>Ga0115846_100620_pt1 | contig 17981 bp, 19 predicted proteins | sample InSIn5gowninarea_2_FD_83860 | JGI IMG/M metagenome (GOLD analysis project Ga0115846, IMG submission 83860)
TAAATCTTTTCTTCGATCATCAAAGATCCAAACACTTGGATCTAACGTTATAGCATAGTTAACTTTCCCGTTAAGCAATATAATGTTTTCCATACGAGCCTCCTGAATCATTCCTAGTATCTAGTTTGTGACTTCCTTCTACTTGTTTAGGGATTCTGTCGTCTTTGCGACGGAAACGGAAAAGAACAATCAGGAAGATCACCGTTACGACAGCAATTACCCCCACCATAATTGATGTACTAAGCACCATTAAATCATATTGGGTTTGAGCAACCTCTCCGGCTGGCTGAAGTGTTGATAAATGCGGTAATCCACAACCGGATAAAACGAACGCCAACATCGTAAATAATGATAATAGGCGCCACTTTGATAGCCATTTCATAGCCAAATCATACCCCTCTTTCATAAAAGATTTCTTTTGTAAGTATTGAAAATGTATAGATAACTTCTCTTTACTTTCGTAAAGAAAGATTCTCCCAAGAAAAATTATAGAAGTGTGACAATTACCATAGATACAAACATAATAGTCATATATTGTAGTGAGTATACAAACATGGAAGTAGCCCATTTTATATCATCACGTTTATTGTATCGGTATATTCCTAAGAATAGCCAACCTATATTTAAAATTGTTGCCAAGATAACAAAGGGCATACCCAATGATGTTAACATGAATGGAATCGGGAATAAGACTATAATCCAAGCAAGAGTATGCTTTTTGGTAGTGTCGAACCCCTTGACAACTGGGAGCATTGGTACACCAGCTGCTCTATATTCATTGGCTCTTCTCATCGCTAGGGCATAAAAATGTGGCGGCTGCCATGCAAACATAATTAAAAATAGCGCCCATGCAATGATATCTAGGTTAGGATCAACAGCAGCCCAGCCGATTAGAGGAGGGACAGCACCTGAAATACTTCCAACAATTGTATTTGAAACATATCTGCGTTTTGACCACATTGTATAGAGGACAACATAACTAAAAACTCCAATCATACCAATGATGGCAGCTGAAATCGTTGTCATTAATAAAAGCAAGAGCCCGAAGATGATCAATGCGATACCAAAACTCGCTGCCTTAATAGGATTAGTTGTCCCTGTAACTGTAGGTCTGTCTTTAGTTCTTTCCATTAGTGGATCAATATCACGATCATACACATTGTTAATTACACAAGAACCAGCGATGATAAATGATGAACCTATTAAGGTAAGTAATATAATCCCCCAATTAGAGAAGAAACCTTCGTTATTGAAGTGTAAAGCTAGCCATAGACCAGTAAAGGTTGTAATCATATTAGAATTAACAATACCAATCTTAATCAATGACATAAAGTCTTTCCACGCAGTTGTCTTTGAGACTTTGGAATCCAGGCTTCGTTTACTGCTATCAATAGCAGACTCACTTAAAGCCCTTAAGTCAGCCATCTTCTTCCCTCCTTTTACCCATTGTAAATATAACAAATTCTGACAGAACTTATGTACGAAGTGAAACTGCTATATCTGCTATATTCACAATTAAATGAGGTGATTCCTACATTTAATTTTCAAGAGATAGTATTCACTATCACTACAGTGTTTATATTATTTAACATCTACACAAATACATAAGATTACTTCCTATATATTTAACCACATTTTTCAGTGCTTTTGTGAACTTTTTTTAAATTTTTTGTGACTAAATTATGACTAATCTATATAATAGTCTCTAAAAACCTTTATTCTTGCACTATAATAAAAGAATAAAACAATCAAACGATGTGAAATTTTGGTGTAATTCCAAGAATTTTATCACCTATTGTCGTAAGCTTTTTTTCTTTTGTTAGTTATTAAAAAAATTAATAAATAATGGAATAAGTAACTCTCCTATATTTCTAGCAAACTCTTATGACTTTTTCAACCTTTTTTAACTTCCTAATGTTAATAAGTAGTTTTTTGGTTGTAAATTTCTCAATTATTGTGTAGTATTCAGTATTGTGTAGGTTTTATAAGGACAAGAAAAGATTTGATTTCTCTTCCTTTTTAAAACATTTTAATTATTATATTAATTAAATAGCATTCAATTTGGTCTTAGTTTTAATCTTATTGTTAGATTCAATCTTATATTATGACAAAATTGTGAACATTCACTAGAGAAGGTGGTATAAATTGAAACGCTCTCTTAAATGGTTTGCCGTCTTAACAACGATCGGTATGCTATTCATTCTTCTAGGCGGAGCATTAGTGACAAAGACAGATTCCGGGATGGGCTGTGGTCGATCATGGCCATTATGTAATGGAGAATTTATCCCAAGCGAAATTACCCTAGAATTAGTTATCGAACTCGCACATCGACTTGTTTCTGGGGCTGTTGGGTTTATGGTATTAATTCTATCAGTTTGGTCATGGAAAACGATCGGTCATATTCGCGAGACTAAATTTTTATCTCTATTGTCTTTTATCTTCCTTGTACTTCAGGGACTTATTGGAGCAGCCGCTGTAATGTGGGGACAATCAGACTTTGTATTAGCTGTACATTTCGGTATTTCCCTTATTTCTTTTGCAGCTGTATTGCTGTTAACTCTACTTATCTTTGAAGTAGATAAGAAATTTGAAGCTGAAAAATTGATTTTGGATGACAGAATGCAAAGACATATTATAGGAGTAACATTATATAGTTTTGTTGTGGTATACACCGGAGCACTTGTTAGACATGTAAATGCCAGCTTGGTTTGCCGCGATTGGCCTTTATGTATTAATTCTGAATTTGGACTTCCGTCAAACTTCTATGAGTGGGTACAAATGGGTCACAGATTCGCAGCAGGCCTCATTTTTATCTGGATATGCTATATAACATACCTCGCTGTTAAACATTACAAACATCAGAAGGTCGTCTACTGGGGTTGGATCATCTCCTTTATCTTAGTCTCTTTTCAAGTCGCATCAGGAGCATTAGTTGTCCTTACTCGGTTAAATCTAGGTATTGCTTTAGCACATGCATTTTTTATTTCCTGTTTGTTTGGGGTTCTAAGCTACTTTATCCTTTTAACCTCACGTAGTAAAAAGAACGCCTCACTGATTGAACAAACGAAGGAAGCCGAAAGCGAAAAAGTTTCTGCAGAGTCCATTACAGTTCAATAACTAACAAAAAAAAAGAGTTGCAGCATATGCTGCAACTCTTTTTTTGTTAGTTAGAAAACTCTATGAGCAGGTCACCTGTTTGAATAGCTTCACCATTTGCAACATAAATATCTTTAATCGTCCCAGAGAATGGCGCTTGAACAGTTGTTTCCATTTTCATCGCTTCTGTTATCATGAGATGATCTCCTCTTTCAACCTTCTCACCTTTTTCAACAAGTACCTTAATAACTGTGCCCGGCATAGTAGCCCCAATATGTTTCTCGTTTTTAGGGTCAGCTTTAATTTTTGAAGCTACTGTTGTTTTAATGCTCTCATCTTTCACCACTACTTCACGCGGCTGTCCATTCAGTTCAAAATAGACAACTCTTGTTCCGTCAGCCTGTGCTTGTCCGATTGAAAGCAGTTTAACAATTAAAGTTTTTCCCGTTTCAATCTCCACTTCAATTTCTTCACCTAGTCTCAAACCATATAGGAAAGTAGGTGTATCCAGAACAGAAATATCCCCATATAATTCTACTGCTTTCGTATAGTCTTTAAAGACCTTCGGATATAAAGCATATGCTAGCTTTTCAAAACTCGTAATTGGTCGCCCTAACTCTTCAAAAAGTTCTTTTTCAATAGCTTTAAAATCAACATCCTCCATCAATTCTCCAGGTCTTACCGTAATTGGTTCCTTCCCTTTGAGAATTATTTTTTGTAATTCTCCTGGGAATCCGCCAACCGGTTGTCCTAAATAACCTTCGAAAAATTCAACAACAGAGTTTGGAAAGTCTATCGTATCACCTTTTGCAATTACATCCTCTTCAGATAAATCGTTTTGAACCATATAAAGGGCCATATCCCCCACTACTTTAGAAGAAGGAGTAACTTTTACAACATCCCCGAACATATGATTCACACGAGCATACATATCCTTTACTTCTTCCCAGCGATCCCCTAGTCCAACTGCTTTCGCTTGTTGCTGGAGATTGCTGTACTGCCCGCCTGGCATTTCATGCTGATAGACTTCAGTATGAGGGGCCTTCATACCACTTTCAAAATCTTGATAGTATTCTCTAACATCTTCCCAATAATGCGCCAGCTGTTCAAGTGCATTGATATTGATATCTGGCTTGCGTTCAGATCCTTCTAAAGCATAATATAAGGAATTTGCACTTGGCTGTGATGTTAAACCAGCCATTGTACTTAATGCAACATCCACAATATCTACACCAGCCTCAATTGCCTTTGCATACGTATAAATTCCATTTCCACTTGTATCATGCGTATGAAGATGAATTGGAATATCGATAACCTCTTTTAATTCAGAAATTAGTGTGTACGCCGCCTGAGGCTTTAATAAGCCCGCCATATCCTTAATTCCAAGAATATGTGCACCTTGCTGCTCTAATTCCTTTGCTAAACTTTTATAGTAATCTAGGTTATATTTTTTTCTAGTTGGATCTAGTATGTCTCCTGTATAACAAATTGCAGCCTCTGCTATTTTTCCAGTTTGGCGAACAGCATCAATTGCCACTTCCATACCTTTAACCCAGTTCAGACTGTCAAAAATTCTAAATACATCAATTCCTGCATGTGCTGATTTGATAACAAATTCTTTAATCACATTATCAGAATAATTTTTATAACCGACAGCATTTGAAGCTCTTAATAGCATTTGAAGCAATACATTAGGCATCTGTTTGCGAACGGTTAATAATCTATCCCACGGATCTTCTTTCAAGAAATTATAGGCAACGTCAAATGTGGCCCCTCCCCACATTTCAAAAGAAAACATCTCTGGCAGCAATTTTGCAGTTGGTTCAGCAATGTGCTTGATGTCTGTAGTCCTAACACGAGTAGCTAATAAAGATTGATGTGCATCACGGAAGGTAGTATCTGTCAGCAGGACTTTCTTTTGATCCTTAACCCATTGTACTAATCCATCTGCACCTTTTTCTTTTAGGATCTGCTTCGTACCGTCTTGATAAGTAATATCTGCTTTAAGCTTTGGTACTCTCGGTTTTTCAAATACTGGTCTCTTTTTCTTCTCAATCCCCGGAAAACCATTAACCGTAACGTTAGCAATATAGGATAGCATTTTTGTACCCCTATCCTTACTAACAGGGAAAAGGAATAGCTCAGGTGTCTTATCAATAAAAGAGGTATCATATTCTCCAGAAATGAATTTTCTATGTCTAACTACATTTATCAAGAATGGGATATTTGTTTTAATTCCCCGAATTCGAAACTCTTGAAGATTTCTGACCATTTTAGATGCAGCATGTTCAAATGTAAGTGCATGTGTTGACAGTTTCACGAGAAGCGAATCATAGTACGGAGTGATAACCGCCCCTTGAAAACTATTACCGGCATCAAGTCTTACTCCAAAACCGCCGCCGGAACGGTAAGCCATAATTCTTCCTGTATCAGGCATAAAATTATTAAGCGGGTCCTCTGTTGTTACACGAGACTGGATCGCGAAACCATGAGGTTTAATTTCCTCTTGCCTTGGAACACCAACTTCTTGCGAATGCAAGGAATGTCCTTCCGCCACCATAATCTGTGTTTGAACAATATCAACACCTGTTATCATTTCTGTTATTGTATGCTCAACTTGGACACGTGGATTTACCTCAATGAAGTAGAATTCATTGCCTGATACTAAAAATTCAACTGTCCCAGCATTTAGATAGTCAACATTTTTCATTAAGCTAACAGCAGCTTCACAGATTTCTTCACGTAAACCGTTAACGAGCGATACACTCGGTGCAACCTCAACAACCTTTTGATGACGACGTTGAACGGAACAATCCCTTTCATAAAGGTGGATAATATTCCCTTCTTCATCCCCAATAATTTGCACTTCGATATGCTTTGGATTTTCAATGAATTTTTCTACGTAGACTTCATCATTTCCAAAAGCCGCTTTTGCTTCCGATTTGGCTCTCTCATACGATTGCGCAACCTCGTCCAGGCTTTTTACAATACGCATTCCTCGTCCGCCGCCACCAAGGGAAGCTTTTATGATGATAGGAAAACCATATGTTTGTCCAAAATCAATAACCTCTTCTAAGCTATTTACCGGACCATCTGTACCCGGAATGACAGGAATATTAGCAAGCATTGCCTGTGTTCTTGCTTTTACTTTATCCCCGAACATATCAAGATGCTTTGATTTCGGACCAATAAAAATAATTCCTTCGTCTTCACATTTTTTAGCAAAATGTATGTTTTCAGATAAAAAACCGTATCCTGGATGGATCGCATCAACATCTCGCTCTTTAGCAATTTCTATGATTCCATCAATATCTAAATACGCATCAATTGGTTTCTTACCTTCACCAACTAAATAGGCTTCATCCGCTTTATAGCGATGGTAGGATCCGGAATCCTCCTTTGAATAAACCGCTACGGTACGAATATTAAGTTCTGTACACGCCCGGAAAACTCTTATTGCAATTTCTCCCCTGTTAGCAACTAATACCTTGTTGATTTTTCTAGCCAAAAAAAACACCTCATCTTATCTAAAAAAGTTAAAAGTTCACATAAATTAATCAATAGATTGAAAAATTATAAGGAACTCATGGACCAAAAGTAATTTTAATGATTTTAAGTATAATAGCATAAAGTATGGTATAAAATGAACAAAAATTTAGAAAAAGCTTAAAATTTTTAGTTGGAAAAAGTCAGCTTCAAGTTATTCTTGAAGCTTATTTTCGCAAATAAAACGTATTGCTGTTGTTACCATGAACATTTGTATGGACTTCTATATTTTCTTTATTCTTGAATTTTTTCTCATAATTAACAAACATCGAGACATTCACTAGAATACCCATAGCAATGGATAATTGGAGTAACGAAGATCCCCCATAACTTAGAAACGGGAGCGGAACTCCCGTCAGCGGGATTAGTCCAGATATGCCCGCCAGGTTTACAAAGCTTTGAATACCAATCATACTAGCTATCCCTATGCAGAGTAAACTGCCAAATGGATCCTTTCCTTTCAATCCGATATAGATCCCCTTTAAGACAATATAACCTAATGAAAATAGCACGAACAATACTCCAAGCACACCTAGTTCTTCCGCTATGACTGCCATAATAAAATCAGTATGGGGTTCAGGCAAGTAGCCTAACTTTTGAATACTTTGACCTAGACCTAGCCCTTTAAGTCCCCCGGCCCCTAATGCTAAAAATGAGTTAACTAAATGATAACCTGAGGATTGTGCAATATCTTCAGCAAATGGATTTGAAAGTACTTTAAATCTCTCAAGTCTGGTTTCTGAAAAGATATGATCTCTCAAAAAAAGAATGGCTGGTATGGACATAACTAACCCTAAACTAATTAATTTAATTATATTCTTTAGGTTCATGCCTGAAGAAAGGATGATAGACCCGGATATAAGTGCGATTAACATAGCTGTTCCATAATCCGGCTGTAAAGCAATGAAAAAGCAAACTAATACCAATAAGACAAGTGGGGGTAATACACCTTTATTAAACTCATTTATGTAAGGCTGTTTCTTGGCATAGACAGCTGACAAATAGACAATAATCCCTATTTTTACAAACTCTGCAGGCTGCAGACGGACCGGACCAATTTGATACCAACTCTGAGCATTACCAGCAACTGTACCAAAAATTAATACACCCAATAAAGAACCTAATAAAAGTACTACAAGCGGCACAAGTACCTTATTGTTGAGATACATTTTATACGGGACAATAGCAAAAAATAAAAAGGCTAAGGCTGAAGCAAGTAAATATATTAGCTGCCGGTCAAAAAAATGATCGCTTTCGTATCCATATCTTTGAATAGCAGTCACCATACTTGCACTGTATATCATGATAAGACCAAATACTGCTAGCAATGCCACAACCACTATCAGAGAATAATCGTATGATTTTAATATTTTTTTTAACATCCAACCTCTTCCTTATCTTCTTCATTATAAACTTAATTCTATTATAGAAATTAATTTCCTGCATAGATTGATATGAAGATAATATTACAGGTTGCAGCAGTATGAAGCTTGCCACAAAAGTAAACCTGTTTTTGTTTGTTCATTGATGTAAAAAAACTCAAACAATCTTACTTTAGACGTTTGAGTTTTTTTATTATTATTTTTTTTGTGAAGCTTCATGCAAAGCAGACAGTTCTCTTTCTAATTGACCTAGAATGGCCTTACCCTCGTCACTTTCAATTAAACCGAGGCGAACGGCAAAATCTATTTCACGTGAAAGTCCAAACATTTGTGTATCTAATACTTCTTCGTATAATGGACATTGAGGCATTGTTAAATTGTCCATCTGTACTTTAATGAGCTTTAGTATTTTATCAGCGTCAGCCTTTAGTAAGGCATTTGCTTTATCACGATGATCTACTATAATTTCGGACGCCAACATCGATCCCCCCGTTTCCGAGCGATTATCCTATCTATAAATTTTAACCTGCAACGAGAAAAAAATCAAGAAATAACAGACTAATAAGTAGTTTTCACCTATGCATTTATCTGATAAAGAAGAATGTATGACAATTCTTTAAAATATCGATATACTTGTACTAGATACTAGGAATGATTCAGGAGGCTCGTATGGAAAACATTATATTGCTTAACGGGAAAGTTAACTATGCTATAACGTTAGATCCAAGTGTTTGGATCTTTGATGATCGAAGAAAAGATTTAAATACCATATTTACTAACCAAGAAGAAAAAATTGACGAGCTTGAAGAATATAAAAAGTCTGTTTCAAAACATTGGGACCGTGAAATTATGGAAGGAGCTATTTATCCGCCAACCTTAAAAACTGAAAAAAAGTACGAAAAAGAAAAGATGATTACAGGGACGTTTTGTATGCCTTTAAAGCCTTTTTTAGATAATGCACAAGTTTTAGACGATGCCAGACATTTAATTATAGAAACAAAAGAGGGAGAAGTAAAAGTACCGTTAGAAGTAGCCGAAGAAATGGTTTTAGGTTTTTCGAAAGATGGAAAGCCATTAAAAGAAGATGGACCTGTACATTGCTATTATGGCGATGGTTCTAATGCAGAAAATCCAATTAAGGATGTCAGAGTATTCAGGGTAGAATAGGTCTAATGTAATTACTTATAGTAAAAGAGACCGGAGTCTATAAGGATAGGATAATTAATTCCTTGTAGACTCCGGTCTCTTTATTGGAACTCTGATCGTTCGTTCAGAGCAAATCTGCCGCAAGCTGTGCTAACCCCGATCTTTCTCCTTTACATAACTTTACATGACCTGAAATAGGCTGGTCCTTGAATTTCTCAACAACATAAGTCAGACCATTATTGTATGCGTCAAGATAAGGATGATCAATTTGCTCAGGGTCACCCATTAGCACAATTTTACTACCTTCCCCTACACGTGTGAGGATTGTCTTAATTTCATGCTTTGTTAAGTTCTGAGCTTCATCGATTATAATAAATTGATCAGGAATACTTCTTCCCCTAATGTAGGTCAATGCTTCTACTTCAATCGAACCCATCCCGGCCAATATCGCATCCAATTCTCCTGGTTTTTTCGCATTAAATAAAAACTCTAGATTATCATAAATCGGCTGCATCCAAGGTCTAAGCTTCTCTTCCTTCTCACCTGGTAAGAAGCCGATATCTTTTCCGACAGGAACAATAGGTCTAGCAACAAGCAGCTTTTTATATGCACCATAATCTTCCGTTTGCATCAAACCTGCCGCTAAGGCTAACAGTGTTTTTCCGGTTCCGGCCTTCCCTATTAATGTAATTAATGGAAGATCCTTTCTTAATAGCAGCTCAATTGCCATCGTTTGCTGAACATTTCTAGGGCGGATTCCCCAAATATGATCATGATCAAAAATTAGCTTTTTTACCCTTTTTCCCGTGTGGTCAACCATACCAATCGCAGAGGATGATGATCCTAGGGAATCCTTCATTAGCAGAAACTGATTTGGATAAAAAGGATGGTTTGTAACCTCAGCTAAAGAAAGTTCTCCCTTTTCATAAAAACGGCCTAACAAATCCACACTAAGAAATAGTTCTAATATCCCTGTATAGATATGGTCATTCTCAACCACTCTATCGCTTAAAAAGTCCTCTGAGTAAAGCCCAATTGCATCAGCCTTCACTCTAACTAATGCGTCCTTTGAGACTAGAATAACTTGTCTGCCATTTTTCTTGGATTCCTCTTCTAAAGAAAGATTTTTGGCTACTGCAAGGATACGGTTATCATTTGTTTTTTCTACGAATACATCTTGAAGCTGATGAAATGAGCGATGATTAAGTTCAATTCGAAGAGCACCGCCATTTTCAAGAGGGATTTTTTCATGAAGCTTCCCGGTTTGTCTTAAACCGTCAATAAGTCTTGATACTTGTCTTGCGTTTCTTCCGATTTCATCCATATAGCGCTTTTTTGAATCAACTTCTTCAAGTACTACTGCTGGAATGACCACTTCATTATCTTCAAAGGAAAAGATGGAATACGGGTCTTGTAACAAGACATTAGTATCTAACACATATATTTTTGTCAAGTCTATGCCTCCTGCTCCTTTTAAGGTCTTTATGTAGTGATTGATACCGTTGATAGGAAGAGCTTTGTAAAATATATGTTTCCCCGCATAAAGATAGAAGAAGTTTTACACAATAATTGTAAGTAATCTTTTAATTTATATTAAACACCCTCTGTACCATGTTTCCACAGTGCATTAAAGTTTGTTTAAGTATTTTTGGAGGTGAATAGGAATGAAAAAATGGCTATTCTGTCTAGCATTGACTATACTCATTACTGGATGTAATGCAGACAACCAAGCTAATGATAATCAAAATGGGGGACAGCAAACAATCAACGTAAAAAACAGTACTGTCGAAAATGTTGATAGAGATACAGGACAAAAAGTTTCTCAGCACCTAGTGGACTTAGCCACTAGCATTCCGAATGTAAATGATGCAACAGCGGTGGTACTAGGTAAATATGCTATTGTTGGGATTGATGTAAACGAAGAGATTGAACGTTCTCAAGTTGGTTCAATTAAATTTTCTGTTGCAGAGAGTTTAAAAAAGGACCCCCACGGGGCTAATGCAGTAGTCGTTGCAGATCCTGATATTACTGCGAGATTAAAGGAAATTCGGGAGGATATCAATAACGGGGCACCAGTTCAAGGTATTATAAACGAATTAGCGGACATTTCAGGACGCTTAATGCCGGAAATACCAGCTGATATTATTGACCCAGATGTGAAAAAAAATAACGTGGACCAGTCTAAGGAGAAACTGAATAAAAACGAAAAGCAAAAATTAGAAAAACAACAAGATGAGCAATCCAATCACATGAAAGATTAGCTGAAATGAACAATTGCGTATCACACTAAAAGTCTCTTTCATCAAGAAAAGCTTAGTCTGTAACTAGACTAAGCTTTTCTAATGGTATCCATGACCTGTTTATCTAGACGCGCTGCAGCGGCAGGATCATATGTTTTATCATATTTAGGTTCCGCGATAATCTTAGATCCATAAAACATCACATCACGTACCTCATTGACTCTTAACTCGACTAAGGCAAGTTTCAGGGGTACTTCTTCCATTTTTTCAACCCTAATATGAGCTTCACCACTGATGGCATAAGTAGTTTCATTCGTAATAACTGTTATGACAATTTGATTATTTTCTTGTATGTTTTGGATAATTCGCGAACGGTTATCGACCGCAAAATAAATGCTCTTTTCATCTTTAGCCAAAACCCAAGATAGTGCACTTACATTGGGTCCCCCCGTTTCATAATCAACTGTCGCCAGAATTACGAAACGTTCTTTTTGTAATTCATCATATAAAGGTTTTATTAACATTGGTTCCACTTCATTTGCCATTTACATCCTCCTTACGACCTTCGACATCATCGTTTATGCTATAATATAGCCTATATTATCAATGAAACATATCTATCGTTATTATTATCTTACTACTATTTCTCCTACTGAATCAAATATACACGAACCTTTTTCAATAAAAGGACATTCTATAAACGTAATGATATAATGATGATATCAAGTAGTTTTTTTAATTGTATTAACGAGGTGTTAATCATGAGAGTAAAATGTGTTATTTGCGATAAAATAGAATCCATCGAAGATGAATCCTTCCAAGCAAAAAGATTGCGTAATCGACCAATTCATACATTCATGTGCAAAATATGTGAGGACAGAATTACAGAAAGAACCAACGCAAGAATTGCGACTGGTAATTTCCATCTATATCGTTCCAAAACAGAAGATGATGATTGGTAAAAACAAATGCAGAAGCCCTTTGGTCAGCCCGGACAATCACGGAAATATGTACTTGCCTTTTGACCTCGAGGGATAGCGCGATAGATCTGAACAGACAGTGATCTTAGTAAAAATCAGAAAAACCAGGCAAATGTGAATGCCTGGTTTTTCTTTATTCTTCCGGAAAATTTTTATACTTATCTGGTTCCGCATTTATTTGATCTAGCATGACTTCAATTAACTCACGTGGATAACGATACATTTTCTTTTCGCCTTTTTGTTCATAATGAACATAGTACATAAGCTCGTCTTTTGTTACCTCTATATTAGCGATTTCATGTTCATTTGTAAGCATACCGAAGAACATTTCCTCCGTTTCTATCGCTGCGGCATCATCTGGCCGTACGTCAGTAACCACTTTAATGGTTAACCAATTATAAAGAGCATCTTGTAACGATTTTATCATAGCCATTACATTTCATTGCCTTTCTCTTTCTTTTCTTGGTTAAGACGTATTTTATAGATGATTAAGATTAGTGCAGCAACGACAAGCCCCTCCGTGATCGGCAAAAAGACAGCAAAGAATGTTAATATCGTGCAACCTAAAACAAGGAATGCGTAAATCACCACATTTTGTATTAACGGAAGTTTTCTTGCAAATCCCAATTTAAACACGATGATACAAAGAATAATAATTGTAATATACAGAAACCACATTCCCATTTTGGGATTTTCTTGTACTTTAAACAATGCGGCAAAAAAAGACAGGCGTTCTGTAATATCCATTTGAAATACTCCCCTTTAAAGCCTAGTTCGTCTCCGCATACTTCTTCTTCTTAGCTACTCTTTCTCTTTCGCCTTTATCAAGAATTTTTTTACGTAAGCGGATTGATTCCGGTGTCACTTCACAGTACTCATCATCATTTAAATATTCCAATGACTCTTCTAATGTCATTATTCTAGGTTTTTTCATTACAGATGTTTGGTCTTTCGTTGCAGAACGAACATTTGTGGCATGCTTCATTTTTGTAATATTAACCGTAAGATCATTTTCACGGTTATGCTCTCCGACGATCATACCTTCATAAATTTCAGTACCAGCATCAACGAAAATGACTCCACGGTCTTCTACTCCCATAATACCATAAGTGGTAGCTTTTCCGGATTCCATTGATACAAGAACTCCTTGACGTCTTCCTCCAACTTGTCCTTGTGCCATCGGCTGGTAACTGTCAAAGCTATGATTCATAATTCCAAAACCACGTGTTAATGTCATGAATTCAGTCATATATCCAATTAAACCACGAGCCGGAACCATGAAAATTAAACGAACTTGACCAGTTCCATTATTAATCATATCAAGCATTTCACCTTTACGGGCACCCATTGATTCCATAATTGACCCAGTATGCTCCTCAGGTACGTCAATTTGAACACGTTCAACAGGTTCACAGCGAACGCCGTCAATTTCCTTAACAATAACCTCAGGCTTAGATACTTGAAGTTCATATCCTTCGCGGCGCATATTTTCAATTAAGATAGATAAATGCAGTTCACCACGTCCTGAAACGATCCATGCATCAGGTGAGTCGGTATTGTCAACACGCAAACTAACATCTGTTTGAAGTTGTGCACGTAGACGTTCTTCAATCTTTCTAGAGGTAATAAATTTACCTTCACGACCAGCAAATGGGCTGTTATTTACTAAGAAAGTCATTTGTAAGGTCGGTTCATCGATTCTTAACACTGGCAATGCTTCTTGATGTTCAATCGGACAGACAGTTTCTCCTACGTTAATGTCTTCCATTCCTGACACTGCAATTAGGTCTCCAGCATGCGCTTCTTGGATTTCCTCTCTTTTAAGGCCAAAGAATCCAAAAATCTTGGTTACACGAAATTGTTTGACCGAACCATCAAGCTTCATTAATGCAACCTGCTGGCCAACCTTCATAGTTCCACGGAATACACGTCCAATTCCAATACGTCCAACATAATCATTATAATCGAGCAGCGCTACTTGGAATTGAAGTGGTTCATCATGATTATCCACTGGTGAAGGGATGTGCTCAATAATTGCTTCATATAATGATTGCATATTATCGTCCTGCTGTTCAGGGTTTGTACTTGCTGTACCATTTATTCCTGAAGCATAAATAACAGGGAATTCTAATTGCTCTTCATTTGCATCTAACTCAATGAATAAATCCAGCACTTCATCAACTACCTCTTGAGGTCTTGCAAAATCACGGTCAATTTTATTCACAACGACAATTGGAGTTAAATTTTGCTCTAATGCTTTTTTCAGAACAAAACGTGTTTGGGGCATACAGCCTTCGTATGCATCTACAACTAACAATACACCGTCAACCATTCTCATAATCCGTTCAACCTCGCCGCCAAAATCAGCATGGCCTGGTGTATCTAGAATATTAATTCTGGTATCTTTATATTGAATCGCAGTATTTTTTGCCAAAATCGTAATACCACGCTCTCTTTCAATATCATTCGAATCCATTGCCCGTTCTTCAACATGTTCATTTGTTCGGAATGTACCTGCTTGCTTTAAAAGTTGGTCAACCAGTGTTGTTTTCCCATGGTCAACGTGCGCAATTATGGCTATATTTCGAATATCTTCTCTTAGTTTCAAGTATTTCACTCCTACCTATATTATCAAATCCGTCACTACATTATCATAACTGAAACATTATAACACAATTACAGTAGAAACCTAAAAGCTTTTTGTAGTAAAATAGAAATATTCACATGCACAATGAATAAAATCAGCTCCTCTAGGAGGGATAAAAGTGAATAATATTAAATGGCCATTATTATTTTTCGCAATTGCCGCCGCCGCATGCATGATTTGGACAGGTATTGCAATTGGTTTTAGAAGTTATCTTGGAGTCATAGCCTCTTTGGTTGCACTTGTACTAGTAATGGGATTTGGATTCAAAACGAAGAAAAAAATGCGTGAAAATGGTGAGTTATAAAAAGAACCGGGAATCCCCGGTTCTTTTTTGATTTTTTTAAATACCGCCACTATGTATGCTACCACTTACCATCTTTTAAATAATCCCTCAACACCACTTCATGCAACCCAGGTTTTGAGAAAAACACAGAATTTTGTTTTAGTAAGTTAATTTCTTCCCCTCTTAAGGTACTCGCAACGCCACCAACTTCTTCCACTAGTACCAAGCCCGCCGCAAAGTCCCATGGAGATAATCTTAGCGTAATATATGCATCCAGCCTGCCTGCAGCTACACTTGCAATTTCAAGGGCTGCTGATCCATAGGATCGAGTACCTCTCACATCCTTTACCAAGGTACCTAGGATGGCAGGATCAATTCTTCGATTCGCTGTAACCCAAGTTGCATTAACTCCAATAATCGCATCTTGTACCGGAACATCCTGAAGTTTCTTTAAAGGTTCACCATTTAAGTATGCACCTTCCCCCTTTATTGCATGGTACAATTCTCGGTGTACAACGTCATAAATAAGACCAATTTTCCCAATTCCCTCTTCATAAATACCAATAGAAATAGCAAAATTACGCTGTTGATGTATAAAATTCATAGTCCCGTCAATTGGGTCAATTATCCAAACGACTCCCCTTAAACTTTCAAGTTCATCTCCAAAACCTTCTTCGCCTAGAATTCTATGGTCAGGGAAGGTTTCATTAATCCTAGTAATAAAAAATTGTTCTGTTTCTTTGTCCATATTTGTGACCAAATCGTTACGATTAGATTTCGTCTCAACATCTAACGTTTCCTTAAATGACTTTTCAATTCTTTCTCCAGCTTCCTCTATCCATTTTTTTGCATATCTATATATTTCATGGTTATTCATTTTTATCAGCACCCTATCATCAAAAGTATTTAACATTATTTATTAATAGCGTAATGGAAAAAACAAGCATGTTCAACTTTTAGTGTAGTAAGCACAAAAAACGAACCCCACTTTATTATCCGGGAGTTCGTTTTAAACGAAATAACTGATACCCATTACGTTTATATTTTTCATTCCTTTAAATCTGTTCCCCTTGGCTTCTTTATAGAGCTTTTAATAACATTAGCTCTTCTCTAATCTTTTTTAACTTTTCTTTGCTCTTACTTTTCTGCTTTTCATTATTATCTGCCATTGCTTCGAAAAGTGTTGCTAATTCATAATCAAGTTCTAATCTTAAGACTGCTTTTCTCTCTTTTTCGGGATCTCTCTTCTTTAATGAGTTAACCAACTGTTTCATGGCTGTACCCCCTTTCAATCTTTTTAAAACTTCTGATTATTTTTATTATTATATTATGAGTGTTCTATTTTAGATGCAACAAATTTGTGCTATGACCTACCTTCAAAGTTTCTGTTTACCTCAGATTATGCTACAATATACGACAAAAAGGTGAGGAGTAACGACATGTCGTTTGCAGGTTTTACTAATGAGGACTTTGATGTTTTTAAAATAGATGGATTTGAAGAACGAATGGATGCCCTAAAACTACATATTCGACCAAAGCTTGAGGCACTCGGGCATCAATTTGCACCAACATTATCCGCTCTAACAGGGAATGAAATGTTTGCACATGTAGCAAAGCATGCAAGGAGAACAGTTAATCCGCCAAATGATACATGGGTAGCTTTTGCAAACAATTCACGTGGTTATAAGATGCTTCCGCATTTTCAGATCGGATTATGGGGGACCCATGTATTTATCTGGTTTGCTGTTATTTATGAAGCTGGGAATAAAGCTGAATTTGGCACTGTATTAAAAAAGCACTTAGACGAAATTTACAAGGAAACGAATGAAGACTTCGTTTGGTCAGGTGATCATACAAAGCCAGATGCGACAATGCATCAAGATCTCTCGAAAGAAGAGTTAGTGTCCTTGTTTGAACGATTGCAGTCTGTCAAAAAAGCAGAAATACTGTGCGGCTTTCATATTCCAAGAGAAAAAGCGGTAGAAATGTCTGGTCAAGATTTTGTTGATAAGGTTGATATGGTGTTTAGAGATTTACTACCCCTTTATAGACTTGCGCAAACTTCTAAATCATAAAGCAAAGGCCCAATTTTATAATTAACGAAAAAAAGAACTCGACTTTTCATCGAGTTCTTTTTTTCGTTAAGACATTTTGATTCTGTCCCCTGGCTCACTTTCTTTAGCCTTTTTAATGGTTCGGTAGGAAGAATAACCACTCATCTCCTCAAACTCACCACATAGTTTTTTTTCCTCTGACTTACTTGGAACAATTTCTTTAAAACGTCGATATGTACCCATTAGTATTTCGCGATCAACACCTTTTTCATAAGCTGCCTCAATCACTTCATAAAACTTTATGACATCTACAATTTCATCTGTAGACCAGTGATAATCGATCGGATATTGGTATTCCATTCTTTTCACCTACTATTTAAGAGATTAACAGAGCTGTCCAATTAGTGTAATAGATTATTTATAGAACAGCAATTTTTCAGCCTTTACCTTTATTCTGCCCACTTCTTTCTGATTCTTTCGGCATCTGAAATCATTGTATCAAATAATTCTTGAACAGTAGGAATGAAAAATATAAACGTAATGGGTATCAGTTATTTCGTTTAAAACGAACTCCCGGATAATAAAGTGGGGTTCGTTTTTTGTGCTT
>Ga0115846_100480_pt2 | contig 17932 bp, 9 predicted proteins | sample InSIn5gowninarea_2_FD_83860 | JGI IMG/M metagenome (GOLD analysis project Ga0115846, IMG submission 83860)
AGTGTTGGCAAAAATTACCAGCACCTAAAGTATTCCAAACCTAAAGTATTCTAAGTAGTAACTCAAGCGTTACATGTAAGTCCTTACTTTACCGCATTTTCTTTGAAACCTTATTTTACTACAACTCCGGCAGAATTTTAATATTTTGGAGTAAATTTAACTTTTGTTCATGATTATCAAAATTGTGCTGAGAAGCTTGGTGATGATGTTAATGGTCAATCTAATAAGCATCTTGTTTCTCAACAATCTTGCAATTCTTTTGAATTTGAAAAAGATCTTGCTCATTCTGAGTATCGATCTCCTGCAAATTTTGAGCCTTCTGAGCTAGATTACAAGTCTTCTTCAATTTCAGACAAAGCTTCTAATCCAATAACAAAAATTGCATTTTTATTCGGAAGTGCAACTGTTGATTCCCTTGCAAGGTACACGCGCATAGGAAACCAAATCGAATATTTTAAAAGTATAGGATAATAGCTTATTAAAATCCTGCTGATAGAGGATTTTAAAAGCAACGGAGGCCTTTGTTTTTGTCACTTCGTTCTTTCTTAATATAACAATATTAAAAAAATATTTATTTTTTAAAATTTTGAGAGAAGAAAAGAAACATAGTTGATAAGAAAAAAAAGAATTTACTAATATTAAGACTAAAGTTTTAGGTATGATTTTTATATGAATCTGATTTTTATAGGTCTAAATTGTTTAATAAAAATGTTGACAGTCTCCGTTACACTGAGATATACTAATTTCATAGCCCCGCTGGCGGAATTGGTAGACGCACTTGACTTAGGATCAAGCGCCTTACGGTGTGTCGGTTCGAGTCCGACGTGGGGCAAGTTTAAAAAATTGACAAATCTTTAAATAAAAGTTTTAATAAAAAAAGTGTTTTGTCATTGGTCACTTTTGCCCCTACTAACAAAAACTACGTTTTCAAATAAAAAGAAAGGCTGATTCTAAGTTTTACTGCGTAAAACCAAGTTGTTGTTAAAATCTTCGATTTGGTTGCTCTTAAAGCACAACCTTGCGCAGCGAGGCTTGATAAAATCAAAGATTTAAAAAAAAAGCTTATGGCGCAAAGCGCAGCAAATCTTGGATTTTAAAAGAGCAGTATGCGCCGCTTGGCTGCGCATAGCAAACGCTTCTTTTAAAATCCTGCAGGATTTTAATAAGTAACAATCTTGCATACAAGCATTGGTCACCCAAATGCTTCGCACGTAACAATAGTGTATACAAGCTTTGATTATCGTAGGTCAGGGATTAAAAAAAGCCATTCTTTGATCTAATATTATTTAACATTCTTTGATCTAATAGTATTTAATTGGAACTTTGTAAATGGTACCAATAAAAATAAAAAAAACAAAATATAACAAAAAACGCAATAATACTTTTTTATTAAAAAAGGTAATAACTATGCGCCTTCAAGGCTGTTAACATCAAAGATTTTAAAAGCAAGGCGCAAAGAAAATATACACACCTTTAAATCTTAAAAAAAAATTAAAAGGATTTTATTATGCCAGTTCCAAAAAAGCGTCAATCTAAATCACGAAAAAATACTCGAAAATTTCAGTGGAAACAAGAGGCTTCAAAACAAACTAATAAAGCTCTCTCAAAAGCAAAAGTAGTTTTAAAACAACTTCTTACTGAAAATAAGACTGAAGATAATGAAAAAAGTTAACGTTATATTAAAAAGTAAAAAATTACAAAAAAATAGAATTTAAAATTTTTTTAAACAAAAATTTAGTATATTTCAAGCAAAATTTTTACTGATGATTTGTGCCAAAAGATATGCCATAAAGCTTAAAATTCTTGAAAAATTGAAAACAAAACTTTTTATTTGATTAGATTTTATAAAATATTAGAATCAACCGCTTCGCTGTTAAAATCGAAGATTTTAAAAGCATGATAACCCTTCGGGTGATAATCATGCGCTTTTAAAATCTTCGATTTTAACAGCATGCATGCAAGCGCAAAGCGCTTGATTGTTCCATGCTTCGCACGCAAAAGATTTGAAAAGCAAAGGGCAGTACTATTTTTGTTAGAATCTTTTGCTAAAAATTGGTCCTGATTTGTCAAAAAAATTTTGCCTTTGATTTTTATGATTGAGAAACAACTAACCAAAAAAAAAGAGTAGACTTTTTTTTCGTACCAAATATTTATCTTTGCTCTACACTTCTCAAAGAGAAAGATAGATCTAAAAATATAAGTAAAAAATAATAAATATTTAATTATGATAAAATTTTTTCATAAAATTTTACTCTTTCTTTTTGAAAAATTTACTCCTAGTACGTCTTTCAACGCTTACGGGCTCCCTGATTCTGTTCATACAATTAAAAAAAAGGTAAGGATGCTTTGGTTTTACTACGTAAAACCCATAAAAAGAGCTATTCCCTTCAAAAACAAAGGCTGCGCTAGCAGTATGCGCAGCTTGGCTGCGCATAGGTATGCTTTTATTGGAACTTTCTTAGATTTTAACAAGCAGGCTTTGAATAAACTAAGCTTATTAAAATCGCAGATAATACCAAGAAAAGCAAACAATTTCAAAATTTCAGGGCCTTGGCTCTTTACTAGTTTTTATTTTGTTTTCATGTTAATTCTTCCAATTTTTTGTTTGTTAAATGCAGCTAGTAAGAATCTTTTTGATAATTTTTGGGAAACAGCAACAGAACCAGTAGCTTTATCTGCATATACTGTTACTATATCAATGGCTTTTTTTGCTTGTATTTTTAATGCTTTTTTTGGTTTTATATTAGCTTGGGTTTTAGTTCGATATAATTTTGTGGGAAAACGTTTACTTGATGCAGCTGTTGATTTACCCTTTGCTCTTCCTACTTCTGTTGCAGGTCTGACATTAGCTACTGTGTATAGTGATCAAGGTTGGATTGGTTCATTTTTATCGACTGTTGGAATACAAATTGTATTTACAAAATTAGGAATTCTTGTAGCAATGATTTTTGTGTCTTTTCCTTTTGTTGTAAGGACTTTACAACCAGTATTGCAGGAAATGGAAATTGAATTAGAAGAAGCTGCTTGGTCTTTAGGCGCTTCACCGTGGAAAACATTTCAAAAAGTAATTTTTCCACCATTAATTCCTGCAATATTAACAGGATTAACTTTAGCTTTCTCACGGGCTATAGGTGAATATGGTTCAATTGTTATTGTTTCTTCTAATATTCCTTTAAAAGACTTGATTGCTTCTGTATTAATTTTTCAAAATTTAGAACAGTATGACTATACTCGAGCAACTGTTATTGGTACAGTTGTTTTATTATTATCATTATTTTTATTGCTTGGAATCAACTTTTTACAAAGCTGGAATCAAAAGTATTTGAAATTTTAAAAAGTTATTAATATAAAAATTTAGAAGATTCATTTGATTAAATTATTTACAAAACTGGTTTACATTTGAAGGGATATGCGTGCGAAGCGGAATGCCGTGTCCCGTATCCCGTATCCCATATCCCGTATACCGTATACCTTGTCCACAGAAAAAAAACCTTTTGTTCCTTTACCCGCAGGGGAGTTTAACATTCGGTTCAAAAGGAAATATCAACAAAAAAACTGAAAAGCCCCAAATAAAGATACGAAGCAAAAGATTTAATTATGGGGCTTTTAAAACTTTTTTTGTGGGTTTTTCCAAGGAAATTTTAAACTAAAGGCTTGTGGTTTTACTACGTAAAACCAAAGAGCAGTATGCTTTTAAAATCTTCGATTTTAACAAGCTTGGCTGCGCATAGAGCAGAAGATTTGAATAAGGTAGGTGATTGCTTTAAGGTTTAAACAAAGCATCTATGCGCGTGTCCCTTGCAAGGGATACAAGGGATAATAGCTGCGCATACAAGGACCACGGACCACAGACCAACTCTTATCCCTTCGTACCCTTTTTTTGTTTGTCTAACACCTCTGCCATCACCCCAAAGAACCAAAGGCGTGGGGCTGTTATACCTCTATAAGCTATTATCCTATGCTTTTAGTTTCCCTTATCCTGCAAGGATTTTAATAAGCCAAAAGGTGCATACTGCTCTAACCTTCTTGCTTCTTAAAATCGAAAAATTTAAAAGCAACCAAATCGAAGATTTTAAAAGCATATTGGTGGCGCCTTCTTAAAAGTAGGAAGAAGATTTGCTGCGCTTTGGTTTGAATTCGTAAAACCATAAGCTTGCTCAGCATAGCTGCGCAAGGGTTTTTCCTATGCGCGTGTCCCTTGCAAGAGATAAAAGCTGCGCATACTGCTCTAGCCTTCTTCGGGAAAACTTGGTTTGACGTAGTAAAACTTAGAATCAGCCTTTTTTGTTTCAAGGAAAGAGTAAAGATTTTAATTAACAAAACTCGATTACAAATTTTTGTAATTGTTAAAAGTGGGAGTGAAAAAAATCACCTATGTCTTTTGTACCAGCTATAAGAGATTATATTGAAATGCTAAATAATGTATTTGATTCATTATCTGGCAATATAAATTCTCAAATAATAATCAAAGAGACGCTTGTCTATCTTTTCGTAAGTATTAAATGTATTTTAACTTATTTTTTTAGCTTTCAATGGCTTCGAAATGTTTCGTATTTTCCAATTTTAGTTCCCCAATTACATTCTTCAGTTTTAAATGAGACTTATTTTTTACATAACCCAGTTTCAACAATTTTTACTTTTTTAGAAACACCTACATACGGTAATAACAAATTAGTTTTAGGTTTTTTAAATAGTTTTTTTTTCTGTTTACCTATATCTTGTGCTCATATTATTTGTGCAAGAAGATTATTAATTCAAGGACTGCCTGCAGGAATAGCTTCAGGTTTAGGAACAATTTTAGGGCAATGGTGGTTTGCGACTTGTGTTTTGTTTGGCTTAAGATTTTTTATTATTCCTTGGTTCTCTTTCGAACCTTTAAATTTTATAATTGGAATTTGCCTTCTTTTAAATATTATTCATGAAATGACTCATCAAAGATCATTTAATATAATAAACACAAAAGACAAAACCAAATTAGTAAGAATTTTTTTGTTAAATTTAATTCTTTCTTGGACAGAACAAAGTTGTTTTTTTCAATATTTTGGTAATTTAACTTTTGGTCCTGAACCTACTGCTTTAGAAATTTTTTCTTCTAATACTGAAATACAATCTTTTTTAATAGATGGAAGTTATCTTCTGGGACTTCTTGCTGGTAGTTTTTTTTTTACAGGTGTTTTTGGTTTTGTTTCGATTCGTTTAAGTAATTTTATTTATCCACTTTTTAAATATACTTTATCTAGATGGATTAATTTATTAAATTTTGGATTAATTTCATTAACAATAGCTTTTACTCTTACTTTAATTCCGTATTATGGTCTAGATTATTTGTTTGCTGGGCCTTTAGGTTTTATTTCTCAAGATAAAGCTCTCGATAAAACTTTTTTTTCTTTGAATACTGTAGAAAATACTAGAGGTATTTTATTTTCAGATGGTCAAACAAACTCTTTTAATACAGATTTAAATTCTTTTGATCGTGGTACTTACTTACATGAGCCAGGATCTTCACGATATCAATCCTTTGAAGACTTAAATTATCGAGGAGAATATGGTTGGGTAGGTAAAACCGTTCGGCAACCACAATTATATCGGAAAAGAGATGGTTTGAAAAACATTTTTCAGAATTTTTTCGGCAGGTCGGATAAAATAAATATATCAACATCAAATAAAAACGATGGCCTTTTGACCAAAAATTCTCCATTAAAATCAGATAAAAAAGACGAAAACCTTAGATCAAAAAATAGAGTTAAGAACGATGATCAAGAAGAAAGCAGTAGTGATAACAACTATAATACTGATGATTTGATATACGAAGAAGAAAGCAGTAGTGATAACAACTATAATACTGATGATTTGATAGACGAAGAAAACGTATTATTAAACATAGATTTAGATGAGCTTCAAAAACGTTTAGCTGAGGAAAAAAATTTTGGTGAGGAGCATATAGACAACGACCCAGCTACTATAGCCGATACTCTAGATAACAATTTTTCAAATCAATTTTTATCGGATGATCCAGAATACGACAGAAAGTTAGAACAAAAAATTAAACACAACTTTTATTCTAATTCTATTTATAAATCCTTACTTAGTTTTGATATTGACTCATTTCTTTCAAAAAGGCCCACTTTTCAAAAATTAACTATTTCCGAAGAAAAGAACTTATTCGAAAAACGTATTCTTTTAAGTACTTATTATGACAGTCTTCGATATTACAATCAATTACCATATATTGAAGAATTTAAGGAGTTCTGTGATGGCTCAAAAAGTTATGCAGATCGTGTTTATAATCAGCAATTTAAAGGTACTCTTAAGATTGTTCGAAGATTGTTTTCAATAACAGTAGATCCTGAAGAAAATACAAATGAGAACCCTGTATTGAAATTTGATCAACCATTATATTTAAATTCTAATGAAAGCAATTATAAACCTTTTCATGAAGAGTTATCGCATAAAAAAGTGCAAAAAACTAATTTTTTAGAAATATCTAATTCTACTCCTTTTTATGCTGGTTGGGATCAAGGGTTACGAAAACTTGTAATAACTAATCGATTATTGCCACGATCATTTGCAGGATATGCCCTTTACTCACCAACAAAAATGAAAGGAAAAGAATATCGAACACTTGCAAACTTTATAGATTCAAATAAAAAAATTGAATTTACAACTTGGCCTTTATCCAAGTTAACCTTAGAAAAAGAGCATAAAAGCTTGTCAAATATCCCTTATAACGTTCTTTTTGAGTCTCTAAAAGATCCACGAAATAAAACTTTAGCTAGAGATCTTTATTTCTTTTTTGAATTAGATACCAATGACCCGGTAGAAACTATTCCTTCAAATTTAACTAGAACAATTGTAGAATCAGATACAATTAAAGAGGTTATTCCTCTGACTACAATTAAAGAAGAGACTACAATTAAAGAGGTTATTCCTCCGAGTAAAGGTGGTTTTATTTGGCCTGGAAATTCGCCTTTAAAATTTAATTTTGCTTCCAAATTTAAAAAGTCTTAAAAAGCTTTTAAACGAGTTTTTTAAAGATATTGATTAGAAAATGAAAAACCTCAACTATGCTTTTAAAATCAAAGATTTTAAAAGAAGCTTGAAATGTTAATCAAAGAAGCACAAAGTTTTTACAAGAGATGTCACCCTTGCGCGTGCTCCTTGCAAGAGATAATGGTTGAAGGACCAACAAAAGAAAAGCGCAGCCCAAATAAAAATACATAAAACTACTAAAAATACATAAAACTACGAAGCACAAAATTTGTTTTAGTCTTTATGTTTTTAAAATCAAAGATTTTAAAAGCAGGTTTTTGTAAAAAAAAGCAAATGGTTTATTGATATTTTAACAAGCGTGTCCTTAAAAACCAATAGTCTTCTCATCATCTTTAATAGAAATATACAAAATACAAATAGAAAGAAAAATTTACGAAAATATGCCTACTATTCAACAACTTATTCGCTCTGCAAGAAAGAACATTTCTAAGAAAACAAAAACTCCTGCTCTTCAGTCTTGTCCTCAGCGACGAGGTGTTTGTACGAGAGTTTATACTGTTCCTCCAAAAAAACCAAACTCAGCTCTTCGAAAAGTAGCTCGTGTTCGATTAACTTCTGGTTTTGAAGTAACAGCATATATTCCTGGTATCGGTCACAATCTTCAAGAACACTCTGTTGTATTAGTACGTGGTGGGAGAGTAAAGGATCTTCCTGGTGTTAGATATCACATCGTTCGAGGTACTTTAGATACAGCAGGAGTTAAAAGTCGTATTCAAGGTCGTTCTAAATACGGCGTAAAACGTCCAAAGTAATTTATTAGTTAAAAAATTTTGTTATTTATATTTAAACTTTTAACAAATCTGAAACAAAAAGTTTGGTGTCTAAGTTTTACTGCGTAAAACCAAGTTGCTGTTAAAATCTTCGATTTGGTTGCTCTTAAAGCGCAACCTTGCGCAACTAAGCTGCGCATGCTTGTGCAAAGCACACGATTGTAACCCTTTGCTATGCGCTGCCAAGCTTCGCATACTGCTGTTTTCAAATCGAAGATTTGAATCAGCCTGACAAAAACTACGTTTTTGTCATTTGTTAGAAGGGGCATCAGTTACAATGCTTTTCAAATATCCGATTTACTGCGCTTTGATTGTCCCTTCTTCGCCACATAATCTCTAGCAGCCTAGCTTGTTCTAAGTTTCCCCGAAGGGAAAAACCTATGCGCAGCCAAAAGGCGCATACTGCTCTTTGGTTTTACGCGGTAAAACCACAAGCCTTGCTTTTCAAAAAGTACCAAGAAGATTTGCTTTTAAATTCTTCGATTTTAATAAGCTAGGCTTCTTGGTACTTTTTGAAAAGCAATGAATAAGCCGTAGTACTTGCAAGGACCACGTAAGGCAAACCAAATTCAGCAGAATAAGGCATGCGCGAAGCGCATGCGAAGCGCATGCGAAGCGCATGCGAAGATTTTAAAGAGCAGTATGCGCCTTTTGGCTGCGCATAGGAAACTCCCCCCATACTGCTCTTTTCAAAAAGTTGCTTCGCAACAAGCGTATACCGTATCCCTTCTTTGTTAGTAGGGGTAAAGGGTTGACACCATTTTTATTGTAGTATGTTTATATTTTAATACTATTGATATTAAAATATAAACATACTGCAAAATTTTTTATATTGAAAAGGAATATTTCTAGTATGCCACGCCGACGTACCCCAAAAAAACGTACATTAACTCCCGATCCGGTTTATGATAGTCGTTTAGTTCATACAATCGTGAATCATCTGATGAAAGAGGGAAAAAAAGCATTAGCATATAAAATTTTTTATGATGCTATGGAGCAAATTAAAAACACTACTCAACAAGACCCTGTAAAAGTAATTGAGCAAGCAGTTCGAAATGCAACACCTTTAGTTGAAGTAAAAGCAAAACGAATTGGTGGGTCTACATATCAAGTACCATTAGCCGTAAAAACAGAACGCGGCACTGCACTTAGTATTCGCTGGCTACTTGCTTCTTGTAGAAGTAGATCTGGAAGAAGCATGATTTCCAAAGTTACTAATGAATTTCTTGAAGCATCTAAAAATATGGGAAATGCTATTCGGAAGAGAGATGAAGTGCATAGAATGGCCGAAGCAAACAAGGCTTTTGCAAAATATCGATTCTAGTCTTTAATATTTAACTTTATATTTATACTAGAAAAAAAATAAAAATTTTATTGTTTAGTTAAAATTAAAGTTTCTAAAAAAATTACCAATTTTTTTAGAAACTTTTGAATTCATCCATTACCGCTCTAAAAGCGCAAAGGTTATTATTCAAAAAAAGTTAGATAAAAAAAAACATTAGTAGAACTTGGCCAGAATTGCTTACCTTGTTACCCTTGCTTCGCTGCCCCTTCAAAAAAATAAGGCAAATGCTTCGCACGTGACCATGCAAACGCTTCGCACTTTATTGTAACCCAAAGGGTTACCATGCAAGGGCGCAGCCCTTGATCATGCGCTTTGCCCTTGCATGGTAACCCTTTGGGTTACAATCTTATACTTCTTTTGTTTTCCATGTTTGTGCGAAGCACAAGATTGTTTCTCTCTGGAAAATCATGCTTGTGCGAAGCACAAGATCATCACCCGAAGGCTGCGCGAGCAGTATGCTTTTAAAACCTTCGGTTTTAACAAGCTTGGCTGCGCATAGGTGATCAGGGTAACCCTTCGGGTTACCGATCAAGGGCTTCGCCCTTGCATGGTAGGGCGAAGCCCTTGATTGTTTCCCGAAAGGAAACCATGATCACCCAAATGTTTCGCACGTGATAATCTTGTGTTTTTGCTTTTGTTTTAAGAAGATATTTGTTTTTACTATGTAAAAACAAGACTTTACTACGTAAAAACAATAACAAGCATGCAAGGGCAAAGCCCTTGATTGTCCCCAAGGGGGACCATGGTCACCCTTCGGGTGACAATCTTGCGCTTCGCGCAAGCATGCAAGCGCAAAGCGCTTGATTGTAACCCTTCGGGTTACTCCCTTCGGGAAACAATCAAGGGTTCCGCCCTTGCATGCATGCGAGGCAATTTGGTTTGTTTTTGAAAGGAAACAGGTGTTAGACCCATAATAAAAAACAGAATTTTTGATGGGGTTTGTTTGAGATGTCACCTCAAATAAGTACGGACCAGAGGCAAAGGGTCAGAAGCGTAAGAATTATTACCCTGTGCTTCTTTTGTTTGATTTTGTAAAACAACAATCAAAAATCCTCTTTTTGTTAAGGGTAGCTATAGTATACTTATAAAAGTAGTAATAAATGTCAGTTTGTTTTTATTTTTGTATTTATTTTTAAACTTGTTTTCTTAAAATAGTTATGTTAGAATATCGTTTTTAAAGTTATTTTCTTATTTAGAGCTCTTATTGATACTTATAAATAAGAAATTTTTATATAAAAAAATAAACTTTATAAGCACTATTCATATCACGCTATTATTAGTTTTGAAACTATACTTGAATAGTTACATAACTTTGTAATCTTTAAAAATTGCGAAGTAAAAACAAAACTTGATAAAGTGATTACCCCTTTGCTTATTAAAATTCTTGCGCAGCAAAATTTTAAAAATTGTAACAGAAGCAAGTTGCTTATTAAAATCCTGCTTTTTTTTAAGAAGGATTTGCTTATAAGAAGGCGCTAGAATTATGCTTTTAAAATCCTTGCGCGTGTCCCTTGCAGGATTTTAAAAGCATGCTTGCGCGAAGCGCAAGATTGTCACCCGAAGGGTGACCATGGTTTCCCTTTGGGAAACAATCAAGGGCAAAGCCTTTGCATGCATGCGCGAAGCGCATGCTTTTAAAATCGAAGATTTTAACAGCGAAGCGCTTGATTGTAACCCTTCGTGTTACCATACTGCTCTTTTCCTATTCGAAGCAAAAAGGCGCATACTGCTATATCAGCCTTCGCCTCCTTTTTTGTAAGTAGGGACATCAGGCATCAGGTTAGAAGCGCATGACAAAAATTTGTTAAAAATTTGTCATCACTTTATTTTTTAATTTTACTGTCACCTTGCGTCAAAAATAGTATTTTTGACGCAAGGTGACAATGATTGTTTCCCGAAGGGAAAACATGCAAGGGCGAAGCCCTTGATCATCACCCTTTGGGTGATCAGGGTAACCCTTCGGGTTACCGATCAAGCGCGAAGCGCTTGCATGCAAGGGCTGTTAAAATCGAAGATTTTAAATGCCCTTGATTGTAACCCTTTGGGTTACCATGCTTGTGCTTCGCACAAGATCAAGGGCGAAGCCCTTGCATGATCACCCAAATGGTTCGCACGTGATAATCTTTATTAAAATCTTCGATTTTAAAATAAGCACAAGGATGCATGCGCAAAGCGCATGATCAAGAGCGAAGCGATTGTATGGTTTTAAAATCTTCGATTTTAACAGCAAAGCGCTTGATGGTAACCCTTAGGGTAAAATTCATGGTCCCCCTTGGGGACAATCAAGGGCTTTGCCCTTGCATGCTTTTTTCTAAAAGCTCAAATCAAAATCAAATAATTTTAACATTATACTTTTTTAAAACAAAAGGAATTATTACTTTATGGCACGTGAAAAATTTCAACGTAAAAAACCCCATGTAAATATTGGAACAATTGGTCACGTTGACCATGGAAAAACAACTTTAACTGCAGCTATTACTATGGCTTTAGCTTCTGGTGGCAAAGGTAAAGCGAGAAAATATGCTGATATCGATTCAGCACCTGAAGAAAAAGCTCGTGGTATTACAATAAATACAGCCCATGTAGAGTATGAAACGGATAATCGTCATTATGCACACGTTGATTGCCCTGGTCATGCTGATTATGTAAAGAATATGATTACAGGAGCTGCACAAATGGATGGAGCTATTCTTGTAGTTTCTGGTGCTGACGGACCAATGCCGCAAACTAAAGAACACATGTTACTAGCAAAACAAGTAGGTGTTCCTAATATTGTTGTCTTTTTAAATAAAGAGGATCAAGTTGATGATGAAGAATTATTAGAATTGGTTGAATTAGAAGTTCGTGATACTTTGACCAAGTACGAATTTCCTGGTGATGATATTCCAGTAGTTTCTGGTTCTGCATTACTAGCTTTAGAGACTCTTGCTGAAAATCCAGAAACAACACGTGGTGAAAACAAATGGGTTGATAAAATTTATGAACTGATGGAAAAAGTTGATACTTACATACCGACTCCAGAAAGAGATACTGATAAAGCTTTCTTAATGGCAGTTGAAGATGTTTTCTCTATTACCGGTCGTGGTACAGTAGCAACAGGGCGAGTTGAACGAGGAGCGGTTAAAGTAGGCGAGTCTATTGAACTTGTTGGTTTAAAAAAGACGCGAACCACCACCGTAACTGGATTAGAAATGTTCCAAAAAACTTTAGAACAAAGTGTTGCTGGTGATAACGTAGGTGTTTTACTTCGTGGTATTCAAAAGGCTGACATTGAACGTGGAATGGTTTTAGCAAAACCAGGAACTATTACTCCACATACAAAATTTGAATCTCAGGTTTATGTTTTGAACAAGGAAGAGGGGGGTCGTCATACTCCTTTTTTTTCAGGGTATAGACCACAATTCTATGTTCGAACTACAGATGTAACTGGCAAAATTGAGTCTTTTCGTGCGGATGATGATACTCCTACACAAATGGTAATGCCTGGTGATCGTATTAAAATGATCGTTGAGTTAATTCAACCAATTGCAATTGAGAAAGGAATGCGATTTGCTATTCGTGAAGGTGGTAGAACCGTTGGAGCAGGTGTTGTTTCTGCCATCCTGAAATAAAATTATCTTTATGGGTCTTCAGTTTTTTTTTGTTTTTGACATTTCAAGAGACAAGTCATAAAACCTTAATAAAAAACTTTGTGTTTTGTTTTCTAAGTTTTACTACGTAAAACCAAGAAGAAGGCTAAAAATCTTCGATTTTAACAAGCCTCTTTTTTCAAATCTTCGATTTGGTTGCCTATGCTTTTAGTTTCCTATGCGCAGCCATTATCCCTTGCTGGGCATACTGCTCTACCCCTCTTATCCTGCAAGGATTTTAACAAGCCAAAAGGCGTAGACAAGAAAGCGCTAACAGTATACGCGTATCTCTTGCAAGGGATAATGGCTACGCATAGACCAAAAGGAGCCTTCTTCCTCTTTTTTTAAATCCTCTAGTAGCAGGATTTTAACAAGGTGTCCTCTTCGGGGAGTTTCCTATGAAGGGAGTTTCCTATGCGCGTGTCCCTTGCAAGAAGGCGCATACAAGAAGGCGGTAGTTGGTCCTTGTGTGCGCCTTTTGGCTGCGCATAGACCAACTAGCGCCTTCCTATCCTGCAAGGAGTTTAACAAGCAAGTACTACGGCTTGTTCAAATCGAAGAAAAGTACCAAGAAACGCAAGAAGGCGCTTTTATTTTGTTGGTCCTTTTTGCGCGTGTCCCTTGCAAGGGTTATGATATTAATATAAGATATTCTATTTAAAATTAAGGAGCACGCATTAAAATGGAAAGTCAACAAACTATTGAAGAAACAGAATTAGATCAAGTAAAATCTGAAGTGCCTGCATCCACTCAAATGGAGACGGAAAGTCAACAAACTATTGAAGAAACAGAATTAGATCAAGTAAAATCTGAAGTGCCTGCACCCATTAAAATGAAAATTCAACAAATTGTTGAAAAAATAGAATTAGATCAATTAAAATCTGAATTGCCTGTAATTTCTATTGGCGATACAGTAAAAGTGGGTGTTTTAATACAAGAAGGTAATAAACAAAGGGTTCAACCTTACGAAGGTACTCTTATAGCACAACATCGAGCTGGTATGAATTCAACTATTACTGTACGTCGTATTTTTCAAGGTGTCGGGGTTGAAAGAGTTTTTACTCTTCACTCTCCTTCTCTAAAAAATATTGAAATTACAAGACGCGCTAAAGTTCGTAAAGCTAAATTATATTATTTGCGAGATAGGGTTGGTAAAGCAACAAGATTAAAACAAAAAAATATTACTAATAATTAATTACCTTTGTTTTATAAATTAAAAAAAAAACTATGAAGAAGGCGGTAGTTGGTCTATGCGCAGCCAAAAGGCGCACACAAGGACCAACTACCGCCTTCTTGTATGCTCCTTTTTTATTCTATGCTTTAGGAAAGTAAAAGCATAGGAAATTCCCTGAATAGGTAACTCTCTGAATAGCATATTCTAAGTTTTACTACGTAAAACCAAGCTGCTCTTTGTCTGCCAAAAACTTAGTTTTTGTTTTTGTTATTTATTAAAAGGGGCATTAGCAAAGCTTTGATTTGAAAAGAGCAGTATGGCCCTTTTGGCTACGCATAGCTGATTCAAATTTTTGATTTGAAGAGAGTAGCATGCATACGCTTCGGTGTTAAAATATGTGATTTTAACACCGAAGCGCTCGACTGTAACCCAAAGGGTTACTATGATTGTCCCCCAAGGGGTACCCCCAAAAGGTGATAATCTTTATTAAAATCTGTGATTTTAAAAGAAGCACAAGCATGCATTCGCTTCGCGCATGATTGTCACCCTTCGGGTTACCATGGTAACCCGAAGGGTTACAATTTACAATCAAGGGCTTCGCCCTTGCATGCATGCGCTTCTTTTATTTTCCATGCTTGTTGTTGTTTTTACGTAGTAAAAACAACAACAAGCATACAAGCTGTTAAAATCTTGGATTTTAACAGCTTGTATGCTAACCCAAATGCTTCGCACGTGATAATCTTGTGCTTTTAAAATCCTTAAATAATTTCAAATAGAGGTTTTTAACAAGCTAAGTTGCGCAAAGGATACTATTATTTTTGTTAGAGGTTTTTGTTTCAAATAAAAAAAATAAAAGTAATATTTAAAATAAAAATAATGTGAATAATTTTTTTATTTTGAATTAAAAATACAACTATGATCAATTCTTCTGAAACACAGAAATCTGAATATCTTCGTCGTTATGTAGTAGTAGGTTCTCGAAGGTTTAGTAATTATTGGTGGGCTTCTATAATTCTATTGGGAGGTTTTGGTTTTTTATTAACCGGAGTTTCAAGTTATTTAAATTATGATTTATTACCGTTTATTAATTCAAAAAATATTTTGTTTTTTCCTCAAGGATTAGTTATGTGTTTTTACGGAATTTTAGGCTTCATCTTTAGTTGCTACCTCTGGCTAACACTTTTTTGGGGCGTTGGCGGTGGGTTTAATGAATTCAATAAAAAACAAGGAATTGTTCGTATTTTTAGATGGGGGTTTCCTGGCAAAAACAGGCGTATTGATCTATCCTATGATATTAAGGATATTGAAGCGATACGAGTTGAAATTAAAGAGGGTTTAAATCCAAGACGAATTCTTTATATTAGAGTAAAAGGTAATACAACTTCTGTTGCCTCTTCACAGAATGAAAAGCTATCAGAAGGAAAAAATTCTAATAAAAATTTAGCAAAAAATCTTTCAACAAAGAATACAAATAATATTGTAGGAATGACACAACTGCAAAATAAACGTGATATTCCATTGACCCGAATAGGGCAACCTACGACTTTAGAAGATATTGAAAAACAGGCAGCTGAATTAGCGAAATTTTTACAAGTTTCTTTAGAAATGATTTAAACAGTGAAGGGACAAAACCCCTTCCCCATAAGCTATTATAGTGAAAACTTAACATAAAAAGTGAGGGAAGGGACTCTTTTCGCATGCATGCGCTTATTTTCTTTTCCATGCTTGTGCTTCGCACAAGCATGCAAGCTGTTAAAATCCAAGATTTTAAAAGCGCTTGATTGTCTCCAAGGGGGACGATGGTCACCCAAAAGGTGACCATCTTGTGCTAAGGAGTTTTTGGTAAATTTTTTCAATATTTACCAAAAACTATAATAAACTTTTAAATTTTAAATAAAAAAATATAAAAAAGGTTTCTATTGAGAAACAAATATAATATATTTGCCGCGCAAGGCTATAATATAGGAGTAAGAATAGTTGAAACGCGCTTTTCTGAAATAATAAAGAAAAGATAAGATTACAATTTTTATTCAAAAATCAGGTAGAAGTTTTTTTAGTGGAAAAGAAAAGAGAATTTATAAAATCAAACTTTTTGCGTATTTCTTTACGCAAAAAGTTTGTTGAGGGGCTTAGACTCTTTACAATAAATTTCTGAGAGATACAATCTTCTTAGAAATTTAGAAGCCGATATTATTAATTTTCATAACGAATGTGCTTTGTTGGCAAAAATTGACGAATAAAAAAGTTGATCGTCTGATAAAACTTTTAAAAAGTAAAAAGCCGGATTTAACAGGCTTGCAAGGTTATTCAAATCATATAAAGAAAAAAGAGGTTTTTTACCCAACATTTTTTTTTATTTTAATAAGAGATGTTCCTGTGTTTTTTATCAAAAAATACCAGCGGATTTCTTTTTCATTTTATGTGTAAAAAATATTTTCTTTCTTCTATCCAGATAAATATTTTTGAGGTTTATAACCAAATTTTTTCATACTTTTTTTTGTTAAAATGAAAGTTTTTTTTAATATTTTATTAGATTCAAAAATAAACAAAAATTTATTTAAAGAATATCTAAAATGTAATATGTTGGTAATTTTTTTTTTAAAGTGAAAAAAATCCGCAATATGCAAGCTTGTTTCTGAGCATAACAGAAAAGTCAAACGTTTATAGAAGCTTTATAAAAAAATAAGGAAGTCTAAAATAATGTATAATAAAAACATTTTTTAATCTTTTGTTTTCTATAAAGTTTTAAGACTCCGTTTTTATCGTAAAAAAGTAAAATAATTTTTTTGTTACTTTTTGAAAAAACCCTTTTTCGCACCTTTTTTTCCTATTATTTATAAATCTTTTATTTATACAAAAGAGGGTGCGAAGGTATAACAGCAGTATGCTTTTCACATCGAAGATTTTAACAACCTTGGCTTGTTAAAATCTTCGATTTATACAACCTATTATCCTATTATCCCTTCACTTTGTTGAAAAAAAGTTAAAAAACAACAAATACTTTTTCGCGCCCTTATCCTATGCGCCTTTATTATCCCTTGCAAAGGACACACGCATACTGCTCTACGCTTCTTATCCTTCACTTTTTTGCCTTATCCCTCTTTTTTAAATAGCTGCTGCAATTACAAAAAAATATAAACAAAGAAAAGGTTTTACCTTTTTTCGTTTTTCGATGTAAGGGTAATACAAATATTTAGTATTAACAAAAGAAGAGTGTTTTGAATATACCAATTTTTTAAAAATAACAAATACAAGAAAGGCTACTAGAGCAGTATGCTTTTAAAATCCTGCGTGTAAGGCTTATTCCTTGCGCAGCTAAGCTTGTTAAAATCGAATATTTTAAAAAAGAGCTTATGGCGCAAATCGCGGTCTACGGACAGGGCAAAGGAGAGGTTAAAAAAACCGCTTCGCACAAAATGTCAAAAAAAGTGAAAGTTTTAAAAGCATAGGTAAAAAAACAAAGTTTTTGTATCTCGTTTTTTTTCGTATTTAAAATCTTATAAAAAAGGGTGATTCAAATCTTCTTGGTCATGCAAGCGCAAGGATAACAAAGTGTTTTATTAAGGTTTTATGGCTTGTCCCTTGAAAATTCACCCCAAATAACCATTTCGGACTTTAGCCCCAAATAAAAGTACCAAGCAAATTGTTTTTATTACTTTACTTTTTTTATATAAAAAAATATCAAAACTAAAAGCGAAGTTGGTTTATGGTTCCGTCGCCCAAAAGCAACTTCACAACAAGAAACAAAAATGTTATTTATCAACAACAGTATAATAAGTAGAAAATTTATATCTTTTTTTTAATCTCGCTAAAAAAGATTAATTAAATATTATAGAAAAGTTTGCCAGGAACCAGACTTGAACTGGTGACACGAGGATTTTCAGTCCTCTGCTCTACCAACTGAGCTATCCGGGCATTTATAAAAAAATAAATAAATAAATAGATTATTCGATATCGAATATCA
>Ga0115846_100623_pt1 | contig 17922 bp, 21 predicted proteins | sample InSIn5gowninarea_2_FD_83860 | JGI IMG/M metagenome (GOLD analysis project Ga0115846, IMG submission 83860)
ATTACTCACAAGTTTATCCGCCTAGTAGCCTTCCCCGAGTTGCCCGAGAAGCCAGGCTCAACAGGCATGACTACCCTCTTCCCGACGCCCAAGCAAGTAGCAAACGCCGATATGACTACTTTACGCGCAGCTGGTCTATCGCAGAGAAAAGCTGAATACGTCCAGGATCTCGCTACTAGATTCGCAGATGGCCGCCTCTCCGCTAAAGGACTGCTAGATATGACAGATGAAGAAGTCATGAAAGCGCTTACCGAAGTGAGGGGAATAGGTAAATGGACAGTGGAGATGTTCATGATCTTCACCTTGAGAAGGCCGAATGTCCTTCCGCATGGCGACTTGGGTATTCAGAAAGGGTTAGTCAGAAGGCACACCCAGGTAAATCCGGATATACATGTGCGCAAGCTTCCCGGACGTGCAACAGACAGTGACGGCTTCGTTCAGCCCGAGATCCCAGCTACACCATCCGCGTCTGCCATTCCAGCCCCTGTCACGCCTTTTCCGAAGTCAGAAATTGTGGATGAACCTCTGATGACTCCGCGCACAGAGACAGCAGCAGATCTACCGCCGTTCCCGGAAAGCCAAACTCTCACGAGATCGTCACTGAGAGCGAGATTGAGCAAGAAGGTCAAGGGAAACAATTACCTGACACCACAAGAGATGGACGAGCTCAGTGAGACCCTTTTGTCAGTGGGGGTGATCTACCCCAGAGCTAAAATATGGTCTATATTGCAGCGGCTGCCTGGCAACCATATCGCAGTGTCGGAATATGGTATCTATGGAGTCTAGCGGACGAAGATACATCATTTGGCTGAAAATTTCAACACGGACCGAGGTGCCGCATATATATACACGATTGTCGACAGAATCATCCGTCATCCGTAGATGGTTTCTTTCCTCTTCGTCGAGACGGAAAGCTACTCCTGGCAATCTTAGTTTTCAGCCCTGTTAAAGCACGTTGTATTGTCTACTATTTTTCTGCAACGCCATCATAATTGTTCAACAGGTAGCACGTCACGTGAATACTTAGCCGAAGGTTGCCTGCAGGACGTACTTGCTTTCGAGCTTAGTCTTGCTTCTCTCCATCCACCAACCCATTTCATCTCAACCATGCCTCCCATCAACGTCAACGTCAGCGGCTCGTACACTCACTATGCGCCTGCCGAGCGTTGTGTCGTGAGCATCCGCGTGTCGAAAGAAGGCAAATCCCAATCGAGTGTGGTGGAGGCTGTCACCAAACTCTCCAACGATATAAGCGGACTCTTGGGCAGTCTGTGCCCTAAAGATCCCAGCGACCAGAGCAAAGGCGTAGATGCTACCAATCCAGCTATTCCTATTACGCATTGGAGCATGTCATCTCTGAACACCTCGAGCTGGATACCATACGTCCATGTGTCTGACAAGAACCCAGACCCCAAACAGCCGGACAGAACGTATTGCGCTTCGACTAACTTTAGCGTCAAGTTCAAGGACTTCCAGAAGATGGGCGAGCTCTGCCTCGAGCTTACTGTAAGCGCTTGCTCTTCTGCTTCGAGCTTGTGAAGTGGTCGGACACGTGCACCGCCACCGACGTATGACACCTACTTGCTGGGCTTGACTAACCTTCATGCATATTGGGCATAACGATTATTCTATAGAAATGGGACGAGGTCTCCGTATCTACTTTCGACTGGCGTCTGACCGATGTCACACAGATGAAGCTGCGAGCAACAGTCCGTCAAGGTGCCGTCAAAGATGCAATTCAGAAAGCCACAGACTACGTTTCGGTATTTTCCGCAAACCCATCTGTAACCTGGACCGGTATTGCCAAAGAGATAACAGACGACGCCAATAGTGGAAGTGGAGCCGTCTACGGTCAGCCTAAGATGATGATGTCCATGCATAGGAGCGGCGGCGGTGCGCGTGGAGAGAGCGGGGATGCCCTCAACTTCGAGCCCGAGAATGTCAGCTTGAGCGCTACCGTCAGTTGCAAGTTTGAAATGGTGCCATCGACGCAGTAGCTTGGCTGTTATCGGATGGCCCCTTCTCTTTTCTTGGTAGACATCCCGACCAGGGCAACACTGCATCCAGGGTATCATTGGTACACGGACCGAACCGTGTTAGGCAGAGCAGTAGCAAATTGTACCAAGCTTGTAGATGTATCAGTATGCCTTATAGTTGAGCCGTCTTCCGTCGTCGTCGGCCTAGGAGTGCCTCACAATCGCCTTCGCTCCGCTCAGGCTCAATACGGCACTCTTCGACCCCCGCCTCCGCCAGCGGTAGCTTCAGCAGTGCACTCACACGCCGAGGAGGAGGGGAAGATCCCGCTCTTCTTTGTCCAACCTATAGCCTAAGCTCCTGACGGCTTCTCACCTTTTCAGCTAAGAGAAGGCAACAGGTATGTTGTATATCAATGAATCTCATATTTTCAGCTAAGACAAGTCAATGCGAAGTGATTATACTGAGCCCGTCCAACACTCACCTCCGACTGCGCCTATGTTGGATGGGCGCTCTAGATTTGTGAATTGCTTCCTCAGTCAGCAGCCTTGCTTATATAGACCTTCCTGATGCCGCTTGGCTTTATTACGGATGTTGCTCTTAAGTAGACGTATAATATCTGCGATGGATAGGGTATAGTAGTTTGTGACTGCTAATGCTGAATGATAGCTTTGTGTGGGTAGTATACAATTTTACATATGATGGGACGACTTGCCTGTCTCCTGAGAGGAAAGAAGAGAGGGTTCCTAGGCGGGTCCTGAAAGTCGATGGTGGCCCGGTCTAATAAGGGCAATTCTTTTAGATTCCGTGACTTGGGTATCGTACTGAAAACTGGAGTAGACAGCGTATCGCGGCTAGTTGCGACCGCTGCTGAACATATTGCCGTGGCCGACCATGCGGGGTCGCGAAAGAATCGAAGCGTTCGTCTTACACAAGCAGCCACATGTGTTACAAGCCTGTTACATCAGATACGTCAGTGCGCATCCTCGTATTTCAAGCACATGTTGCTTATTCACCTTTTTGAGATCGGTATTGGTGAGGTCAGAGAGGACGACCTGTATAGACTCTCCTCTCGTGGCAGCCAACTCTGCTCTCAAACTGATGACAAGCATTTCCAATTCTGAAACCCTTGCTTTGAGGGGTGCAATGGTGGTCGCCTCTCTTGCACTTTCCGAAGTGGAAGAAGGCGAAATGGGTAAAGGTGGCATGGAAGAAGCCGAGAATGTCCGTGCGGATGAAGCAGAATGAGGTGGGGTAGGAAGACCAAAGACGGGGTCTGACTTTTGTTCGTGACACGAGGATCTTGCACTAGGAGAGCCACCATTGCTAAACTGTTCTGCAGCTGGAGTGTTGGGGGTATGACCGGAAGGCGGAGTAGCATTGTTGTCCGAATCAAAGAAGACGAATACGGGTGTATCAGGCGTTCGAGCTGGGCTTGCCCTCCCTGATATTGTGTCGAAACCCGGAATTCCTGCTGCACTTGATCCGCTGTTTGCTTGGAGATGCGCATTCTTGCTATTGACGGACTTTTCGAGATCAGCGAGGAAGTTAGGTGGCATGCTAGAGAGCATCATCGAGACGGGCCGCAGGCTCAAGCTTGGAGCCAATCCGTCTTGACTCTGCGCCGCCGAGAGGGCGCCAAGAAGCTGCTTCTGCTGACTAGCTGGACTTAAGTTGCGGTTGCCATTGCTAGCGAAAGCCCCTTGCAATGCAGCAAGATCCGGAGAAGGCTTAATGAGTGAGACATGTGGTGGAGGCGAAGCACTTGACGCCTGCGTAGCCTCGCTAGTCGCAGGATTGGGCTGGCTTGCAGAGCGGGGTTTCTCGCTCCCTGCTTGCGGCTTGGCGGCTGGTCCATATTGCTGTTGCTGATGAGGGAAAGGTACAGCGGAAGCGAAGTCAGTCCGCAAAGGAGTCTTGGGCAGATTCGCATTTTGATTCTCCATGTTGGGGCTTTGAGATCCTATATGCAGGATTTTATCCCTGCTGGAAGCTGGATCTGACGCTTTCCGTACACCAGGGAACCCATGCATCATTTTTGGTGATGGAAGACTATCAGTCGATGGCCGAGGTAAAGGAGGCATTTGTGGATGATCAGCAGAAGAAGAGGAACTGTCTTTATGTTTGAACATCCTCAGAAATCCACTCTTCTTGTTCTTGAGTGCTTTCGGTGGCGGGGCAGTCTGGAAGGGTGGAGGTGGTGGAGCAGAGATAGGTGCAGTTGGAATAGCAGGCAGGGCAGCGAGAGCGCGTTGTGCTGCTAAAGCTTGCTGATGTTGATGCTGTTGAAGCTGATGAATCTGCTCCGCTCGCTTCTCAGCTGCCATATTGCCGCGTTCTCTTTCTCGCTCGCGTGCATCTGCCAGCGAAATGAGCTTCATACCATTTGGACCTGTAGAGATTGTTTTTGCTCAGCACCATCTGACAACGCATCATGACCAGAAGGGTATTTAGCACTTACTTGTACCCGCTTTACTGGCGAGATCAGAAGGATCCGACAGGTTCGCAGGCAATGAGGTCTGCGAGGTTGAATGTGTCATAGTGGTATTATAGCTCTCCCCTGTACAAGTGCTAGCAGTAGTCGAGTGAGTGGAGTCCTGATGGAAAAAGGGCGGTCTCTTCCTCGGTACAGCAGGCTGTTTTCTGGCATTCATGCCATTATTACCGTTATGCATGTTACTTGATGAACCGTGAGAAGCATTGCTACCCGGTGCACTAGTGGAAAGAAGCGCAATGCAAGCACTTGCACTGCTCGTCGTTGCATGATTAGCAGTTTCAGGTGCAGAAGTAACGGTGGCAAGCTGGCTGAAGGGAACTTCTGCGGCAGATCCGGTACCATTCTTACAAGCTGGTCTATGTTGTTGATGGTTGAAAAAGGTAGGGGGTCCGTTGGAAGCAGGTGAGGAGCTTCTGGTAATCCCTGGGGTGGTTGTGGTCGTAGGTGGAGCAGAAGCAGGCACATTTGGCAAACCATCTGGCGATTTACACCGCACGATATTGGTGACTTTCATTGCGGCAGACTGCTGGTGCTGTTGCTGTAGCTGCTGTTGTGACTGCTGTTGACTGGCATATGACGAGAGAGGGAAGCCAGCAGAAGCAGGCATAGGAGGCAGCGGTATATTCGTAGCATCAAATGGTTCGTGACTGTGACTTCTTGAGAGACTATTGAATTTGCTATTACTGCCATCGTTTGTTGTGCCCCGCGAGGTACCGGACCAGGTAGAGAAAGCAGACGATGCTGTTGTAGTCCTTGATTTGGTGCTGCGCTCGCTAGATATGCTTGGTCTTGAGGTCGTAGCGCTTCCACTGCCGCCGCTGCCGCCTGTGGCTGCAGATGCTACAGCAGCCGACGCATTGGCTATCGCCAAGCCTAAACCTTTAAGCGTACCAGTGGCTGTACTACCCAGAGCATCTTTCAAGGCCGATTTGGACGCCGTAGCCGCTGTACCAGCGTTATTCAATCTCCCAGTAGATTTAGTAGCCATATGTACGGAACCAATTTCCGAGTCTATTTCACTCCATATGCTACCTCGTCCACTTGTGGCTGTAGTAGCGGCTGATTCCGAAGCTGGCACAGAAGAACTAGTTGACACTACCGAAGTACGATCTTCTGGATTTGGACTTGATCCATCTATAGACCAAGGTGCTGGACTGATATGCTTCATTTTAGGGCCGAGGAAAGATTGCATGCGTAATAGAGACGCTGTGTTTGGCCCGAGTGCAGCATCTTCATCGGCGAGATCATCTTCATCTGCCAAAGGACTCGATAGGTAGGAAAGGCTTGAATCGGTAGAGGAGCGGCGGACAAGCTGGGATTTGGCCAGTGCGCTGGCTGGAGTGACAGAGCTTTGTGTGGAGGGTGAGGAAGTAGATGCGGTTGGGTCTGCATAACGAGGTACAATTGGCATTGTAGCTGTGCGCATGGGAGAATAAGGAATTCTGGAAGTAGAGGAAATAGTGGAAGCTTCGAGTGTGGATTGCGATCTTGCAGCAGAAGGAGGTCGACGGGGAGGAGGGGAGTGCTCGATACGCGCAGAACTAGGAGGGGCTACTGATGGTGTTGTCGATTCATGGGGATAGGCATGAGCAGCTCCTACGGAACCTGAAGTATTGATAATAAGGTTGCGCGCGTTCAATACGCGTTTAGTCGGCGATACTGTGGGTGTTACCTCTTCAGGATCATTGCCGTGCCCTTCTAGTGAGCTTGGCGCAGTTATGGTGGTGGTGGTCGAGGTGGTATTAGTCGATATGCCCAAGCCGCTCGTAGTTGTAGGGGTCGTTTTCTGAACGATTGCTGCCATTCGCACGCTTGCCAAGGAAGGAGAACGCGAGTAGTCACTTTCGCTTATTGTTGGAGTAGGGAAGTCTGTTGTGTTGCTATTACTATTGATGTTACTGTTCGGAGCGGTCATATGGCCAATGTTCACGTGCCCGCCCTGGGTCGATGATCCGTCCTCGTCTTCATTCTCGTTCTCGTTATCATTCTCGTTCTCATCGTCGTAGTGGCTGCTCATGGAAGGACTCCATACTGGATTGGCAGATTCTCTAGCCATAGCTAGACGCGCTGCATCTGATATATCGAGATCCGTCCTAGCTGATAAAGTCGTAATGGTGGAATAGAAACTGTTGGTGGCGAGGTTGTGGTTGGATCGCTTGCTTCTGGCAGAGAGCAAGTCTTCGATAGAGGGCGACTGGGCGATGGTTTCTGTCATTGGAATTGCTTTGGAAGTGTAAGAGAATGGTTGCGATGGGGTGGACTGGCAGGGAATGCGAACTGAATGGTGGTGCGAGAGACGCGATCAGGCCAGGGTCTACGAGGCAAAGACTGACAGAGCACTCACTAAGGACTGTGGATGCCTGACGAGGCTGTAGGAGGATAAGTTGCTACTCTGGCCGTACTGTATCTCGTTTGTTGATGTGGCTTTCCCGTCTCGTGGGGTTCAGAATACCGCTATTACTTGGGTATGTACGGTATGTATTCTCGTCTCCGCCAACGCGCACCACGGTGTCCCAAGAGGCGCAGCTTCGTTTGAACGAGGATGGAGAGCAGGTGCAGGTCGAAGACTGCCAGAACCAGCTGGGTGAAGAATGTAAAATGAGGATGAGTGGAGGACTGTGTTGAGCTTGTATAATAAATACCGTAACCTACGAGCAGTTCCCAGACGGGTCTGAACGCGGATGCTGCTGCCGTGCTGGCCTGAAAGCTTTTGGAATGCTGACCAGACGAGCACGCCGACACGATGTCGCGAGGTGAGAATGCAGGGAGACCTGTATTCAACTGAGTAAATTAGTAAAAGAGCGTGGGGTTGAGTACCGGAAGACAGGCAGCCACTTCTGCTGCGGTAGGTTGGCTAGCAACTGCAACCATCGTTCCCATCCATCCATCCATCCATCCATCTCCTCGGCTCTTCAATTGCAAGGTTCGGTCTGGCCTGAACTTCATCGGTATGCCCGATCGCGCTACACACCACTAACTTACTGCAAGCTGAAAGTTGCAAATTGATTGAAGCAAAGGCCCATTGACTTACTGTAAAGTGTAACTTACCTAGACACCCCTCTCCTTGTTGCAATGGGACGTTGTGTTTGTGTTTCTTTGCTTCAAGAATCTCGATAGCGGTACGGCGGTACAGTATCACATGGAACACGAGCAGGCAGGCGAGTCACGTGCGTGCCCTGCATCTCAGCTCTACAAGTTCAAGACCACTGCGTCTCGTCTCGTGACGGGATGCAGGACAGCATTTCTGCATCCGTGCCAGCTCACGACTTGCAATATTGCGTGGTTGATTGCATCATCATCTGTTAAGCTAGCTAGCTTGAAGGGTATTTTGTACTGTACTACACGGCCTAAAGTGTATTCAATTCTGCATGTGACATGTGGAGAGAGAGAAAAGCAGAGGGTGAGGGGGTAATGAACACCAAAGTTTTGCTATACTTGGCATGTATTGTGATTGCTTGCACTGAAAGTGTTCTCCCTTCCCTCATACTTGCCCTCGAATCTTTCACGGTTTAGGGATATGAAGAGTCTTTGAGATCATGAGAGCCGCCCAAACCGCAAAGATGATAGAGAACCAATGCATTTCAAACATGGTCCCCTCTGTGATTCCAATCAATCCACCTGGTAATCCTCTTCCTAGACCAGCGGGTCCTTCGATTCTATCCAATTTAACACATCCAGCCATGCATGAAACCAAGAATAGCGAACTTGGAATGGGTAATCCTTCGAAATATTGTGATTTTCCTGTTGAATCTTTAGGGATTAATGCTACTGTTGCGTTGAAGCGAGCTAGGCGAGCTATGCCACAGCAGATAAAAGTGCTGAGTGCGAAGATGTCGAGCGTGGAACGACAGCCGATGGTGAATGCTAGGAAAGCGGGTGCGACTCCGAAGGAGACCTGTAGCGCGACAGAGAAGGGGAACAAGGTATGCTGGTAAGCGAAGGTGACAGCGTATGCTTGACAGGCAGTACATGGCACCCACCGAATCCGCCAAACTGTCTAGCTCCTGTCCTAGCATGCTTGTCTCGCCTCTCCACCGTGCGACCTTGCCGTCCAGGAAGTCGAAGAACATGCCTGCCAGAGGTGCCCAGAGTGCGATCCTGGTAACCGCATTGCGACCAGATAGGATATAGACAGTGATGGGCGGGAAGACGGGGGAGAGCAAAAAGGCACGCTCCAAGTTCAGGCATGACGACACAGTAGACTCAACCACATTCAATACGACAACCGCAACTCACCATAGATACGAAGGATTCTGAGTCAAGAGGTACTTTCCACAGTTGAAGACTGACAAGCTTCCGCAGACACCATTGCCGATGGTGACACAGTCTGCGAGTCGAAAGTTGCGGACGAGACTGAAATGACCTTCATCTTCTACAAATTGCCGGAGTTGGGCGCCGTCCGTCTGCGTGCGGTGTGGAAGGACAACAGAGATGGTGATGCAGGTGGATCTAATATGTCAGCATTTGCTGTTCTGTACTCCTTCATCTCTGTCTCAATGGACACCAATCTCAAACGGTGACGCCCGAGAGAGCCGTTATGCCGCAGTATTAACAGACTGACCTTGTCGGACGTGGATGTGCCAGTGTTTCGCTTCTGGGCTGCGCTGCCAGATGGCCGTGCGGTAGTAGTGCCAGCCATGCCCTGATGTGTACGCTGTTGCAAGGTGTGCTTGCTTGCTTCAAGCTCTGAATTGAGGACGAGCGCAGTTGATGCGGATGAAAGGTGGAAGCAAGGCACCCGGACGGACAAGAGGCAGCCTTCAATGACGGCTTACTCGAGGATGGCTATACAGAGGAGTAGAACACTGTGATACTAGCAGTATATAGCCGTACTATAGGGTCAGCTTCAGGCGGTACATGTAGATACTGCCTGCCTGTGAGCAGCCTCTGTGTCACCTGTGTCACAACAGCGTCGATGACAGTAACGGTCAAGTCTTTATTCAAGTGGCAAGCGGTGTAGTAATCTTGACAGCTAGTCGTGGGGACATACTACAGCAACGCCGTTCCATGTAACCTACTGCTCTATATAGCCACGGCTTACTGCTTCTCCCTCTGCTCAACAAGATTATTGACAATGCTGCATGCAAAGAAGTCCGATCAGCCTTAAGAGCAGCACAATACAAAGCAAGCGAAAGCCTCAAGCAAGTGAGGACATACAACTCACCCAGTCAGTCTCTTCTCCTGCTGTCTGATCTTCCTCCCCAAATCAACGCAATCCATCTTCAATTCATCCTCCATCTCCCTCAACTTATCAATCGCATCTTTGATGGTCCACCTTTCTTTTGGCAGGTTGACCTGCTCATCTATCTCGTACTCGAAGGGTGTATCGTCCTCTGCTCCTAGTCTCGCTGATTCGGCATCATAAGCCTCGGAGAAGGTACCTGTGTTCTCTCGTACTGCTGCACGGACGGCTTGTCGCTGTTTGTTAAGCTCATGTAGCAGGCGCGTCTGAAGTGGTGATCTGGGTCGCATTGATGTTTAGTAGATTGCAATTGGCGGGTATACAGGCATGCGTGAGACTCACAGCTTGACAGCACTCGTCTTGCTACCCCTGCTGGATGCTGCACCTCCCATAGCCTTCACCACATCCTCCTCCCGGACCGTATCATCCAGGCTCGTTGCGAGGAGCAAGAAGTTCTCCAGAATCGAGGAAGTAGTCACTTCCTTCCGCTTCTTCACTACTTTGACACTGCCTGCATCCTCCTCTTCTATCTCTGGAGAGGGAGAGTCATTGCGTCGCTTCGACATGCGTGGAAGTCCATGCGAAGATGATGATTACAACGTCAATTGTGATGTTGGTACAGAAGGAACACGTGACTCGCGCAAATACTGTACGAAACTATGCGATTTGTCGTGACTACTGGCGACTGGGAGCTACTTAAATGCTACGAGCTCCTTCTGTCCTAGTATCATTTGGAGAAACGCAGATCCTATACTGGTCTATAGCCTGCTTGCGAAGTCCACATAGTTCGACATGTTGTGAAGCATGGTGCAGGTCGGCGCCGACGGCTTGTAATGGGATTCATGCGAGTACATCGACAATCCCGTCACAATAGAAGCGAGAGACCGCTCCGCAGCGTAGGTACGGGTCAGTACTTTAATGTAGAATGAGCGCGTCGTCAACTTCCTGGCTGTTGCCCTTGCGAGCGTCACAACTCGCAGACGTCTTTTAAGAAAGTTCGTGATATATAGCCTTGAGAGCTTGTTGAGGAGTAGTCACATCATAGTCCGATGACGATTGGGCCTATCCGGCTTGAGTAGCTTTGCTGCGGTCGAGATCCGCTTGTGCTCTTTCAACTTCTTTCAACAAGTTTCTGGCAGGAAGCGAACAAGAGCCAAAGATTCAGTAAAGCAAGTCGAGTACATGACTGCCACTCTAGTACTCACTCGCGCTCAATCTGTAAAGCCATCAAACGAGCTTTCAATTTAGCAGTTTCGATTGTCGATTTAGGACCTGAAGTAATGACTGGCAGTGCTGCTTTCTTTTCTTGTTGTTGTAGAGCAGTCGCTTCCTGCTGTTGTTTACGGTTCTCGACCTGATGAAGGGCGGCGGGCGCGGGGTTTTAGAGTTAGTATTCAGAAGCCAGCACTGGGGGTCATCCGCAAGAGGGAGGATTGAGATTGCGCACCAGCTCATGAAGACTTCTTTCGCGCTTTTGTAAATCCCTTAGACCATCTTCAGCTAGCTGAATGAGCTCCTTGATCTGCGGTTCCACTTCACGCTGTATCTCTAGCTGTGCTTGCAGGATCTCATCCTGCGAGACCAGCTCATAGTATCTTTCGCTAGCCAAGACCCGAATAAGGCGAGGGTGGTCTTCTGTGGCTTCTGTTAAAGAGGTGAGAGATGCGTGCAGCTGTGATATATGATAATTGTGCGTTGTGAACCACCACGATCAGCCTAGGAACAATACGGCATACTATGTATCAACTGCGAATAAGGCGGACTGACAGTTGCGTTTGCTTGCAGAAGTGCATCCGAGCACTTGTCCAGTGAGCTCAGTATGCTCATCGTGCACGCTGCTGTCGTTGTTCCCACTCAATCCGGACGCTCTTGCTAAGGAACTGGCTGGCTGGCTGGAAGAAGAGCGAGGCGAGCTGGAAAGTGGACAGGCCAAGGTCTGCCTGCTATCGACCATATCACCCTCAAAAGCGGAAACAAGTAGCAAGATCCGCCAAGATGAAGCTCATCAGGTGCGCTTACTTTGCATGCTCTGTACCGCTCCTGCTCTTTCTCCAGGCTGATTGACGTTGGAATTGTCTGAACGACCTGGCCTGGCTCTCATGCAGATTCTTGTAAGTCGAGCTTCATGGACGAAGAGGGGCGAGATGAGGGCGAAACACGAGTAGAGACAGAGTGAAGCTGATTTCTACCATGCTACTTGCTCTCGCTCTATCCAGGATGAAACTTAACAATGAGTCTGTGCAAATAGAACTCAAGAATGGCACACAGGTGTCCGGCACAATCACAGGTTGGTGGATGCAGTTAACTCGCGAGGGACAGTAAAGCACAGCATATCTAATTAATGTGCATATTCATGCTCTCGTATATCCTACATCTCTTCAAACGCCATGCTATGCATATGCGCTATCAGCCGTCGACATGGCCATGAACACACATCTTAAATCTGTGAAAATGACAGTCCGGAACCGCAGTCCTCAATCACTGGACAGCCTGTCCATCCGAGGCAGCAACATCCGCTACTATATCCTACCAGACTCTCTGCCGCTAGATACGCTACTCGTGGATGATGCACCCAAGCCGAAGAAGAAGAAGACCGAGGCTGATCGTGGAAGAGGTGGTGCTCGAGGAGGTGGAATGCGAGGAGGAGACAGAGGCCGCGGCGGACGAGGCAGAGGCATTGGTGGACCCCCGCGTGGTCGTCGATAGGAGTATGCTTTCCAGGGAAAATGTCAAAGACAGTAGTACTACCACGAGAAGCGACGCCAAATGCAGGGGACAGACTTTCAAGGACGCTCCTTCACGACGCTCGCCCAATTGTTCAAAAAGCTGCGAAATTCCTACTGAAGGAACGTCAGCGTTACCCTCGATATCTCCAACACTCTCGCATCTCGCAGCGGTGTATACCTTCTTCTTCTGCTCGTCTTGAACCTGTATGTATCAATACCGACGAAGCTCTCAATGTGAAGCAACCAAGTCAAATGGAAGTCGATCAAATGGCAGTGAAGGCGAGCAGATCCAACTGCCATGGCTGAAGCGATGCACACTAGGGTATCGCGTCCTCTTTGGCAGGAAAGCCCTCTAGAATCTGCTTGCTTCAGCACCCCGAGGGAATGGGATGCACTCTCTAACGTTGTCTATGCCACACAGCCAACTAACAAGTCTTTCCCATCCCAAACCAAATCCTCCATGCGGTACCGACCCATATCTTCTCAGATCTAAGTACCATTCGTAGTTCTCCAGATTCATGTTGCGCTCTGACATGACCTGCCTAAGGTTGTCCAGGCGCTCTTCGCGCAGCGATCCGCCTACAACCTCGCCTACTTTGGGTACTAGCAGGTCAAAGCAGGCCACCGTAAGTACTCTGGCATTCGCGTCTTCGTTCAAGCGCATGTAGAATGGCTTCTGAACAGCAGGGTAGTTTGTCACGAATGTGGGACCGTACTTCTCGGCAAGGTAGCGTTCGTGTTCTGATCGTAGACCAGCGTTATATTCAGGCTGATGCTGGAAAAGCTCCGGGTTGCTCTTGGCTTCTTGTACCAGCTCTGTTATAGCTTCATCGTACGTCATGCGCTTCCAAGGCTCCTTGAAGCTGTCTACGCTCTCGCAGACCCATCTACCTTGTGGTGTCGCTTGCTTCATCGCTTCTATGTTTTCCTGAAGCACCTGCTTAGCTATTCGCCTGACCAAGCCTTCGACGACCTGCATGACATCTTCGAGACTTTCCGTCCATGCGAGCTCCGCTTCACACATCCAGAATTCGTTGAGATGCCGATTCGTATCTGATCTTTCTGCGCGGAAACAGGGCCCCAAGTGCCATGTCTTGCCCAGTCCGCCGCCGATAGTCAAGGCTTCCAAATGGAGCTGTCCAGACACAGTCAAGTAGGATGGCGACACTCCCCAGAAAGGTTTCTCTTTGCCAGCTGGCCCATGCATGACGGTGAAGACCTCGCCAGCGCCTTCGCAGTCGGAACTTGTGATGATCGGCATGGTAGTGTTGATGTACCCTCGCTCGTGAAAGTAGGAATAGCATGAGCGCGTCATGGTGTCTCTGACACGCAGCATCGTAGAAATCAGGGAGGTGCGTGCCCGTAAATGGGCATTGCGTCGCAAAAAGGGCGGAGTATGATCCTTCTTCTGTATCGGGTAGGTCTGCGAAGGATATCCAAAATGTCAGGAAAGTTGCCTGTCAACTGTAGATATATGTAGATCCAATATGCTCACTCCGCCATCGCACTCGCCAATAATCCCAATCTTGTCAACCTGAAGCTCGTAGGCTCTTCTTGGTACTGCCCCAGAAGCTTCCCTCGCTGCATTTGCACGACCACCTTGCTTTTCTGTCAATCGGCCAGTCAAGCTGACGCTTGCTCCAGTTTGCAGAGCAGCATTGGTTGCGTCTCCGCTGGTTTCAAGCAGGCTGTTCGGTATTACAGCCTGTATTGAATCAGGGCTGCTGCCATCGCTCAGATTGATGAAAGCTACATGCTTCTGGCGGCGGATGCTCTTGATCCACGCATTGAGCTGGACAGAATTGTTGGGAACAGGCCCTGATTCTGGGATGCGGGATAGATGCTCTTGGATGCTAGCTCGTTTGGCTATGGACTGACTGCATCGCCGTAGAGTGGCTTGCATTGATAGCTTCGCGCATGTAAAGAAAAGATGTAAGTCGTCGTGACAAGAGCCACTACCTCCGCGACAAATGCTAGACTGACCGGAGTCCCCTCGAATTACTGGAAGTCTGTCGTTCCTTGAGGGACCTTCTACTAATCACTACAGCTACATGGTGGGAAGAGGTACAACAATGCTTTCTGATCCTAACGTTCTCTGCTATGACGATTGACTGGAAGAGCTCAACATACCCAACTTGTAGCATTGCCACAGAACGAGGCAGGTTAAGTGGCCAAAGAAAATCACGATTCCAGTCTCCAATCGCAGAGAATTTGATTGTCTGACTTGTCGAAGGAGCGCTTCTTTCGACACTTTGACATACATCCGGACTGGCGGAATGGGAGGCAGAGCGATCATGGTAGGAACAGATTGCAAGCCTTGGTCTGGATCGATGATTTTCCGCTTGCGTTGGTGGAGCCTGCTCTTCAGTGTTTGTATAGATTCTTGCGGGATTATACTGTGGCTGACGGCGGGACCTTGAGCCTCTACCTGGGCTACCCCGCCGAAGAACTCTGTTAGTCGCACCTCGTCTGGCCGGCGAGGGTATAGGTCGGTTCTGACTCCAGCATTCGAGCGAAAGTCTTCAAACGAATAGCGATTAAACAAGTCTTGTAAAGTAGCTGTTGATGTCTTGTTGATGCCCTCCAGAAAATTGAGAATTACATGCGTGTAGCGGTCAATGACAGCTACACCAAGGTCGGAATCAGAGTGATGCTGCCCCAGGTCAATTGGTTAGACATTGATTTTGGACTGTCATTGTCCAAAATGTGCGCTACTTACCGAGTACGAGTTCTCGCCCTTGCCCGAACTTGCAGTGGCTATGATACCTGGCGAATAGAATTTCGAGTACATGGTCGTGGCTTGACACGTGTCAATCATGAAAAGGATCTCCTTGTACCTGTGGGCGGGTTTTTAGCTTCAGCGCAGCCAGATACTTGTTGTTCCGAGACTTACCGCTTTTGTGTATGCATCTGTTGAAAGGCATCGGCGACATCATATGCCGAGATCTCCTCCTGATCCTGGAACTTGAGGAACTCGTCACCGCCATGCCCGGTCATGTAGATGAAAATGTTCGAGTTCTCGTTAGTGTCGAGACGTTTCGAGATGGGTGTATGGGGACTCGTTCGACCTGGGAAGTAATAACAAATGTTATGTGAAGACGGAGATGTAGTCACGGGCAAATTCTCGATACTTACCTGTCAACAAACGGATAAAGCTCTCCACATTGACTTCGTAATTCCGGTAGTCTACTTCGATACTCTCTCCATAGAGATCAAGGTGCCGGCCTGAATTGGCGTAGACCTTGCCTGGGAATGAGTTTCGAGGATTACACGCGACATCATCTGCTAGCATGAGAATGATATTGCTGTCTGGGATTCCAAGCCGCTTCACTGTGCGATACCTGGACGCGACAAGGGCATCACTTGATCAGTCAGTCAAGGGTGCTTAGTAACAAAAACAGCCCACATTCCAAGTGTATTGGCCATGTGCTAAACGAACATAAGAAACGCGAGGGTCAGAAGTGGCTCATTGACAGGTGAATTAATGTTGACCTTACGCGATAGTTGAACCTGGAAAGGGTACTATCAGCAGAATCACCAGTACACTAAGCTGCCGTGAACTCACCAGTAGCGTGACGTGCACACCAGAACTGCCCAATTGTTCGTAGACTGCACGTTCTCTTTGCCATTTGCTGGACGTGCAATGCATAGGATGATCGCCACCAGGAGGGCTAAACATGACCGCGTCCATAGTGAAGGTAACCACATTGAGCGCATGCAGTGCGCGCACCAGTCCGAAACCTGACTTCCTGGCTGTTGTGGCTGTTGCTAAAGTCGTGTGCGAAGTAGTGCTAGCTGAAGCAACCTGGACCGCAACGAGCCGTGCAGCTTGTCCTCCAGGCAATCGAAGAGAGTGGCAGACATGGATGCATCAGGTGAGGTCCTGGAAAAGCTTAGCTAGTAGTCCGCGTCTGAGCTGACGCAGGATGCGACAGGGTTGCCGACAACGCAGGTGAGCCAGCCGTCGCTCGCGTGATTGAAGCAAGAGCATCCACTTCCGGCGCTGGCATCCATTGCGTACAGACAAGAGCTGAATTGACCATCCGCGGCGCCGCAGAAGGTAAGTTTGACTGTATCACAAGAACGGTTCTGTCAGACTAAATTTTCTTTTCTTCAACTATTGCACTGATCACTAGCCCGAATTATGGAGGTCGACAACTCTAGCCTCCTCGATAGAATAGCACGGGACACGCCTGCCGAAAATGATGAACCACAAGCGTCTACGTCTGCTGTGACGCTGGATAACGGACTCGACACAGTTAAGCCACAGTCAGTGCAATTACCGAGAAGACCATGGGGTTTAGCGGACTACGGGATACCGCCTCCGCCGTCAGATATCTTGCCAGACCCGGCTGTAGAGGTATGCTGCTGGAGTTTTGATTATCAGTCCCCGGGAGCAACGCTAATTTTCTGTTATGCAGGCCAAATTACGGCACTTCCATACACTACGCGCCCAAGGGGTATACTTCAATAACTCGCTACAAAGCAACAAATCCTTTCGCAATCCTAGCATTCTTTCGAAACTAGTTGACTTCGTAAATGTGGACGAGAAGCTCTCCGCTATGCCCGCGGACGTATGGAGCAGTAGTCACGGCGTGTCCTCACAAGCCTGGGCAGCCTCCATTGCCGAAAGGCAAAAGCAACTGAATGACGAGCGCGAGAGAATCCAAGCACGCGGAAAAAGGAGTGCTATCGATTTTACATCATCATCATCGTCAAACAGGCCGAGAGAACGTATACGAATGCCTGAAGCCGCATCTTCTTCCTCAAAATCGGGCGCCCGACAGCGAGATGACCGAACATCGTCCAAATGGGATAGAGACGATTCTTCAAGGCGTTCAGAGGGAGCACCCCGACGGAGAGACCGAGATGGAAGACGTCGAACCCGAAGTCGGAGTCCAGTCTCCCGACACTATTAAGATACCCAGAGTGTGCTATGCAAGGCTAGTATTGTAACAACGACATGAAATACTACTATACTGCTGGACCACAGTAATCACGCCGGAGAATGATCAAGTCCGCTTCACTCTTGCCCTTGCGCTTCCGCTTCTGCGTCCTGCTGCCTGATCTGCTCTTCCAAGCGTTCGCGCTCTCTTTCTCGGGCGCGCATCTTTGACAAAATATCACTTTCGTCCAGCTTCGGCACCTTGTAGGATGTCATTGCAGGTTCTGGCGTAGGTTCCGAACCACGTTTTGTACTCGAAAATACACTATGACCATTTTGCTTGGAGGCAGCCTGTTCGGCTTCGCGTGCTTGCGTTACTGCTTGCGGCTCTTTACCGGAAGCCCACGAGACGTCGATGCCATCCAAAGTATCCTTCCCCGAGCCGTCCACCAAGGTGACTGCTGCTGTTAGTGTCCTGAGCGCCACCATTGCAGTGCCCGCTTTCAGCTTGGGATTCGCAGCCATCTTGCCTGATATTGCTATGGACTCTATACTTGATGGCTTGATGGGTAGCTTCTGTATTATAGCCTCCTTGTCTAGCTCAAAAGCGGGAAATTGCTTTCTTTGCCACTTTAGGCGAAGTGTTGTGTCCAGCGGA
>Ga0115846_100624_pt1 | contig 17904 bp, 12 predicted proteins | sample InSIn5gowninarea_2_FD_83860 | JGI IMG/M metagenome (GOLD analysis project Ga0115846, IMG submission 83860)
TCAGAATAAAGAGATTCGAACTCCCCTTTTACACATCTTACTTATTGAATAAAAGATAGTAAAAATTACCCCTTAAATTATTCTGAAAAAAGTTTATAGGTGAATTATTCATCTAATTACAAAACTTTAGACTGCTCTATAATTATTTGTAACAATGGTTGAAATAGAATTATACCTCCGGCATCGGAAATTAAAATATTAAACCAAAAGGCTGTTGGAATTCACTTAAACTGCAAAAATAGTAGACATAAATATTTTATAAACAATGAAAGCCTTTAAAATGAATCGAACATTTATCAGAATATTAACAGTATTCCGCTCTACCATTGAGCTATAAAGGCTACTAAATCATATAATAAAATATCTAGTCCCAACAGGAATTTTAGCTATAATTAGCCCATAAATCGGCTATCCCCTTCTATTATTTTTTATACTATATTAACCTATTTTGAATACCCATTAGACTAAAAATTTCCCCTTTTCTCTCTGTTCCCTGCTTATATTCTACATAGAGTATTTTTAAGGCTTTATAATGTTTCTTCCTTTTCATATACTTATTATACACTTATCCTTCGCAAAAAGTAAAAAAAAATAAGTGGTTTGAACTTAACTTTCCACGTGTAAAACAAATGTTCTCTTCCATGAGCTCTTTTTTTTTGGGGTGGGGCTTTATTAATCATAAGTAAATCATAGATTAATCTTCTCCCCTAATTGCCTTTTACATTACGTAACTGCTATTTTCCAGCTTACTATAAACTTATTAACTGGGATTTGTTATACTATGTGGTAAAGGTGTTACCTTTCATAACAAGTTAACGGTAAAATAACCATTATTTTATAAAAAGCTGTAGAGAGTTCTTAGATAGGTTTTATCCTACTATTGTTCTTGTAATCAAGATAAGAATTTCTCTAGAGATACAGATTCTACAACGATAGGCATAGAACTGTGTAAGATACCACAAATTTCTGAACATTGACCATAGAATGTCCCTAATCTGTTAATTAAAACAGAAAATTGATTTAATCTACCTGGGTATGCGTCACATTTAACTCCTAATGCTGGAATAGCAAATGAGTGGATAACATCTGCAGCAGTAAGAATAAATCTAGTGTGTGTAATTTCAGGAAGGATAACTCTGTTATCTACTTCTAACATTCTTAACGCTCCATCTTCTAAATCAGATTCAGGTACTAAGTAAGAATCAAACTCAACAAAATCTCCATCACTATTTAAGAAATCTGGATATTCGTAACTTCAATATCATTGGTGACCCTCTGCTAATACAGATAGTGAAGGATCTGTAACTTCATCCATTAAATATAATAATTTAAAAGAAGGGAAAGCTATTAATACTAAGATTAAAGCGGGAGTTATTGTTCAAATTAATTCGATTAATGTACCGTGGTTAAGATATTTGTTACTTATAGGTGTTTTAGAACTATCAAAATTTTTAATAATAGCTCCTTGTATTCAACCTACAGCAAATAAAATAGCAACTAAGTAATACATAATATTATCATGTAATTCTACTAAAGCTTCCATTTGTGGGCTAGCACTATCTTGGAAGTAAAGTCCTCAAGCTCTAGGTGCATCACATATAAATTCGTTTGATATAGTAAATAAAAAGCTTATACCTAGAAAAAGAGAACTTAATATACCACTACTTTGTAATGGTAAGCTAGTAAATGCGTGAGGTTTAGGTGGGCTATGTAATGCTCATTCTAATCCTGGAGCACATTTATCTTTAAGTATACGTAAGTAATCACTAAATAATTGAGGAACGGCTCAAGGGTATCCAAAGATAGCTTTACCTTTAACAAGTTGTAAGTATACAATATGTAAGAATAATGCTGTAGCAGCTACAGAAATTATAGAACCGATACTACTAATAAAGTTTCAACCTGTAAAAGCATCAGGATAATCACTAATTCTACGTGGCATACCTTGTAGACCTAAGAAATGTTGCATATTACATATATGCGTACGTATTGAAAACTTTATAATTTATCTTTATAGCTATATATTTTACCTTTAAAAGAATTTCCATTTTCAATTAAACTTTTCAATGTATAATAATTAATTTTAGCATATTTTAACGCTTTTGACACACCATTAATTTTGTCAATTAATTGATGTGTACTACTATCAAATACATAAATTGTTTTTCTAAAAGATACTTCTTTTGCTATTAGTAAAAAGTCCTGGAATTCACCTTTGGCAATGGCAGCTCTTGCTATTTTACCGTCCATTTGAAAATATTTAGCCATTTCTCTACCTGATTTAAACTCTGTAACTAATTCATTGTCTAGATTATAAACTGCAACATGTTTTCTTAATTGATTATCTCCTACAGGCTTTTCTGTGTATTTTTCAAAATCACCTGTAATTACTGGCTCAAAAGATAAGATGAATTTTGAATTATAAATATAATTGTTATTAATATGATATAATAAAGTGCTATGACTAATCTGTAACGCTTTTAAAGTTCTATTAATGGAAGAATAAATAATAGGCTTTTTACTAGGTGAACTTATATCATAAACAAATACTAAGAAACAAAAATATTTATTATCTATATCTTCCTGTTCAAATTTCAAATTATTAGCTGTTTTGAAAGTTTGTAGAAATACATATAATCTATTATAACCATCAGAACCTACAGTAAACAAAGATAATAATTTTTCTATAACAAAAATAGCATGATCTAAATGATTTCCCCATTGAGGATTTATTCGTGGAATAACTTTTAAATTACTATTAATTGTTGGTTTAAACATAATTATTGCATATTGTTCATAAACTAATGACAATTGAGGAGAAGTAAGATATATGAATTCTAAATTTCACTCTGAAGACGAAGTTTTAGATATCTCTAATTCACCCAATGAATGAGGAGTTCGTAAACCTTTAGTTAATTTATTATACTCTTCCATTCTTCTAGATAAATTATTAGAGCTACCTATATAAAATCTAGTTAAATCATTTTTATTAGTTAATTTATAAACTCCTGAAACTCCTATAAATTTGTATTTAATTTGTTCACATCCTTGTTCAAGAGAATCAAAAATAATAGGCTTATTATTTTCTACTCCAAATAAGTTACTAGAGTTAGTAGAGTAATGGCGTTTAAATGAACCCAAATTTTTTTCCTTAGGACTCAAGCTATATATGCTAGGTAAAAATTTTTTAGGTAAACCTAGTCTAGATAAATTAGCAATACTTATTAGTCACTAATGTCAAGATCATATCATTATCCTATACATAAAATAATATTTTATACTTAACACTAAGGATATTCGGCGTGTGATCGTTGAAGGGTTATTTATGTAATAAATAACTTCCTTGCTGATTGTTCAATCTTTACAATTTTTACCATTAAAAAAAATGGTATGAAAAGCTATAAGAACTTTCCAGCATATAGCCAAATTTAAGGATATTATATCCTATACCACATAATTACTTATATGGCCCCCCAACATCGAGGGAAGAAAGTTAAATTACACTAATTGTGGACTATATCATAACATTAAACCAATAGTTTAATGTTTCTTTCGTGTAGTCTCTGAGGATCCCCTTTTTCAATAAAAATGGATTTCCTGCTGATTGTTTAGATATACTTAACATTTTTACTGGTTAATTACAAAAAGATATTATTTAAGGGTTGAAAAAAAAAACATGTCTATGTTCTTTTGTTTTTTTTACCCCGTATAAAAGTTGTAATTATGTGCAGTAGTTAAGCCTTATGAAACTTTTCAGCATATAGAAAGATGAACAGGGCTAATTAACTAATAAGGGCCGTTGTTACGAGGTTTAGATTGAAACATTCAATATTCATCTTTAATATTTAAGTATTGATTATTATCCATATTGTCTTTGATAGTTGTTCATCTTGTTTTAAAATGTTGTCTAGCCGCGTTTATAGAAGGAAAAATTAATTCATTATTTTTTTTATCATAACAATAAACAAATTTACCACCTATACCATATTGGGCTGATAATTTTCCTTTTAAACCTTTTTTAGTATGAGAGTTATTGATATAAAATTGTTTAATACCTTCGCTAATAGCTTTTTTTGTATCCGAAGAAGATATATATCCATATTTTGGGTGATTTTCTTTTCTGAAAAGTTCTTTTAGTTTTACTATTGTTTCAATTTTATGTGTAAAACCTTGGGAGCTTCCCGCTATTTTCAATATATTATACTTAGGTTTATAATAATCTATTCATTTTTGTTCCAATTTTATAGAAGTAATAACATCTTTTTCACAAAATTCTAATATAGCTAAAGAGAAATTATGTAATCCATATTTTCTCATCGATCTAGCCAACATTGTTTTCATTTTATCCGTACTTGCATAATAAAAATGACTAGTCATTCTTTTAGTTAAATTTAGACTACTACCTACATATAAATCATTAGTTAAATTATTAATAAACATGTAAACTCCAGATTTGTGCCTTAGTTTACTATATATATCCCTTTTACTTTGTTTTATATCATTAAAATACAATACATAATTATTAGCCTCGGCGTCTTCATCTTCTTTAGAAGATGAAGACTGAGTAAAAAAAAAAGAACTATTGCATAGTTCTTTTTTTTTAAGCGGAGCCGGTGAATGATTGTTAGGGGTAATATCCCTATGTTCATCTAAACCATTTAATCCCTTATTCCCTTCGTTATTTTTAACCCCAGTGAATAAAACTCAGAAATGAGCTTTAGAGTAAAGTAAGTTATAATCTAATCCTAAAATTTTAGGAATTCAGAAGTATCATCCACTAAATAAGGCAAATACAGCACCCATACTTAAAACGTAGTGGAAATGCAAAAATAATTAAAATTATTTTGTGGACTATATCATTATCTAATTTTGGAGACAAATGGTACTTTGTGTCAAAGCGGGTTTCTATATTGAATTCAATCCAGTATAAAATCTGAATATATTTTAAATTCTGTACTGTTTTTAGCTTCATTCTTATAATCTCTAACTTCTATAAATCGTTTTATCTTTGAAACTCTATAAAATTTAAAGTCAGAATATAACCTATTTTGCATAAAATAATCATATAGAAAAACCATACCTTTAACTGATTGAAATTTAAATGTTATAGACTTATGTGATTCTCTAAAAGCAACAGATGGTTTATAATGGGGTATAACATTATCTAAATTAAGTTTGCTAGTATATTTGTTATTTTCAAATTCTAAGTTACACTCTATTCTATTGCCAGCATAATTATAAACAATAGTACCATCTGTGTCAACTAATCCCGCTAAATAAGGGTCATTTTCGCTAATATTATAATTAGCTTCTACATACTCTACATTTAGATATTCGCAGGATTTTTTAAAACTATCTACTTTAAGTCTAACTAATCCATTTAATTTCTTAATTAAAAATAACATTTCTTCTTTTGTACTAACTATTCAAATAGAATGAGGTTTATTTTTATCCGCTCTAATTCTACCCATATGTAAAGTGTTTTGAATATAAGTTAATATTCTGACATCTCTGTCATGTAGTTTAATTCTAATAGATTTAAGTACCAGTTTGTTGTTTATATTTCTTAAATCGAAATTACCATCTCCGTCTACAATACCGGCAAATCATTTAAAAAAAGATGAATTTTCTCCGTTATTGTCATAAGATATTTGACGTATAGTCTCTGAGAATTCTTTACAGTTTTCTGCTGATTGTATGTTTGTACATGTGTTAAATGATGCAGATACATCTCCATTTTGACTACTTATGTTTAGAAGATTTCTTCTATCCGCATCTATTTTTAAAAGATAATAATATAACATAAATAGTAAGAGAGGCTCTAAAAACATAGTTTCCAGCATATAGTCAAATGCGTAATAATAAACATTATTAAGGCCCAGTTGAGCAACTACGTAGTAGGTCAATTAAGTTGCTCATTTATTTACATACAACACTGCTCACGCAGTGGATCGGACTATAACTTATCTAATGATTTAACTTAATAAACTTTCGACTGTCACGTTTAGTCTCTACGGATCCTACTCGAGAATAAATTTATTCACTTTGGTTTCCACGGTATTACCTTACATGAGGGGACCCTTATATTTTCCGCCTTAAGAAAACACATAAGGACAAACCCAAGAAAAACCCAAAATATAGTAATAAATAAATTATCTTTGGTTTCCACGGTATTATCTAGCACGCTCTTTCTTATTATCCGCCTTAAAATAATAAGTAAAGTATATATACGCCATATAATCGTCTTTATATATTTTACTCCTAATAAATTATCTACTTTAATTATTTAAACCCTCTTTAAGAAGTTTTATTTTATCAAACCCCTTTTGAGTTAAATGCGCTTTAGAACCAAGCAATAGAACAATTTCTCTAAAGATTAGATAATTTTTAAGCTTATTACCTTCCAATTTATGTGCATCAAAATGAGGCAATACCTTATTTATCAAGTCTGATTTTTTACTTATAGAAAATCGAGCGGTATTTCTACTTAATGCGATATTTGTAGAACCCACCCCTCCAAAAAATTTTTGTATGCTTGATAATAAAGGAACTTCCCTTTTATGTAGCTCAATAATATAATAAGCAGTAATTTGCTTAGTATTAGAAGAAATATTTACAGTAAAGCAACCGTCTCCCTCGGTAAACCCACTGACATAATTAGGATTTAATGGAATATTGGCAACATCCAAAACAGGTCTATCTATAGCTATTACAGAAGGGAAAAGAGCTTTTAATTTATCAGATAATCCATTATTAAGTACAGATTTTATTGATAATATTCTATTTAACCCTTTCTCTTGTAAATGTTGCTTACTTTGTAACAATTCTGCACATTCAGATCATAGATCATAATCTATTTTTTTCATACCATGTAAAGGGTACGTTTAAAATGAGGAATTATAAAATTAACTATCTCGTTCAATCCTGTTATTTTTAATCTAGCATCTTTTCTAGTTGATGGAATAAAAATCGTACCAGCTTCTCCAAAAAAGGATTTTAATTTATAGAGTAATTCTATATCTTTAATATGAAAAGATACTTCAAAAGACAGTTGTATTTGCCGTACTAGATTCTTACTGTTATTTGGATTTAATTTTATAAAAACAATAAAAGAACCTTCAGCATCTACTAATCCAGTTACTCAATGAGGATCTAATCCTCTTCCCTTTATTCCCTCACGGGGGATTAGGGACCCTGTCTCGGAAGGGTCCCCGGGAGGGAAAGAGTTACTTTTTTTACCATCAGAATACGATCTAGTCTTTAATGCAGAATTGTAAAATAACCCCTTATTTTCTCTTGTTGTTAATATTTTATTCATATATATAATTACGACCATCATTATTAATAAAAATACCTCGTAGATATGTAGATAAAAGTAAGTAAAAATCTGTTTTATTAATAATATTTTTAAATGGCCAATAGAGGCCTAGACTTCACCGTTAGCAAAATTAATGTAATAATTTTACCGAAAAACGTATGTAATTTTTCATGGTGACAAGACAACACGACACTTACTAAAGGGAACAGCAAGATCTAAATTTTTTTAAAGACTCTAACTTTTCTCCCAACAAAGGATAGTTAGTACAATGTGCCACTATTTTCGCTAATACCTCTTTCTTGTATACCTCTATAAAATAGAAGTTACCGTAAGGGTTACGAACTTTATTTGATACTTCAAAATACTGTTTTATAGCGTCTATTAAATAAACGTCGTCATTTTGTCCTATTGAGAAAGAATGTGCTTTCGTTTTACGAATAGAAAAACAACCTTCCGCTTCTATAAAACCAGATAATCAAGCTTTAAAATAAGTAGGTAACTTAAAATTAGCGTTTATAATAGTAAATTGTTCTTTAAATTTAGTATCTCTTGTGGATAAGTATTTTTCTACCGAAGTTTCAGTTAAACATGTTTTTAAGAATGCAAGTTGACAGATTTTTTTTGAAGTTAAAGGAGGATAAGTATCAAAAATTTTTATTATTTCAATAATTTCTTCCTTTTTATTTACAACTCAAATAACATCCGCCTTTTTACCGGTAATCTTAACAGTTCCACCTACTACTTTAGCAACCTCAACCAACATATTATAATTAGATTTAAGGTTAGATAATTTAATAACTAGTCTGTATTGTAGGGATTGTTTACGTCAATGGTTTACTTGAATACTTCCGTCTCCGTCCATTAGCCCTACTCAAAACATTTTTATATATTCTTTATAGTTATTGTTATCAGATAAATCATTATAACTGCAATTATTATTATAACTAAGACTATAATTTGACGGCGTACCCTCAAATCTTGCCTTAACCATAACAAATAAACTAGGTATTAGCATACTTAACTCGAAGATTCAAACGGTATCGTGGAAGGCAATATCAAGTGATGCGTTCGCAAGAACAACTCCACTTACAAATAATAAATTTCTTAATTTCATTTTTTTTAGTCTTTATCTTGTGTGTCAACTATGGATTTTTCATAGTTTGCTTCTAATCTTTCAAAGCAAAAATAGTAACCTGAAGGATGTAATCCGTTCACACTAGCATATCTTCTTACAGTAAGATGACTAACTTTATGTATTTTACCAGCTTCTGTTACTCCCTTGTACCTAGCTATAAAATTTTTGTTTTTATCATAAACAAAAACACCTTTTGTAATTCCAATTCTGCTTCTTATTTCTTTAGCCAATAAGTCACATTCTGTAAGGGTTCAATCTTTTATTATAGGGGTATCATCAATGTTAAAAGGAATATTAGTAAAATACCATTCTCCTCTAAACAATGCTTTACTTTTTATATAATTAACGATTGTGGTACTATTCGCACCAACCTTTTTAGACAATGTTCTTACTGAAGGATAAATAGCTATTAAATTTTTATAGGAATCGTAAATGTAAACAGGATTATATGATTTATTTTTAATGATTTGCCTAATACTTTCCATGGTATGACTTTTACCGAAAAAAGGATTGTTCTGACCTGTTAGAGCTTTTACTATTAATGCCTTAGTTTCAGGTGAATGTACCCGATTCTTAGCTAAATTAGAAAGAAGAGTTTTAGTTTCTTCCGTGTGTTTGTACCCTAAAGAAGAATAACCCTTTTTTAATACATTATAATAAGGAAGAATTTGTGTAATATATAGAGTTTCTCTTATAGCTAACTGGTCAGAGTTAACATACTCTAAAATTCAAAAAGAAAAGTTAGAATGGCCATACTTAAGTAAAGCCTTTGTGATAGGCATATTAGAATTTGTTTTACTTTGTAGATAACTATTGTTAAGATAGTTTTTCATTCTAGCAGCTAAATTTATAGAACTTCCTACATAAGTATGGCCATTAATGTTATTTATTAAATAATAAACACCTGATACCTTAGCACATTCTTTAAAAATTCTAGCTCTATCTGATTTAAGATCATCATATACCTTTACAGGTTTTAATTTTCCTTCCTCATTATAAATATTATCACTATCATTCGCACACGGTAATAGTTCTCTAGGGGTAATATCTCTAGGGCTACAAGTACTACGTCAAAAATATTTACTACTACTACGCATATCCTCAGCTTCAGTAGAAACGTACTTTATTAGAGGAGAGCTATTAAGTTCTAAATTGGAATGATTTGGAGTATATTTATTTGTAAAGAAAAATGAAATTAAGAAATTTATTGTGTGGACTATATCTTCTCACAATACTAATGCATAATACATTAGTCTATGAGGACTACGTTTAGTCTCTGGGGTGCAAGGGTATACTATTCTGTTAATAATACAAACAGAATAATTCACCAAGTTACCTGCTGATTGTACAAAATATGAAATTTTTACTATCCCTGCGGGATGAGCCCCATCGGGGATCTTCCCAAAGGGTAAGCCCCTCGGGGCTAGAGATATATTTAGTATTCCTATTGTCAGTACTTCCCAGCATTTAGTAGTGCTTATAACAAGTATAAAAAGTATCTTATAACTTGCAAAGAGAGCTAAGTGGCTTGATAACCCTCCTATAGTAAACATAAATACAAAACCTAATGCAAATAGTAATGATGGTATAAAGTGTAAAGAACCACCATAACAAGTTGCTAATCAAGAGAATATTTTAATACCAGTAGGAACTGCAATAATTAAAGTAGCCGCTGTGAAGTATGCTCTTGTATCTACGTCTAGTCCAACAGTATACATGTGGTGCACAAGGTAAAAACCTTTTGTGGACTATATCTTCATCTTTTAATTAAGTTTATCACCGATTTTTTTTGTAATACTAGTGATTATATTGACCTCTTTACTTAGTTTTCTTATTTCATTAAGTCCTTTTTCTGTAAGGTGAGCCTTGTTTTTTACTAACTCATAAACTGTTACTCATTTGTCAAATGACTCTTGTTTTTTAGTTTTTAATCTAAATCTATAGATATATTCAATTATAAGTGGGACCTTAACAAATGAATTGCTTTCTATTCTATGCATAGTACCAATAGTACCTTTTTTAAGCTTTCTGTTAGTTAAAAACAGATTTAACTGGTCCTTTATAAAGAGCATATTATCCAAGCTATCTTTTTGGTCAATCATAAATCTTAGTTTAACTTGATAGCCTAAAGTCATAGATTTTCTTTTAAAAAGTGTAACATTAAAACAACCTTCTGCATCTATAAATCCTGACAGTCAACTATTATTTAGTATGGGAAGAACATTGTTATTTTTTTCTTCTATATTAACAGTATCTAATCATCTTTTTACTTGGACTTTTCTTTTATCTAAAACCAAGTTACCATTAAATAAAGCAATTAGAACAAGTATACCTTTTTTATCATCAACACGATAACGACTAAAATTACCGTATGTTCTAACCCTACCAATACCTAATGTTTCATGCACATGATTTAGTATAGCAGTTTCTTTTTGAGTTAGTACAAATACAAGACGTTTGTCTTTTCCTGTAAGAAAAGCACCATCACCTTCAGAAAACCCAATAAACCAAGTTAACCAATTGTCAGATACTTGATCAGAATTTTTATCTGATATTTTTCTATATTCATCAAAATTAAAAGATGTTTCGCGTGTAGTCTCTGAGGAGCTTTTGTCCGTTTTTGTATCCTTCGCTACTAAAAAAGAAGATGACACAAAACTAAAATTACCTGCTGATTGAGCATAGCCTATAAGATTTTCACTATTAAAAGTACTTATAGGCACTAAGCTGTTCCAGAATCATATAGCGAAATTTATTACCTTATAGTCACCTATAAGGAAAGCCAGCCATTGACTTCAAACTACAAATCCTAAGATACCAATAGAACACATAGCGTAAACCATACCAAGGTATCCGAACACGCTTTTGTTAGAGTTGGCAGAAATTGTAGTACTTATTATACCAAAACCTGGTATAATTAAAATGTAAACCTCAGGATGTCCGAAGAATCAGAATAGATGTTGGTATAATATAGGATCACCACCTCCTGCTACTTCAAAGAATGAAGTGTTAAAGTTTCTATCAGTAAGAACCATAGTAATTCCACCCGCTAAGACAGGTAATGATAATAATAATAAAACAGCTGTAATAACAACTGCTCAAGCAAATAAGATTAATTTATGTAATCTTATACCAGGACTTCTCATGTTAAATGTAGTTGTCATGAAATTCATAGCCCCAAGTAAACTTGAGATACCAGAAAGATGTAATCCAAAGATAGCTAAATCCACACTTGGACCACTATGACTTTGTATTCCTGATAAAGGTGGGTAAAGAGTTCATCCTGTCAGAACTCTGTTTTTATTATCTCGTTATTGTTAACCCTGATTACATTAAACTGTAAAAACTGTTTAATGAATCTCAATTGAATTGAGTTCTTTTAGTATTCATGCTGTTTTTTAGGAATATTAATTCTGAGGATCCTTCTAGAGTTTTATACTTTTTATGAATTCTTATATGATGTGCTTTACATCAATCTAAGAAATCTTGATGTTTAGAGCTAAATAACGGATAAGCATTTAAATAATTTATTAAAATCTGGCAAGAACTTTTTTTAGTTGTTCTTACCGAATATGCTAATTCAATATAATCACTTTTAATTCTTTTAATCTGATTAACGTTCTTAACATCAAGAAACTCTCGTATTTTTTCCATAATATATAGATTGGAATTATCTTTTTGAGATAAATCAGAATTAGCTTTGTATAAATTTTTTTGAGATATAGCCATGTAACATTTAACTGTATTTGCTATACACTGGGAATTTAAATCAAAACCACAATAAAAATGACCATCCGCTTCAATAAACCCAGCTAATCAAGGGTTGCTATCTAGTTCACTAGAATCCAAACCTAGTTTTACTATTTCGGGTTTATCTTTGTATTTAGCATTTAACCAATCAATTAATCTATATAAAGCCTCTATCTTAGGAGTTCTCATATTTCCATTAAGTAATACAGCAATCAATTGTATTGAATTCAAATCTTGAAATAGAAGATCTATATAATTTGAATTCTTAGGATGCACTATTTTACCTCCACTGATAACATCTTGGATTTTAATAGCTAAAGGGGCATCCTTTTTTACAAAAGTGATTTTTACTACAGGGTATAACAATTTACCTTTTTGATTTCTAGTTGTCTTAGGGACAATTATAGAACCATCCCCTTCTATTAATCCTGCTAAATAACCACCTAGTTTTTTACTAGTCCCCTGCGGGGCCTTGCCCTGCTGCGGGACAAGCCCGCGAGGGCTAGTTGAGTTATTAGGCAAGAAAGAAAGGGGTACTAAGGAAGATATTTGTATTTTATAGATTTCACCTATCTAATAAAAAAATACATGTTACACATATTTTCATATAGTGAATGGACTATATCTTCACCCTTATTAAAAGGAGTGTACCACGTATAGTCTCTGAGGATAATACAAAATCTATGTTCTGTTTTCCTGCTGATTGCCCATTGTATCATATTTAAACATTTTACTTATTTAACTAAGTTATGGTTTTAGTCTTTAATAAAATATAAACCTTTAGGGTCTTCCAGCATATAGTGGCATACTACATAGTAGTTGTTTACTATTTAGGCACAGGTTTCGTACCTACTCCATTTTCTATTCCACCTGCAAATAAGAAAAGAACAATACTAGGTATTAATAATAAGTAACTTATATTATTAAGTCTAGGGAATCCCATATCAGGTCCTCCTAATCCTAATGGAAGTAAGAAGTTACCGAATCCACCGATTAAAGCTGGCATAACCATAAAGAAAATCATAATAATAGCATGAGCAGTAATAATACTGTTATATAATTGATTATCCGCAATATACTGAACACCAGGTCCTGACAGCTCTAATCTTATTAAAACAGAAAAAGCAGTTCCAATTAAACCTGCAAATAATGCATATATTAAATATAATACACCGATATCTTTGGCATTTGAAGATAAGAATCATCTTTCAAATCACATACTAATCCCTGATGTTTTTATAGTAAGGTTATTGTATTTATTATTTTTAGATAATATAACTTTGCTTGTAGAAAAGCTATTAATAGATGGGGAGCAAGGGGTCACATTAATCTAAAAAGTAAGTGTAGGTATATATCCTATTCATATAAAATATATTACTAAAAAAGTTCATTTTACTACACTTTTTATTGGAGAGTTATAGTAATAAAAAATAAAAGGGCTAGTTTATCTTTTTAAGCGATAAACTGTCTAATTTTATTACAATTTACTATAGTTATAGTAAAAACTTCTAAATTTACAAGATCCACACATGTTTATAAAATAAATTAATTTACTTCATAATTAAGCTAGCCGTTGACTTATAAGGTCATATGCTGTACTATATTTTTTTATTGGTCTATATATAAGTTGGTTTATGATATGTTCTGTATATAAGTATAACCCAGGGACGTGAAGGAGTTAAACCTTATATTTATGATCTGCAATAAAAATGCATAGTATTTTGTAAGATATTCGTTCTATAAGATTATAAAGAATTTTGTAAACCTTTTAAGCTGAATATAATTATTGATTATCAGATGTACGCTTATTAGCAGGTGTACTAAAATTATCATTTGACATAGAACTGTCCATAAAGCTACGTTTAGTTGTACCAGATGAACCAGACACAGAAAAATCACCGTTAGCTAATTTTGTTTTTAGTATGCTATGCATTCTCATTTCACTAGATAAATTGGTATTGCAATCATTTAGTGCAGAGATAGCCCCATGGTACTCCCTCGTTCATAGCTCTTCATTACCGCTTTCTATATACATAGGTCTTCTAGATACTACTTCATCCAAATCTTGTCTAGCACCTTCAACTTGTTCCCTACAGTAACTTAATTTACCTTCTATTTTAACAAGTCTTTCCTGTAATTTTGAACGCTCATCTGTAACTAAAGCACCAGAACTACCAGTTGGTCCAGAACTACCTATACCTGGTTCATTAGGAGCTTGCATAGGACTATACCCAGCTGGGTTAATACCAACAGGTAAAGAACCACTTCCAGCTGTGGGGTTAGAGACTGCCCTATTACCACCACAATGGTACGTTAGGAAAGTATTTTCTTTAAGAAATTCATTAATTACAAAACGAATACCACCTAAAGAGCAGAACAATTTTTACTTAGCCTTCTTTATCTGAATATGAGATTAAGTTTATTCAGTTTACAAAATTTTACGTAGAGCCTTCTTTTTCTGAATATGGGGTAAGTGAAAAAATACTTTTCATTTTTTTGTTCTTGGAGAAAGTAGTACTGGTAATTATAGGACTTTTAAATTTTACAGTTAAGGTATCTCTATACTTTAGCTTTTATTATTCTGTGAACATTACCGTTTCCTGGCTTCGAAGATAACCTCATTTGGAGGAGATTACCTGAGGAAGCGCCTGGGTTCGTAAGGGGGGGGAACTCCCCTTAGGCTCCATGCAATGGTGATAAAGAAAATCATTCTATGGAGGTTTAGGTATCACCTAAGAATCCATGGAATGGGAAGTCTTATAAGATTCACTACACAGATGATGATAATTTCACATGTATATTCATTTCATATGAATATACAAGGGATGTTTTATATATGTAAAGCTGAACATAATTTGGTTAATCAATTTATTATTGATATAACCAAAAAAAGGTTAATAAATAAAAAGTGTTATTGGTTCGTCATTCTTTTTACTTTCTATTTTAACTTTTATAGATCTATTATTCAGGTCTAAAATCAATATATCTTAGGCTTCTTAGGGAGTTAGGTGTTTGAGGGTTTCCTGTAAGGATTCTAGAAGAAAATATTCTTTCCTAGCCCTCGCGGGCTTGTCCCTAATTTTTTTCTAGTAATTTCGAACACTCGAAATTACGTCGAAAAAAATAAAAGCAAACAAGACGCCGGGGTTTAAATAATTGTTTCATCATGTTTTAAATATGACTGATAAACGCCAGTGTCCAACGTCCTATTAAACTAAATAGGCCTTTACTCCTGAAACACTCCGAGCTCTTGTGTACTGATTAACGGGATCGCTCTACAGTATTAGCGCAGACTCTTGCTGGTCATGCTGCTGCTTTTACCGCTCATGCCTGTAATTATGTGACAGATGTTGCTGCTCGTGATAATGGTGTTATTATTGTGCTCACTGGTGAATGTGCTGGTATTTGTGCTGTGTCTAATGATGCTGTGGTGGCTTGGTGGGTTGTGCTTGCTCATGAGACGAATAAGGGTGATCCTGTAGGTGATGGTGGCGCGTCCATTTTCAGAAAGTCCACCAATGGAATAGTATAGAATTTAATAGTAATGTAATGGGTATACTCTAAAACAAAACCCGAATGAATGGTTATGAAAATATATAACCCTTTTAGGATTTACATGTTATTTCTTCCCAGCAATAAAAAAAAAGAACATGGCTATGTTCTTTTTTTTTACCCCAGTCTTGTTTTCTTCAGCTGAAGAAAACAAGACTGAGGGTGCTGCGCTGAGGGAAAATAGAATGGTTTAATAGTTATACAACATACTATAACAAAAATTATAAGGACTAAATAAAATTTAATAGTAATGTAATGGGTATGCTCCAAAACAAAACCCAAGTGAATAGATATGAAAATATATAACCCTTTTTATCATTTTATTTCTCTCTAACTTTTTTTTAAGCGCTGAGAGAAAAGATAGAGGATTTTAAATAAACTATTTTACATTTACATATTATAATACTTTTATGAGATAATTAATAAGAAAGATTCTTATTAGTTTAATGGTAGAACAAGATACTTCTAATATCTGAATCTAAGTTCGAATCTTAGATAAGAATAACGATTTCTATAGTAATAGCTATTCATTTAATGGTATAGCTAGATTTATCTTATTAAAAAAATTCTTATTAGTTTAATGGTAGAACAAGATATTCCTAATATCCTAATCTAAGTTCGAGTCTTAGGTAAGAAAGATAGTTAGAACGAATAGATTTTAATTTACTATCCCCAAAGGGATCCCCTTAGGGATAGTATTTAGTTAATAAATAGTATTTTACATTTTTTATTTGAGTTTGATGATGGCTCTGAGTGAACGCTATGTAAATGCTTGACACATGCTAATCGAACGTCAATATTTAATTTGTATAAATTATGTATATTGAAGTGGTGTACAGGTGAGTAAGTGGTATTATGGCTACCTAAGAGTAAGGCAAAATAAATCCCTTATAATAACCATTTATTATTAGTTATTAACACTAGATCTAATCACCCAGTGGTCGATTATATTGAAAAGTTTAGATATAAAGGTTAATAATATTAATACTAAATGTGTTTAAAAGAAATAGTATTTCGCTCTTAGTTGATTATTAATAACCATCGGATAAGTAGTAAATATGGTAATGGCATATTTAGCTTGTGTCCGTAGTCAAGACTGAGAGGTCTATTGACCACACTGGGTCTGAAAAAACCCCAGTGCGTGTAGTACAGCAGTGAGGAATTTTGGTCAATGGCCTAACGGCTGAACCAGCAACTTGCAGGAATGAGAGTTAATATAATAAGTTTATTAACTTGCTTGACTAGGTCTTATAAAGTTCTGGATAAAGCTTATTATGAAAACTTTATATCCATAGGTCTCGACCAAATCTTGTGCCAGCAGTCGCGGTAAGACAAGGGAGACGAGTGTTATTCATCTTTAACAGGTATATAGGGTACCTAGACGGTGTGCAATGGCTTAAATAAGTACCTGGTACACTTGAGTTTGATATGTGAGAGGAATATGTCGGAATTGTTGGAGGAAAGATGAAATTTGTTAATACCAATAGGACTGATAACGGCGAAGGCAAACCTCTATGTACATGTACTTGCTATCTCTCTATTAGAGAGGAACAGAAATTTCTCTTATAAAAAATCTTATATAAAAAAGAGGAAAACAGCAATGTGCTATAACTGACGTTGAGGGACGAAGGCTCAGAGAGTGAAGAGGATTAGATACCCCCGTAACCTGGGCAGACAATGATGAGTGCCATAGGTTGGCTTTAAGGCGGAACTATAAATGAAAGTGGAAGCACTCCACCTCAAGAGTAATGTGGCAACGCAGGAACTGAAATCATTAGACCGTTTCTGAAACCAGTAGTGAAGTATGTTATTTAATTCGATGATCCGCGAATAACCTTACCACAATTTGAATGACCTAAAATATTTTTTTTTGAATTTTTAGACCACATGCGTTGCATGGCTGTCTTCAGTTAATGTCGTGAGATTTGGTTAGGTCCATTAAATTAACGTAAACCCTTGTTTTATTTATTACAATAAAGCAGCTCTCCGCTTACAATTGGATGTGATAATAGGGACTAAGACAAGTCATCATGGCCTTAATATTGTGGGCTATAGACGTGCCACATGTGCCTTTACAAAGGGATGCAATAATGCGAATTGGAGCTAATCCCTAAAACAGGATAAAGTATGGATTGTTGTCTGAAATTCG
>Ga0115846_100515_pt2 | contig 17892 bp, 16 predicted proteins | sample InSIn5gowninarea_2_FD_83860 | JGI IMG/M metagenome (GOLD analysis project Ga0115846, IMG submission 83860)
GAGCTCCAAGGCTGGCACTGCCAGCCCAAGCACTACAAATTCGCCGCATGTTGCTGGAGAGAATGGCGCAGCTTTGCCTAGTACTGCTAGTGCTACCACTGAAACCAACATTTTTGGCAGCTCGGTGGGATCAACTTCTGCGGTAACAGAGGTCAAGAAGGAGGATGAATTTTCAGTAGGCAGTCCGTTTAAGAGACATCGATCGAGTATGGCAGATTTTGATCAAGGCTTGAAGGATAGATTAGCTGGCAAGGAGTTGACTAATGCTTCGAGCTCAATCAACGAGGTCGTTGAAGGAAGTGCACCATCCGCAACCGAGACGAGTACGAACAACCCTGAGCCAGCATTTCCAGGACTAAAATTTGGTGGAGCTCTGTTCAAGAAGAAGGACGACGACGACGAAGAGCTGTGAGAGCATTATGTGCTTCGAAAAAGACCCAAAGCTTACAAACAAAACAGCCAAATGGGTTTACAATACGAAATATTCGATATGCAGGCATGGTTGGCACACAGTTAGGCTGTGACCCAGCTCTAAGATCTGATGCGTTATCGCATGTTAGCGCTGCTCATGATGGTGATCAGTATTTGCAGATTCCAATCAATGGCTGCTAGAGGGGAGGCTATGAAAGAACTACGAACGCACACAACAAATGATTGGGGACTGATGTTAGTTATATTCTTGAACATAAAACTTGAGTTGGCGAATCACGCGTGACCGGGGCCAAGTTACAGCAGTGGAAGGTTGCCATGGCTAGATGGTTAGGAGTGCAAGGTATCTGATGCCGTACGCATTGCGAAACTGTGGGCGGCATGCAATAAGCTTGGTGTTTATGATTTAGTTCATGAGGAGAAGACTGGATGTAGCAGAATTATGAATGACCAACCAACTTCTCAGCACGTTTCTTTTCACCGAAAATATCCATCAATACCTTCCAACCTTGAGCAAATTTCACCATACTACTAGTAGCACTCCTTCTGTAACTGGCCTTGCTGCCTTGTTTAAGTACGATGAAAACATGATGATTCCACCACTTAAACATTCTATGAACACCTAAATCTTGAGGATCTCACTCTGCCGTTCCACCCGTTGAGTACCTTTGTGTTATGTCGGAAAGTGGTTCATCGATTGCAAATGGTGAAGGCTCTCGCACTACGAGTTGACCATCCTAGACAATCTCCTCGCTCGAACTGCAGATTCTTTATTCGCACAATACGATTTGGAAGTCTCTTGCTGTAAAACCAATGCTGAAGCGCTTCGGTCGATTGACTTCAGCTCTCGTTCCTCGAAGACCACAGTTCTCACACCTATCTACCACTCTTGGGCAACGTTCCCGTCGCAGTACTATCCCTGCTTTCTGCCAATTCTCTCACTTTCGCCATCCTCGAATTGATCAAACATCTGAAAATAGCCAGCTAGCTGGATTGGCAAACACTGACCGCCAGAAAACGATCTTGGAGATGGCTACATCGAGAAGCACGGACCCGCTGGTCTGGATCGATTGTGAGGTAAGCAAGACTACCCATTCTTATCAGACTCTTACGTTGAAGCAATTAATTTCATGAAACTGGCTTCCTCATCAATCGCTGCCTAACCAATCACACGGGCCTTCATCCATGATCTCGCAAACCGTGCTGACATAGTATATACATGCATATAGATGACAGGCCTCAACCCAACCACCGACACCATCCTCTCAATCTCCTGCTTCATCACAACCCACGACCTCACCCTCCTGGACCCCGAAGGCTACCACGCCATCATATCAACCCCCTCATCCACCCTCACTACAATGTCCGAATGGTGCATCAACACCCACACAGCATCCGGCCTCGTCACCGCCTGTCAAGCACCCACCGCCATCAAGGCAACTCAAGCCTCATCCGAACTCCTGACATACATCAAGCAGTACATCCCTGAACCAAGAACGGCGTTACTGGCTGGTAATTCTGTGCATGCGGATAAAATGTTTCTGGTCAAGGAGCCGTGGAGCGGAGTGGTTGAGTATTTGCATTATAGGATTTTGGATGTTAGTGCGATTAAGGAGGGGGTGAGACGGTGGTGTTCGGAGGGTGTGTTGGAACGAGTGCCGAGGAAGAAGTATGCGCATACGGCAAGGGAGGATGTCTTGGAGAGTTTGGAGGAGGCGAGGTTTTATATGGGGTTGTTTAGGCGGATGGCGTGAACACTGATTAGGAGGGGGTTTCCTGGTAGCATCATCTCTGACGTACTTTGCTTGAGTAGAGCACAGAAGTGCAGAGATATGTACCAAGCATTTTGACGTGGTCAGTATGTACCAATACGCACTACATATGTACGAACGTTCGCCATGGTCCATCTCAATACTCATCATTCACGTTCATTGAACTCACTTCATTCAAGTCAGCCACTGCCAACGCTCACACCCAGGCGTACAACTCTCGCACGATAAGTGTTACAGTACATATGTAGATAGGAAGCGTAGTGACATGTGTCAAGCTACCCAACGTATTCGACGTATGCATACGTACATAGCATTGTCCATCACAGGCCTCGCTCATAGCACGCAACACCCAAAAGAACAACCAGCGTTTAAACACCAAATCAAAGTCAAACCTCAGATCAAACCCCTCCCCATCCTCCAACTCACAGCCTCAACCTCCCGTTCCGCAAGCACCTTCCAACCCGCCACATCATGCAAATCACCCGTATCAACAAGCACAATCTTCGCCCCCATACACAACGTCCCCCCGCAACAATCGAACAAACTCCCCAACTCAAACCCCAGCTGCGTCTCAATATCGCCCATTTTGGCCTCGACTTCTGCGATCGGTATGTCAGCGTACATCAGGCTTAAATGCGGACTGTATTCATTCTCGGCCCATTGTTGCGCTTCTTCGGATGTTAGTGTTGGGATGGCGGCGGCGCGACATGATGCTGCAAGCTCAAGAAGGTTGGCATCTTTTTTGTTGGCGCGGATGGTGAGTTTTTTGAAGAAGTCCGTGCCGGGGTCGAGGGTTTCGAGCGTTATGGTTATTTCGTTGCGTTCTTTGCGCAGGTTAGTGGTGATAGGGAGGGCAGAGAGCCAGGCTTGAGGATTGTCTTTGTAGGTTTTTGTGGGGTCGATGGAGGATGTTAGTGTTATGTGGGGGGGTGAAGGAGGGGGGTTTGAGGGTGGGGAAGTTGGAGGGGATGGTTGTTGTGATTAGGGTCTGGATTGATTCATTGAAGCGGTGGGTTGGGGAGGGGGCGATGAGCCAGAGTGAGGAGTGGGGCATGGTTTTGGTTGGTTGGTTGGTTGGTGGTGATGATGAGAGTTCGGTGAGTATCTCGATGGTTTGTTTGAATGGTGAGTAGTCGGTGTTCAGCCGTTGATGAGATTGGTGAGAGTCGTGTCGAGTGTGAGATTGTTCGTTTGTTATTGTTTATGGGAAGGCTTCTTTCTTGAAAATGTAGAGGTCTTAGGATGTAGAAGTCATTGGTAGATGGGGCTTGCCGAGATACTGTGGGGTATTCCTCCCAGAAATGCTTACATAAACTGTATCATTAATAAGTCTTGGCTTTGCTTACTTCTTTTGCGAGAGAGATAGGAGGTGGTGAATATGACAGATCTGCACCCGTTGTTTGACGTGAATGGACATACAAGGATATTATTGTGCTCCTCATCTTTCGATACATCCGCACTGATATTCTGCTTGTGCCTGGTGTGTTTCAAACCACTTTCTCGTCGCTCACCATAACCTCCACAAGTTGGACAACATAGGTATTCCTGTGATCCCATCACACTACGCTATGCCGCCTAGTATACATCTTGGATGGTAAGATGAGTTGTTTGCTGGTATTATTCTAGCTTTGCTGTGTTAGAGTACATGGTCATCTAAGAACTGTTGATCGAGAGTGTCAATGTGCAATGTGCAGTGTGCTGTATGGATTGCAGATTGACGAAGGTGCATGGGGAAAATGCGTCATCAGCATGGTAATGAGATGTTGCTCATCTGTAACTTGTGTATAGCATTTGTCTAGCCCAATCATAGCGAAGCTATATGTCCTTTTGTACCCCAGTCGCTCTGATGCTTGAAGCAGTGTCATCCTGTCTCGAGCCAGACCTTCCCTAATGTGATTGATGTATAGTCAGGTGAAGATAGCGCAGATCCATGACTGCTGACATGATGTCGTGACCCAGTTCCAAATTTTAGATAGATCCCAAGAGTAGCCGAGTTCAGCAACGCCGAGCTGAACGTGGGTAAGTAGGTAGCCGTCGTCAATTCGTGAGCTCATGAGACCAGAAACAAGTGTAGAGAGCCCGGAAACGAGACGACGTAGCAGGTGAGATCACTTCTCCAGTTCGACATCTTCGAGTTTCTGCTTCTTCCACAATGTGAAGCCGACAGTAATGGCACCCTTCAACCCCGCTGCGAGCCAGAGAGCACCTGCCATACCCATTCGGCTCTTGTACATCTCACCTCCCACGATTCCACCAAGAAAAAAGACGACAATGGAACACAGTCTCTTCTCCTGCCTCCGTGCTCGTTGAAGAATAAAATCTTTGAATGATGAGCTCTGCCTCCAGATTTGTCGTGTGCAGTAGAGGTCTGCTGTGAAGTCGTGGTAAAGTGTGCTAAGCACAATTGTTGGAAGTTCGATTAGTGAAAGCACTCTACTGAGGCAGACCTGACCTGCTGCTTCGAATGAGAGTATAGCTATAGGTATGAAGTCTTTGTAGTTTGTGCCGCTTGACAACCGACGTGAGCCTGAGGAGAACGTGCCCTGGACGAATGGGCGATTTGAGACCACACCTGTGTGAACAAGTCCGGCCGCAGTACCGATCAGCAACGTCTGGATGAGGAATGAAAGAACGAAGATGATACGTCGACGCGAGGTAGGCTGGTGATGTAGACCCGTTGGTAAGCGGTGAAGGAAGTTGAAGAAAAGTGTACCAATGCAGAAGGAGCCGATGGCCGTCAGTGACTTGAGATATTGCTGGCCGTGAGCCGATTCTGGAAGGCCTCCCAAGCCAATGGCTGCAAAGATTGTATTACCTGAGCCACTGAGTCAACATCCATTGTTCAGACCATGGTCGAACCAGTCATACCTGTTTGCATGCGCACGAAGCAATTCCAGGAATTGAAAGCAACAGCGTCAATAAGGCCAGAGGTGAGGAAGCATGTTATCACCACACAACCCATATATGCTAGGTCTAGCTCATCATTGGTATAGCCTGATGCTGGCATGATAATTCTCTTGTCAAGATGATTCATGATACCTCCTTGCTTGTGAGGTGAAGGACTAGGATTTCTGGAGATGTTAGGAGTATTGTTGAGGGTTGAGGCGGCAGAATTGAACTTCTGAAGATTGGTGTTTGAATTCGATCTTCTCCCACCAATCTTTTCGACATCCAGGAACTTGATGGGCATATTGCTGTCGGAAAGTGGGGTTGTGTTGAACACTTGAATTGAGGAAGAAGGTGCGATGCGAGACGTGTAAGAGCTGGTGATGCGTAGGGCTGTATCACTTGTGTCTGATTTCCTTTGAGGCGGTTAGAAGCTTTGTATGCAGAAATCAACAATGGACTAGAACTAGAATTGACACGGATCGCTGCAAGCATTCAAAGATTGAATTGAGCCACGATATGAGAAGGCGTACAATCTGCACTTTGAGCATGAAGCCAAGAAGACATGCTTCGTGCAAATCGAATACAGCTCCAGCGCTTCCAGGAGGCTATGGCAGGCAGTATCTCGTCGTTATCGCCAACAACATCTGCCAAGGACGGGCTTAGCAGTAGATTCCTGTAGCACATTCCACAATACTTCTTAATCAGGACGATCACCCTCCAATGGTTAACAGGAGATTCGGCATTGTAGAGGAGTACGTCGCCATCAGACCAATACCACCATTTGTATGACTGAGTATGCTTGGCTGGAGTCAGTGGTGATCATAATTTCACACGCAGCACGTGAAAATCTGTTGAGCATACACGACAGCTTGTGTGATCGTGTTGTGACTGCAAGAAAGACTGCAGAGGTTGCTCGACGCCAAGAGCTCTACTGTAGGTACCTTAAGTCGTTCTGCCAAGTCAGTCAAGCACGGTGAAGTTGTACATGTGCCTGTCCAGCCTCAAGTGATGCTCAGAACATGGTATCATCAAGCGCGTCCAGGGATCATATCAGTGGCAGATCTTGAGATAAGCTTGTCAGCAAACCAACAGCGATGGGTATGTTTCGAGAAGAACGCAAGAATGGAATGATGTGCAGGGGCTATGCAAACAGACAAGACAGGGAGAAGAAGTAAGATTTGATGAAGGCCAAGAATTGTGGTAATCCTTGTGTCGATCACTCGGGGCCGTTTATCTAAGGTAAACTTCCTCCCACTCCTCCCAGTGCAGGGGAGCTCAGCAAAAGCCGACATCCGATAAACTTGAACACCGATGCTTCGTCCTGGACAACAAAAATATCCGGTGTCAATTTGAAGCTTAAATCTCCTGTCAGTGACAAACATAGCTCAAAACACTGACATCAGACGGTGTATACATCGTACAGCGCATTAGGTACAGTATTTGTGACAACGTGCTTGGGAGGAAAACTTGAAATTTAATCAATTTCCCTTGTGTTCCCTTCACTCTCTTTGACACCCACGTAGGAATGCTACAGTAAAGCCTACACTCAAGCAGACAACTCCTTTCTTTCCTGGAGCTTAAATCATCCTCCATTCAGGCTTCACACCTGGATTGAGAGTTAAGCTTCGGGGTAACTTGTGTCTCGCTGAAGCTTTCCTGTTTAACGGCCTTCCAACTGTAATCTGTTACACTGGAGTTGAATAAGCCTTTCTATCCAAGAAGCAAGGCTGTCCTTGGTATCTATACATGCCTACTCTTTGACATGTTGACACTGTGACACTCTTCCACAATGACGTTAACACGTCTCGGTATGCTTTGGCATTGCCTGGTGCCAGCGGTCTCTGCGGTGATACAGTATGGGTCACTCCACTCCGGTGGTGACCCATGGTTACGGTGACGTGACTTGTAGAGTAAGACTCTACATCATACGAGAAATGTTCTTGACTTCACAGAGCATCAAGATTAGCATCTGCTCTGAAACAAGCTGCCGACCTGACAGGAGAATGCTCATGACCCTGAAGGCGCCAGATATATCCCTGACAACCATTTTGGATATCTGCATAACGAGCTAGAAACTGGCATAATTTATTCATCTATCAAGTAAGGATGTGTGGCCATACCACCATCATCCCTTGAAGCTTTACTATTATGGTTGTCTCTAATCACTGTCATTAAATCCTCGCTGTTTGGTTTGAAACTGTCCGTAATGTCGCTCATCAATTCAATAAATTTGCACCATCATCCACAATCAATCATTTGCAATGGAGAACGTTTCAGCTTTGCTTACGTCTTAACATCTGGCTCTGTTCGGCCGATGAACTTGTCCAATTGAAGCAGATCGAATGCAAGTGCCAGGTTGTCTTTGAGATAGTCCTGAGCATCCATACCGAGCTTGCTCTTATCTTCTTCCAACTTCTCAACATAGAGACGAATGGTTGCGCCACTGCTGCCAGTACCGGAGAGCCGGACAACAATTCGAGACTGATCGTCAAACTTGAAGTAGATACCCTGGTTCTTGCTGACTGAACCATCCAGATCGGTGTAGGAAAAGTCGTCAGCTTCCACGACCTTTCGTCCCTTCATGGTGGATCCCACAGTCTCACTCTTCTTGGTGGTGATCAACTCTTGCAAGCTCTTAACCATGTCGTTTGCGCCCTCACTGCTAACGTTCTCATAATCGTATCGTGTGAAATAGACGCGGCCATACTCGTCCCAGAACTGCTTCTGGATCTCTGAGATCGAAGGGAACTTTCCAGTGTCCTTGCCAACACCTGCAATGATATTGAGCCAAGCAGTTACTGCCCAAAGGCCATCCTTTTCTCTGATGTGATTTGAGCCAGTACCGAAGGACTCTTCGCCGCAAATCGACATCTTTTTGTTGTCCATGAGAGCACAGAAGAACTTCCAGCCAGTAGGTACCTCATACAATGAGAGGCCTTGCTTCTTAGCAACAAGGTCCAATGCACCGGATGTTGGCATCGATCGTGCAAGACCGTATACTCCCTGTTCCTTAAAGTATGGAATATACTTCTTAGCATAGTGAGAGATGATGGCGAGTGAGTCTCCGGGAGACACAAATGCGTTCTTTCCATAGATCATGTTTCGGTCACCATCACCATCTGATGCAGCTCCGAAGTGAATTCCTTCCTTGTCCACTCGTTCTACAAGTGAGTGTGCATAGGTGAGGTTGGGGTCTGGGTGACCGCCGTTGAAGTCAGGACTAGGGATACAGTTTTGTGTGCTTGACTCGGGAAGACCAAGCTCTTTCTGGAAGATGGCAATACCGTATGGACCTGTCACACCAGAAAGGCCATCAAAGAGGACTTTGAAGTCAGGTTGAGATTTGAAGAAGGATCGAATCAAGTCGAAATCAAAGATTTCCTTGAGCATCTGAAGGTAGTCGGCCACAGAATCTACGACCTCGACCTCTAGATCACCGTATTTCTGGCTGCCGATAGTTGAAATATCGACATCAGGAATATCAGCGATCTTGTACGATGTCAAGTTCTTCGACTTGTCGAAAATCTTGTTTGTGACAGACTCTGGAGCTGGGGCACCGTTGGAGAGGTTGTACTTCATGCCAAAATCAGCCTTTGGGCCACCAGGGTTGTGACTGGCTGTCAACAAGATGCCACCAGTAAAGCCTCTCTTTTTGATGAGATGGCTGGCTGCGGGAGTGCTTAGAATGCCATTGTGTCCAATGATCAACTTCTTGACGCCATAGGCAGCACCTATCTTGGCGATCTTTTGCACCACTTCAGGGTTGTAGTATCTTCCATCGCCGCCAATCACAAGCTGTGAGCCTTCGACACCCTCGGGAATGGAAAGGAGGATGGATGTTACGAATGACTCGGAGTAGTGTGGTTGTTGAAAGACAGTGACTTTCTTCCGCAGTCCGGAAGTACCAGGTCTAACAGATCAGTCCATGCTTTGACATCAATGGAACACGTTGCTACTTACTTCTGGTCTGTGAAGGATTTGAACTGAACTTCCTCAATGTTTACCATCTTGACCAATACAGTGTGCTTTGTGGTTTTCGGTGTGGTAGTCGTGAAGAAAGGTTTTCTTTGATGAAACAACACAGCTTAATGAGACGTGAATAAATGTACTCAGGGCTTATTAGTGAAGACAACTTGAACAATTTTTTTGATTGCTCTTGCCCAACCCCTCTGCAGCAGTGAATTTGCCCTGAGAAACAGCACCCCGCACCATCAACAGATCCCGCAAAAAAATGTCCTTCCCATCAAAACTATGACGTCTTTTGGGATTTTCTGGAGGGCACCGCAGATATCAATATCTCATTGGCTTGTGACCATGGATCCGCTCCTCAAAACTCTTCAAAATTGCCGATGGTTGAGCTTTCGACGCCTCCAGGTGTCCAGGCTTCCCACCATTGGGGAAGTACTCGACCAACGGTTGGTGCACGATTTCCTGTCTCATTTCCAGCCAAACGAAGAATACTGTAAGTGCAGTTTCTATCACAGCTCTCGTGCTTTGTGCGTCTAGGTATTGTTGCTGCTAGAGAACCGAGTTCGTCTATTACTCAACTGTCCTGCTCCAGCTTGTTGCTTTCCACGGCTCACCACTCCAAGATCGCTCTCTTATAACACAGTTGCTACCTGCCGTTGTTCGGAACAGGCTGAAGTAGACTGTCCTTGAGTTACTCGCATCTTGCATCCTTGATAGCAGCCCATACTTTAACTGCTTCAAAGGCCCATACTAGTCTACCCATCTAACAAATCTTGCCGGATGTCATTTTAGCTAGCGTGGCCACCATGTAATATACCGTTGTTTGTCCCGGACCGCGTGTCGACTCGCGAACATCACTGTCGATGCTCATCGCGTGATCATTGTGGCGTGCCGCAGTGTAGATATTGCGAAGTATAGAGGCGACCTGTTCCTATCCTTGTTTTGCGTCCGAGGCCGACATCCGCTGGAGGTACTCCTCTAGACTTTCACGACGTGGCTTTGCCGCCTCGATTATCGCCATCCTTTGTTTGAAGATGGATTCGGCATGTTTCTGGTTCACGATGAAATTGTCGAGTTCTTTCTCAAAGGTTTTTACGGCACGTCTGACGTCGGCGATTGCGTCTGACACTGGATGATGAAGCGATGAGACAGTGGGAGGAGGAGGAAGTGGTGAGGCTTTATGTCGTTGTCGCAAACCCCGAACCAGAATACGATTGCTTATTGATAATGTCGCTTTAGCGCCGGAAGTGAGGAGAACAGTAGGAGTAGTGCATGTAGACTGAGCAGCTCGCAGTGCAATCATGTTCAGTAGAATACCATGTCGACAGTTCGGTTGGTGTACAGTACACAACGACATTTTTTGACCGAGCAAGGATGCGCTTGCTTAGTCAGGTCAACGAAGCTTAAGACACTATTTCGTTTCGGGCTTAGGCTTCCCACGGGTTCATGATCACTTCTCCATCCAAGAAAGAAAAAAGTGCTCATATACTCGGTTGCCTGGTAGGACACCCGCGAACCAAAGCAGGAGTAACGATTGTGCGCATTCAGATAACGAGCAATTGAAGTCGGGACGTGCAACATTGTTTGTCAGAAAAGCCAGGTCTACGAGATTATGATGTCGCCGTCCGTATGGGCGATGCTAGAAGAGAGATCTTGCTCTGTATGCGTGACACAGATGTTTCAAAACAGCGCGATAGTCTTTGTCGAGTCAACATGACCATTTCTAACATAGGTCCCGACCTTGCTACACAACCGGCAAACAACAGAGCCATGGAACCAAGACGTTGTGTACAGTGAGTACCTGAATTCGAAAGCATGACTTAATTCTCTCCCTCTCCCACAAAAAGAATGTTCTTGACTGCGGACACGATCATGTGCAGCTTATGGCAGTTTGGCGGGTGTACTATCACCAACAAAACGCTTGAAGCAAGGTGTTGCGCTTGACCTACAACCTCTGCGTCCTGGTACCTAGGTATGCTTGAGGACATTGGCGAATGGAACTTTCAGGATTTCTCTGTCAAAACTTGTGGGTTGGATAGAGACAAGATCAAGTCAATATCCGTCGTCGCCAATACCCAAATTTGCAACCACGTTTATTGTGGATTATCAACAACATCGCTGCTGTACACACAAGTTCTTCTCTGTCAAAGGGACAGCGTTGACGTAGCAACTATAGACCACAGACCAGGCGGTGGCCTGAGCTCGATTCCAGCTTTGACTTCCCTGTCAACGACTGACATGTCACGGAAAAGGTCTCCTCATTCTCGAAAGCCGCTGCACGATCGTGAGGGTTAACCTCTACAATCCATGCATGTCAGTCGAGGTAGGATGTGTCTGTGCTGCCGGAACTCTGCTAGCACATACTGGGAAACCTGTACAGAATAAAGTCTACTGCACAGACGTTAAGCAATGCTCGACAGTCACCGCTTCTTCGGGTCAACGACAACGTGACCTTGCTCGTAAAGATGTGTGACCTAGGCAGGAGCCATGGAAGTGGATCTACAGTACTGTCAAACAACCTTTCATATGATATCCAGCCAATCTTGTTTCTCCGTCCTTGCAATCTGCATTCTAATAGATGCTTGATAGTGACCTCGACCAAAGTATCTTTGAGCCAGGCAGACGCCACTAGTCTGACCATTCAAACAGTGTTAGCCTTTATGGATAGTGGTGTGGGAGCTCGTCTACAGTATCACTGGGCACCCCTACAGATTACTAGTCCTAGCACGAAGAAATGAACAAGTGTCACCACATTAGGTAGAAATCATCGAGGATGCAATTGACATTCAGCACGCTACCAACCACGCTGATCAGCACTTCATTTCGGTCAAATCAACCAACCAGGCACGATCGGCCGATACCCACAGAACCTTGGGAACAGCAACACTCCTTGCCCAAGCAACTGTCCTTCACTCGTCTCGGCTAATCTTTGATCAGCACTTTCAAACTTTTGAAACACCGCCGCACCGGCACGGTATCATTTCATGAATTGACACCAATCGCAGAAATAGGCACAAGGTGGCAAGCCAGGACAGCCACAATTAGCAGGGCTGCCAAATGGCAAGTAACGTGCAACCAGTTAGTGTTTCCCAAATTGTGGATAATCCGAGTATTTGGCTGGTGCACAGTCAGAAGAACAGAGTTGGTGCATTGCGGCACTTACAGCGGCAAAGCGTCATCAGCCTCGCTGGTCCCCAACTGTTTGACACGCGTTGTGTATACGAATCAGATGACTCCCTCCCGCGTGTGCGGACAATTATGCAGCGACTGAGCGTCAAGTGCCTGACAAGTTGAGTGCAAGACAAATGGTGGGACCATGCAGTCCAAAACGACCTCTCGCAGGGAAACTGCATCTCTCAAGTCGCAGACATGGCGCCACGGATTCGAGACTCTCGAAAGGAGGCATTGAACATCCAATGAGAAGCTTTCTTCAACAAGCGCAGCATTAGTCGGAGCATAATGATGGCAGGAAATGCATCCACGAGAAAGGTCAATCTCGTGGCTAAGATGAGAATGATTGGGCTGCGTTCATCGTACCATTCACATTGCACACTTACAGTGCACAAGTCAAGCCGAAGATCCCTGCTGATGGTTTCCCGAAAAGCAATTAGCCTTCAGCAAGTGGTAACCTCGAGCAAACTTGTGGCATGCTGCGAATTTCTCAGAACGATGCACCTTGCAACTCTGCCGCACAATCTGGCAACGTCTCGCCCACTCTTCTCAGCCTTCCCATGCAGCATTCCCACCCTCTTCCGTCCACGATAAAGCGCTTCTGCACCTTGCCTCAATTAAGACTGGTCTGCACATAAATTGCACCAGGTGGTAAGTTCTAATCCAACCGATCGTCAATAAGTGGGCCAGTTCAAGTTGTGCTGGTGTTCATCAGTCTTGGACCCTATCCTGGTGTGTTGGCGCTTTTCACACCAATAGTGCTTCAGCACCTGCCTGCTTGACTATTGTATCGGTTTCGCGCTATGGTGACTCAATTTCTGTTTGAGAGCGCCCCTGTGATGGGTCGGTTCTATTCTACAAGATTACTGGTTGATGTAGTGACTCTCGAAACCCTACTATTTTGATCAGCATGGTTTTGAGGATGAATAGTCAAAACATCGGTTGTGAGCGGGCTACCACGTAGAGCTGATGTTTACATCACGAATGCGGATCAAAGTTAAGTTTGTACTTCAGTGTTTTTGGCAGATGAATTTCGATGATCATTGCTCTTTGCTATGGTAATGTACGACTCCTCGTACTGTAAGGTTGACGGCTCCAGTACAATACGTTGCACGACATGAGCAGAAGGAATTCCGGGCAATTGTTGAGTGCTTCGAGGAATGCGGATCGAAACAGCATGGGGTGATCTGTGGCCGTGTGACCAGAAATGCGCCCAACCACCGAGCGATCAATCCTTCACTAGCCTTGGCTTGTCGCACTCTGCTATCCACTTTTGGGAAGGGGCTTGTGGTCTTTCTAGCGTCCAGCTCTAACTTCATAACACATGGCTGGTCCACCACTTGAGACTCCGAGCGCCGACAAGGGTTGTGTGTATGCGTGTGTGTGTGTCTGGCTTGTCCGGCGGATCTGACTCCATCGTGCCATTCGTTACTCACAGGATTATTTCTGACCACCAAGTAGCCCCACCTGGTGGGTCGTGCACGGGCTCCAAGCTGTTGGTTCGTCTTCCTTCAAAGCATCGTCATATTGGTTCGACTTGAGCAGAATATAGACATTGCTTGCCACACCACTTCACTACATACAACACCATACCCTCACTCTCTACATATCAATCTCTTCCGGCTCTCATCTTGATCACATCACTCACCTTACACCTCTTCGCAACATCTTCACATCGGACCTTTTTAACTCTTTAACCTTGGTTGCTGGACCATCTGAATCTTAAAGGAACCATTGCTGAGCGAGGAACCACCACTATCATCAACCCCCCAGGACTCACTGCCGCTCTCTCTTAACATTAGCTGGATCCCATGTTAACAACAATCTCATTCCTGTGACCACCTATTCGGGTCTCTTCTTCAACAAGTACTTGGTACTTTTGGGCTCTCCCAATAATGATCCTTACTCCTCCAGCATCACCACAATTAGCATCAACATGTCTCACGCCTGAAGATAGGCTAGGATGTGTCTTGGCGAATAGACTGGAACTTATCTCGATTCTCGGAGTTGGAGCTTATGGTGTTGTTTACCAAGCTGTCGACATTTACACCAACGAACTCTACGCGGTCAAGGCCCTCCCTAAACATGGATTGGATGCCAGACAGCAGCGCTTCCAGCGCCGGGAGATAGCTTTGCATTATCAGGCCAGCCAGCATCCCAATGTGGTTTCTCTCATGCGTATTTTGGACAGCCCCGATTGCACCTTTGTCGTTATTGAATACTGTCCTGAAGGCGATTTGTTCTCCAACATTACCGAGCAGGGCCGTTTTGTAGGCGACGATCAACTGGCCAAGCATGTCTTCTTGCAAATTCTGGATGCGGTCCAATACTGCCATTCTATTGGAATCTACCACCGGGACCTGAAGCCTGAGAACGTTTTGGTTACCGACCAAGGACATATCGTCAAGCTTGCCGATTTTGGCTTGGCAACAACCGACAAGATTACTACCGACTTCGGCTGTGGCTCAATCTTCTATATGTCTCCAGGTAAGCAAGGCCATCGTGCTCCAAAAGTGCTAGTATTAACTTTCTTTAGAATGCCAACGACCATCAACACGCTCCCACGCTTACTACGCCTCAGCCCCTAATGATGTCTGGAGTCTTGGCGTCATCCTGGTCAACCTGACCTGTGGCCGCAATCCGTGGAAGAAGGCATCACCTGAGGATTCGACATTCCGAGCATTCCTGAAGGATCCTACTTTTCTCAGCACCATCTTGCCGGTTGCTCCCGAGCTGAATCTCATCCTTCGCCGTATCTTTGAGTGTGATCCTCAAAAACGCATTTCACTCGCCGAACTCCGGGAACTTGTACTGGCTTGTCCTCGCTTCACCATGAGCTCGTATCATGAGTTGCCCCCTTCCCCTGTCGAGTCTGCCTATGTATACGTTGACACCGTGGACTGCGCCAACTTGGCACTGCCGCCATCACCTCCAGCATCGCCGTCGCCTGCCGCTTTCAACAACAACCCAGTGTCTGAGTGGTCCCTGTTTTCACCAAGCTCCAAACATTCTTCTGGCAGTTCCACGTCAACGGATTCTGGATACGAATCGGATTCCAGTCTTTGTGACCCTTCGCCACAACCGTTCAATGTCTATGGCAATTTAATACCTTTTCACGAGTCCGGGAAGCAATGCTACCCATCTTCATATCTTACACCAGCCGTGGCTGTATATTGAAATACTTCATTTTTACCTGATTTACCATCAACCAAAAGACTTTTAATGTCACCTTACGCGGTCAATACTGGAGCGGACAACAACCTTGTACCAACATGGACTGGTATTTAGAGATTTGGTCTGGATGACCTGCAAAAAACGAAAACCATGGATGAAGCGATTTTACTGTTTTGATGAACGCATACTGATTAGGTGTTGGGATGGAATGGAGTCTTTCTCTTCTCGAACAAAAATTCAACAAGTCACTATCTCGACCAAGTGCTGGGAAGGATACACGATTATTGGAATGGAGGCTGTCGATATGTTTGACATTATGATATCAATCTTTGCGAATGCAGTTCCTGGTAGGACTGTATAGGACCGAGGTTATGCCTCTCAAAATTACAGTGAAAATAGATAGCTACACTGAAGAATCAATGGCATCAACGCCAACTACCTCTCTAGTTGGAAATATTTCTGTCTCTGCGCAAATCATCGAGGTGAAGAGTGATTGATTCAATGCTCGACCATTGCAAGGCACTAGTCGTTCTTTCCAGCACGATCTACGGCCGATCCCTCGGAATGTTTCCACAACTACACTTCAGTCCGATTGGCTGAATTAGCGAGAATAGAATTCGCCACTGCACTACTGCACATCCATCATGCATGGGATCGCGATATGGGGCTAACAGACTTGCCATGCATTGCCCATCAGGCTTCTTCCAGCCGCTGCCTCACTCGTCGTTTGCCCGCTTCGCCCCCCAGTTCCCAAGAAAGTCCATGTGCATGAGCATGAGCTATCTGATGCGCCCCACGAATTGAACCGCTGTTTCCATCGCTCCATCTCTGTTTTTGTGGTCGATGTTCATTCGTTCTTGGCAACATGGTCCGTGTTCGGCAGACGCTGAAAAGTATCCTCATGTTGTTGGTGCCACAAATTACGTCGGCTACCACGTTGTTGTCATACTTGGCCGTTACACCACCACCACTGAAGCTGTCACAAACCGCCACTTCCCAACTTTGCTTTTTGCACTTGCCAACCTGGCTAAGGTATGTTTCAAAGAGGACTAGTTTTCTTCTACCCGCATTGTTCAGCTCACAGTCCGCAGGCTGTCACGGCTCCGAACGTTACAGCTCTTTCGGCCGAATTGCCTCTCAACCCAATGCACCTTCATACGAGCTGTACTATCCTGTTTACGTGGTGTACAAGGTCACTGCATCCTCCCAGCATGGTAATCTTGTACGAGCATGGCACGGATGAGACAGCTTGGTGACTTTAGGCTATGTCGACCTCACACTCTTCGTGTTTCGATCTTTACCTATCTTCATTGATGCCTGCTTCTAGCCATGACTTGGGACGCCTGGCCATCCATCCAGTTTCCGTTCAACATCCTGCATTCAGGTAACACAGCTCGAGTGGGCTACTGCCGGCTTGTCAAGAGATGGCTATCTTACGCTGCCATGCCAAATAACGAATGTCCTGCCGGCAATTGATGGGTTCACAATAATTGGTATACTGTGAGCCACTCGAATAGTAGACGCCACTCTACAATTGCTGGCATGTTCTTCCACCAATCAGCGATCCAGAGTTACCACCATATTCGATTCTTATTGGTCGACAATGATAGAGTACCACTCAACTTTCTTGAGCGAACTCAGTACTCCGAGCCGGAGTGTGCTGTTCGCGACGCTGATGGGGCTGACTGTGTTTCTCACAAATTCGTCAGTTACGATGTAAAGTGATCGTTAGGCGCGCATTTGAATGGTTACGCGAGCTTGCATTTGCCGGCCTGCAGTAGCTCACTTTGAGTACATCTTACGATCACAGAAACTGTGGTTGCTCAAGAACGCTTGCATACTGCTCATCGGTCCAAGCCGGATGTCTTATGATCTTATTGTACATGTACGACAACTGTGTTGGTGGTGCTTCTATCTTCCCGAGATCTGTCATATCGCGTGAATTAAAGATAGCTTCCGAGCACTCCCGGAGAAATGAGGTCAATCTTTGGGGCACGCTATTTTGTCGTCCTTGCTCACTACTGCAGTGCCGAGTAACACCACAATCAAACTGAGGGCTATTGTCAAACTAGGAGGTGTAAAGCCGATGAAAGAACTGATAGATCCTGTGTGACTTCTTTTGCACCAGCCAAGTTTCAATAAGCTAGGTAGGCTTGGTCCGGATAGCGCCTCCATACGAGTAATCTGATCTTGACGGGCTGACACACCGTCGTTCTTCGCCGAAGCCACCAATCAAAACAATTTTTGCTAGTCCAAGCCAACGACTTGCCTATCGATTCCCACGCGACGGTCTAGACCAACGCCCCTGCACCCACGTTTTCTGAACAGCCCGACCTTCTCGACATCTCGGAACCTCAATCCTCAGAACATTACGTATGAACACAGTCTTATTTTAAATCCGGTCAATACGCCAACGGCCTCTTCATCGGCTTTCGAGACGCCATCGCCATCCACTCTCTGATTGCTCGAGCGTCGCTTATTCCCGCCT
>Ga0115846_100625_pt1 | contig 17875 bp, 22 predicted proteins | sample InSIn5gowninarea_2_FD_83860 | JGI IMG/M metagenome (GOLD analysis project Ga0115846, IMG submission 83860)
CCATCATTTGATTTCAAACCAAGAAGAGTTCAAGCTGCAGATCCAGATGTATGGAAACAAGCTACAAAGAAACATAAGAAGAAGACTACTCATCCTGATCAAATGACTGGCAATAAGAAACGTAAAGATAGAAATATTGATATTGATGAAATGGGTGATAAGGTTGGTAAACTACACATGGCTAAACAAGATCTTCAGAAGATTCAAACTAGGAAAATGAAGGGCTTGAAGAAGACAAATGGTGGTCCAAGAGGAGATGTTGAAGATGCAGAGGTTGGTGAAGGTTTGGATGAGGCGGTTGATGTCTCCGCAAACAAGAGAGTCAGGATCTAGGTGCAGTCTCTTCACTTACGAGTTTGTTGGAATTGCGTTTGTTTGTTGTTAGTATTTCTACTTGGTTCTACAACAGCTGCTCGCCGCAATGTAGTACTACCTACACTGTCGATTTAACATGCAGAAGATCTTCTGACTTTGCTAAGCAAGCAGCCTAAGCTGGACAAGAGCCGAAAGGGCCCGTCATATATTGATTTGACGGAGTTGACTCACCACCGAGGAACTCAACAACCTTGACCGCCGCCCATTTGCAAAGTCTGTCAGCAGGAACTGTCGCACCTGATGTGTATCCCAACATCAGCCAAGCGTCGTCCTCCTTTAAATATGCGTGGAAATAGATCAGCATGGTGACTGGTTGAAATATAGGCTAATATACTCATACGTACCGAACGGTGTGGATTAAACAAAGTCCATTCCCACGTGTTGTCGGCATGGTTGCTGTCTGCTTGCGTGCCAGTGTCATTCTCCGAGTCGATGTAGATGGCATTGTTGGGAAGAGATACACTCCTCAATGCATGCTTGATGTAACGGGACTTATAGTCCGCCACGTGAGCATGCCAGCCCTGTACGAGACTCACCCATCTGTGTGGGACTTGCTCAGATGAGCTCTATCCTCTCAACAATATTAATACCTCGAGCAATGGCTCGAGCAGCCACCGCTCGCTTCGCAGCCTTGAAGGACGGCTGGCTTCGGGCACGTCGTTGTCTACGAGATTAGTAGAGAACGTACTCACATCGTGCCCGTACGCTCTCGCTCAGCCTGCGTTCTGGACTGTTGTACGGACAGTCAACCCCGTATAACACCTTACGACATTTCTGCCGAGGCCTTGCATATACAAATTAGGCCCGTCTACCTCACGCGGCTTCGCGATTATGTTGTATACGCAATCGCCTGTGGAAACTTCATTGACATGATTTGCGGTAATGTACTCACCTCGCTGGCATTTTTTAGGACCAACAGTTTGCGCTCATATTTCGCTGAACTTGCCCAAATTTCGACGAATCCATCGTCTACTCTTCTTGTCAGCAAGTTGTTCGCGGCAGTGACTGTGTCGATACCATCTTGTAGTTGAGAGATTGAGGAGATGAGGGTGGAAGAAGGAGCGAAGAGTGTGGAGCTTTGCAGCAAAAGGTCGTTGTGTCCTGCCGCAATGCGGGCCAACGCGTTCATTGTTTCGACATCAGGCGCCTGGACATGAAAGCGTAAATCAGCATCTTTGATGCGCTCTAAGCACTTCAGACTTACTACGTAGCTCTTGCGTCTTTTCATGTTGATTGGCTTTATCTCGTGGATTGGCCAGCTGTCATAAAAGTTCACCTTACTGGCGACATGATTGAATCTCGGCCAGCCTGGCATTTACCTGCAACAAGGTTGGTCAGATGGGCTCAGACATGAATGAGGCGACTACCCACCGTTTTGGCGAAGCGTTGCCGGACACTGATAGGGAGTATGGCATAGCCACCCTTTTCTGGTCGCGCGACGTCGGTTTCTCGAATGACTGCCTGCTCCATTCGACGCACGCCCCGCTTGAAACATAAAGCGATATTGGGCCTTCAACTGTCCTACGACAGGAAAAATCCAGGACGCGAGCCTTTTGCTGTAGGATCGGCTGGAAGTTGCCTGCGATCCTAGTTCTTCGTTGATCTAGCAGAAGAACGTATCAAACCTGCTGAACAAGTAGTGCAAAGCCTGGAATCTGACTCACCTCCGTTTGCACGGTTAAATACTTTTGGACGTCTGAAATCTGTTGCACCGTCTTGGGCGCAAATTCCTGCAAAGCCTAGTGGTCGTTTGCTTTCGCATGGTCTGTTTGTCAAAAAGTACCAACGAGAAAATAAGCATCGGCGTTACTGCACATGTCCCAGAAATACTGTGCACTCACTCTCCTTGGCCCTCAGGAGCTGACACATTTGGCTGAGCTGTATCTCTGCGCTCTCGTATCGTTTTGCTGCCGCCTGGCGAGCAGCTCTTCTTCGAGCCTGCTCTGCTGCCTTTGCTTGAGTTGATACTTCGTTGTTATCGAAGACAACAACCTAAGAGAAAACAGTGTAAGAGAAAGTAGAGCATAGATTAATGACTGCTTGTCGATGTTTCTGCAACTACTCACCACTTCTACAGGCTTTGAAGAACAGACTTTGAGGATACTCTCGATCTGATCCTTCAGCTCTTGCATCAGCTGCTCGAGCACGAACTTTGCCGCTTCTTGGCCATAAAATTGTCTACCACCAGGATAGAATTTCCTTAGAAGAGTCTCTTCGCCTGAAGGGCAGTATATTTCACGGCACAAGGAGCGAAACCTACCGGTCTTGACTGCCCAAAAATCAACGAACATACCTGTTAGGATAGTCGAGATAAGGAAGGGATATCAGTCGCGAGTCACGCGCCCTCTCATTAAACATCAGAAAATCTACTAACGTATTTTGCCACTAGCCTGGCTGGTAGTCGCGCTCCGAAGAGCACTGGTGATGCTATCATGGAATGTAGTTATATAGGGTCTCTTGCCATCGGATCCCTGCGTCTTTGGTGGACGGAGCGAGCGAATAAACGGGGCAGCGCCTGCCACGCCCATAGTGAAGGATGATGGATGAGGACGGAGCTTGAATGACAGAGGGGAACGAAGAGCACTGGTGATGCTATCATGCAGAAACAGTGGTAGGTCGGTCATAAGCAATGAAAGAGGCATCTGATCGATAGCTAAAGCCATGCTATGCTTACAGACATCTTGTCCACCGTATTGTTGAAGAAAATGCCGAGGGACAGCACGCGGATTGTGAGGGCCTGTGTTTTTGGCGTGAATCAGCACGATTCTTCACATACATTGTGTGCATTCAGATAGTGCTTACCTCGATACCTCCTTTGAGGACATTGATCCTCCTGGACGTCTTCTGGTCCAGTGCCGCCAGCCTTTCCCTCAATTCTCTCATTTCGGCATTAGCCCTCCCCATCTGGGTATTCACCTCTAAACGGACAGCTGCATCGACCTTGGCAGGTTCTGTTGCTGCTAGCTCTCTGATACGAGCGTCGAGGTTGCAGCGAAGTACGATGTTCACTACCTCTTGCACAAGAGCTTGTCGGTCTGAATGTCCCGCTGTCAGGATACCCAAATTGGCTACTTTCTACCTGACGAGAGCCCCGAGATTGACTGGGGGGGACGAGGCACGAGGGCTGCTACCTCACGCACGAGATCCCGCCGGTCTTGATGCCCTGGGATGAGGATGCCCACAGTGGTCAATGCGACCCTGATACGGTCATCGACATTGACCGGTGCTGAAGGAGGTACGAGGCGAGCTACCTCTATCGCCAAGTTTTGACGATCTTGGTGACCTGGTCTGAGGATGCCCAAGTTAGCGACTGTCGCTGCCTGTATGTGTGTTGAAGCAGTGGGAAAGTTATACAGGTCAGGCCAGGCACGACTGTTTGGAAGCCAGGCACGTGAAACTTACAATCTTCTCGTCGGCATAGTTTTGCATGCCTAGATATGCACTACCGAAGTATGCATTGACTTCCGGACCTACAACACCTGCCCGCCTTTGGCCTTGTGCGAAGATGCGTTGTCCTGGGTTGGCCATGCTTGCTAGAATATGATAACGGAAGGAATAAGATGAAACCACATTTGTAATGCAAGCATTGTGGTGTGTATTAAGTGATGCTGCAGCTAGGTTTTTGGATGGGAAAGAAAGGAGAAGAGAGAAGAGACAAAGCTGCAACTTGAAGCTCTTAAATACCCCAGAACCTGGAAGGCTGGAAGACCCGTTGGAAGGTGGAAGACCCCCATGAGTCAGCCAGGTAGCCGTTGGAAGATGCAGATTCTTTCCTTTCTTTTCCACTAGTAAGCTAGCTGAGAAAATGCGCACTTTCCCTTCTTTGCTGTTTTATTCAGTGAAGCGAAGGAGCAAGAAAGTCAGTCAATCTTTGCTTAGCAACAGTACTTTCGGACTTAAGCACCGGCATGTGCGCCTTGTGCTTTTGCTGTCAAAGTGAATCGTTTCCACCTCTGTTGGTGGTGTAAGCGGCCATGGTAGGAAAGCTTCAGAAAATGCGCGCAAGTCGTTCGCAACAGGTTGGAGAGTGAGTAACGGCGGAGAAAGTGGAAGGCGTTGGCAAGATAGCTATCAAGCAGTTGACGCGCTTGCTCCCTCAGACAGGAGGCAAGCCTGACGGACCAGAGGTATCTTTTGACACAGCTTGCTTGCGATCACGCAGTCTGACTGCTGTTGCGCACAAACCGGTTTGCACAGACATGAAGGGCAGCCAAAGTCTTCGAGAAGTAACGGGAAGCTGTGCAAGAAGGTTCTGGCGATGGATGTCTTAGGCGGAGTGTAGTGTCTTCCTGTGTAGTGACCTGCAATTCAACCTTGAAAACAACATAAGTTACACTGTCTGGTTCAGCGGTAAGGCGGTCATAGCAAGAGGTGGTACGAAAGGTTTGCAGGGCATTGAAGTGGGGTATGCTTCACAGAGGTAGCTGCAAATGCTCAAGTCTGCTGTGTATGCTTGTCGGTTCTATGGTCCTTGTGCAAAGAACAAGAGCCAGCACCAAGCCTTGCAGCAAGTACGGACGATCAGAATTGATCAAGATTCTGATCAAGATTGATCAAACTGATCGATAGCAATCGAAAGCAATCGACTTTAAAAATCCAGGAACAGCAGGTCGCGTATATGTACAGGATTGCCTCGAACCGTACCTACGCACAAGTAACAAGCTTGTTTCAACCAGAGCATACGATAGAGCTGCGCTGCAGGTCCTCGACTTCCGATCTTTCCTTTCCCAAACTCTGCCAGCAACGGCTGTACTGTACAGTAGCACCGGAACAGCAGCCGCCTTTTCAAACTTGTAAACGTGACCGTGACGAAAAACATCTCTCTACGTCATCGTATTCTTTTCAATGCAGATCCTTTTGTGCTTACCTGAAAGGGTCCGTCTGAATGCGCAGAGTGCCGAGCCGAGTGGCGAATGAGAAGGCCGCACTTTGCATAGTTTGCAAGATACGGTACTGCTCCTAAAGAACATTTGTTTTCAGCTTGCTTTAGCATCAAACGGAATATTGATATCCATTCTAGCAAACATGGCTCCCGGTATTCCAGTCCCAGGCGTCTCTCAAATGGGCGCTGCTGCCAAAGATGCTGCTACCCCTTCAAAGAAGCTTCAACAGCTTGAAGAAAACGTCGTAGACATGCACGGTGGAGATGGCTTCATCCATACAATTTTTGGCGCCAAAGTCGACGACACTGAGACGTGAGTTCATCTTGATGCACGTCTGTCCCTCAAGCTAAGCTTGCTTTGCTCTTGTCTTCCAGCTGGATGCATGCTGGTGCACGTGGTCCGCTCACTTTGGACGATCCTCACGGCCGAGAGAAGATTCATGCTTTCGACCACGAGCGCATCCCTGAACGTGTAGTACATGCTCGAGGTGCTGCTGCCCATGGTACTTTTACTCTACACACTCCAATTCCCGAAGTCACATCTGCAGGAATCCTCTCCAAGCCTGGCGCCACGTGCCCTGTCTTCTTGAGGTTCAGTACCGTCCAGGGAGCTCGAGGCTCAGCTGATACAGTAAGCACATATTCTCATGATGTAAAGCATAGTAGCTAACAGTATATGCTACAGGTCCGTGATGTTAGAGGCTTTGCCCGTAAGTATTTTGCCTGGACCGACTACTTACTTTGTACTGAACTTACTCATTGAAATCGTCATGCTGCAGTTCGATTTTACACTGATGAAGGCAACTGGGATATAGTGGGAAATTCCATCCCGGTGTTCTTCATTCAGGAAGGTAAGTCGCGCATTTCACAGGCTCTGTTACCCTCCACTTTTCGTACAGCGAAAGGCTGACCAAAATCCATTGAATGTTCACAGGCATAGAATTCCCAGTGAGTAGCACCTCTTTAAATAATAGATTATGCTTGCTTATGCTTCATCCTATCTCTAACAGGATCTAATTCACGCGTAAATTTCAGGTGGCAAAATATTCAAAGTGTCGAATATAGACTGATATTCTTCCAACAGTGTCAAGCCAGAACCGCACAACGAGATACCACAGGGACAATCAGCGCACGATAGTTTCTGGGACTACATCTCCCTCAAACCCGAATCCACTCACATGATCGCTTGGCATCTCAGTGACCGTGGTATCCCACGCAGCTACCGACACATCCAAGGTTTCGGAGTCAACACATTTGTCTTCGTTACTAAAGAGGGCAAGCGTACTTACGTCAAGTTCCACTGGACTCCACACTTGGGTACACACTCCCTAGTGTGGGACGAAGCTCTCAAGCTCAACGGACAAGACCCAGATTTCCATCGACGAGATCTGTATGATTCTATCACTGCAGGTGCCTATCCAAAGTGGGATTTAGGCGTCCAGCTCATTCCCGTCGAGGACGAAGACAAGCTTCCCTTCGATATCCTTGACTGCACAAAGTATGTGCCAGAGGAGATGTACCCGGTCAAGAACATCGGTACCATGGAGCTCAACAGAAACGTTACAGACTACTTCGCTGAGACCGAGCAAGTAGCTTTCTGCACTACTCACATCGTTCCTGGTATCGACTACTCGAATGATCCCATGCTTCAAGCAAGAAACTTTTCTTACCTAGACACTCAGCTGTCACGTGTTGGAAGAAACTTCCGTCAGCTCCCTATCAACAAGCCTGTCTGCCCTTACATGAACCTTCTCCGCGACGGACAGATGGTGAGCGACTATGTGGCATTATCTCAGTAGTTTGCAAAGCTGATTCCAATGTATTCTAGCACACTGAGATCCCCAAGGGTCCAAACTACTATCCAAACAGTCTCGGAAAGAATGGAGCTTCTGTGCCTCGTCCAGCTACAATTGAAGAAGGAGCTTTACACCACGCACCATTCAAGGTCGAAGGTGTCCGAGCACGCGTACGCCCTCCCAAGTTTACCAACGAGGGTGATGTGCCATACGACCAAGCTACTATGTACTACAACAGTTTGTCAGACGTCGAGAGATCTCACATGGTTGATGCAGCTATCTTCGAACTTGGCCACTGCGTTCGCCGCGAGGTACAGGAACGCATGATGACACGTTTCGCTCAGATTCACCCTGATTTCGGCCATGCCGTTTCCGAAGGTTTCGGTATCAAGATTCCAGAGGGAGCAATCAGAGCAAACTATCCAGACACCAAAACAGATATCTCTCTTCTATCAAAGGGTAACACCTGGACTGCTGTAGGCCGAAAGGTCGGTATCCTCGCTCTTGATGGATGCGACGGAGCCCAAGTCTCGGCCATGAAGAAGGCATACACAGCCATGGGACTCATTGTAATGCTCGTCGGATCACGACATGGCCCTGTCTGGGCAGAAGGTGTCACTCCAGGAGATGAGAAAGCAGCTGGAGATCTATGGGCAGATTTCACTCCTGAAACCTGCAGATCTACCTACTTCGATGCCATTGCTTTCTTCGGAAGCAGCGAGACCTACCTCAAGAACTTGAAGCAAGGTCGCGTGAAGCATTTCGCTGCTGAAGCGTACGGTCACTACAAGCCTATCGCCGTCACCGGTGGAGCAGTCGGCTGGTTGGCACACTCCGTTCTTCCAGGATGCACGGACATCAAGGCAGACAGAGCCGAGGCATGGTCATCCAAGAATGGCGTCGTATGCGGACCTAACGTCGTCGGTAGCGATTCTAGCTTCTGGGAGAAACTTACCGGAACAGGAGACGCTGTCACTTTCGGTAAAGCTTTCATCGACGCTATCGCAGCTCACCGACACTGGGGACGAGATGTTTCTGAGATTGTCTATTAAATGGACATGATAGTCACCTCTCCTTGATCTTTGCAAATCCTTCTTGAAAAGGAAAAGCCTCAGTCCTAGTCACAGTACTTAGCAAGTTAGAAACGTTGGATTCTTCCGTCGATGTAACCTTAGAACTTCATGCTATGCCAGTAAGAACAGCTTACTTTACAACGTAATGTCTGACTGATGGCGAATTGCTACTAAACGAACTGAGCAGTGCGAGTAGAAAGACGGAAGTGTGGCCTTCGTTGTTAGCTGAGTAGGGCAACAACAACTACTGAGATTGCGACAAGTACAAGAACCGACAGACCAATCATGATACAAAAATATAAACAAAGTACAAGCTGAGCAATCCAAGTACGATCTTAATACTAACATCTACGCCTTGGAAAGCTGTCGTAGCTGAATTGACGGCTCCACGAACAGATTCCATCGGATCGGCAGCTACATCTCGCGATGCTTCTGTATCACTTCCTAAAGTACGACCAGCTCCCCAGTCTGTAGGAGAAACAATTTACACTGTTCAGCAGAAGTGGTAGCAAGCGATAGCAACAGTATATATAGCCTCTATATGCTTGCTTACTATGAGTAGGCGATTTGCCATCTGATGGAGGACCCGCCTGACTACGTATGGCGTTCTCTAAGGCTCTTGGATTGGCTCCTTTTATCTGGTAAAGCAAACAGAAGCAAGTGATTCGGATTAGACAAGATGATGTAGAGGTTTTGTTGATAGCTTGCGATTCACTACTTACCGTCTCTTTGGCCTCTCCACCTTTGTAAACGATAAATGTCGGCATGGCTGTTACGCCTTGATCTTTTGCAATATCTTGATTTTGGTCTACATCGCATTTGTAGAACTGTGCTTGTTTGTATTCTGTAGTGTAATATGCGACTGTTAACTGAGTGCTGTACTGTCATAAACCGAATAACGTGACTTACGTCCGGCCAGCTTCTCATAAGTCGGGGCTATGACGCTGAGGAATGAATGTCTATCAGCTCAGGGAAATGAAAGGCTAGAAAGTATATCGCAACTCACCGACATGGTCCACACCCTTCTCGAATGCGAAACCCGAATCACAACGGTGCATGCATGAATAATGGTGATCGACGAGGAGTATGTAGGTTGGTTGCTCACAAGTTGCGAAGAAGTCAACCACGACTACATCGCCAGATGCTTTTATCCTAACAGATGGCGTTGTGGAAGTATCAGCTCAAATTCGACGATGCTCCCAGCCTTGGAGGGTAACGGGTATCCTCGACAGTGCCACATTGCCTTGACGTGTATAAGGTGGACCGACGCACCTATTGAACTCTGATAGAGTTGAGAGTGTCTTTGACATGATAGCAATGCTCTAACTAGCCCAGATGTGTGTGCAACTACGTCAATGTCGATACTATTAATTGGAAATGAAATGACAGCCTGTTGTGTTTGACCTGCTGCTCTCGTCTCGAGATCGACTTCAACTGACGGGAATAATAAGCAAAGAAGAGGATTTGCTACAGGGAAGAAGAGAGATTACGAGGGAGGGAAGGAAGACCAGTCAACAAACACCTCATCAACATTGCTCGTGTACTCCCGACTTCCTGTCCAGCTCAGCCTTCCAAACTGCCACTGCTACTATACTGTCAAGCAAGTCCCGCAGTATTCTGACAACAGTACACAGCCCACTTGAATAACAAGTACATCTTTCAATCAATCTACGCATGCCATGACATGTTGAAGGTGCAAGATATACTGGCCTCGACCAGATTATACTCCTCATTCACCTGTCAAAGGGCAAAACTATACACGCACCCGTAACAATCGACGATACGACTACAATAGAGGAAGAGGAGGAAGTGCAGTAAAAGAAAGCTAGAAGGTTTCCTTGTTAATCGAGGCGTATTGTCAGCCTGCAGACACTCCCATCATGGCTGTGGAGAACTCGAGTCTGTCACGCTACAACAATGCTGCAGTGTCCTCACGTGAGACAACAGCGGCGACGACTGCATCGAGCAACAACGAAGACAGCTCAAATCAAGCTACTCCATCGAACAAACCCAGCTTAAGCTTAAACTTCCAACCTCCATCATCAGTCTCATCATCGTCTTCATACTCTCCTAATCTTAGTGTTGGAAATGGTAGTTCTCAAGTATCATGGCAATTACCTTACAGCGAACTCTCACGATTTCCATCATCATCATATCGTTTCAAACATGGTAGAGATAGAGACTGGCCACTCGAGGGGGCTCAGCAGTATATGACACCTCTACCGAGTCCGTCTGTTCACAATAGAAGCAGGAGTATAAGTGATGCTGCAAGTGAAACATCCTTTGTGTCTGATGGAGCAGGAAGCAGTACAGGTGGTGTTGGTGGTGGGAAAGCTGGAATAGGAGCTTCTACTGGTACTCCGAATACTAATACCACAAGCAATAGCAACAACAGCAGCAGATCAAAGACGATGCAATTCTTCGAAAGCGCAGGTGATTCTATGATGAGTCCACCCCCACCACCTCGTATGGCTTCATCAGGTTATGATCATACCAAGAAGGAAGATTGGACTCCCTCTATTACTAGCTCTTCTACTTTGGGTTCATTGATGCCTTCACCACCTCAATCCTCTACTTCTTCTGGTCGTTCAAATCATTCTTCAGCCGATGGGTATCAGCAGCAATATGGCAGAAGTAGCAATAACAACATGTTGCCATCGCCTTCTAGTATAGAAAGTGGTAGTTCATCATTTCTCCCACTCAGTCAGTTCCCTTCCGGCTTTCGCTCAGATGGTGCCCTACCTCAACGCTCCAATGCTACAAGTAGTAATAGTAGTGCTACCCACCGCCGAATAGGATCAGGCAGCTCTGCTAGCTTTATGCCTTCTGGGCTTGGCAAGACATCAACCATTCTAGAATCCCCTCTGACAAGCCCAACAGAAACTGTTTCCTCAAGATGGCTCAAAGATCCTCCGTCTCGCTTGCCCACTCTACTTCCAGAACAGCAACAATCTTCGCAAAGCGTCTCTACTCCCTCAACAGCTTCTTCCATCTCTACGTCCACTACCTCCTCAGCATTGCGATCCGCCAACTTACCTATAGAATCACTCTCAGTAACAGACGATACTCCACCTCGTACATCTCGCAGCACGTCAGACGTCAGCTCTGCCACTCCAATGTCAGAATGCGAGCCGGGAAACATCCTTAAAGCCAGATTTGAAATTATTAAACATCTGGGTCTGGGATCATTCTCTCGCGTTGTGCTAGCTAGACGCTTGACAGGGTCAAGCTCAGACTCGGACGATGCAGCAGCTACAACTCGAAGACATCATTCACGTATGCCTTCTGGTCCTTATCCAACTTCAATTGCAGCAGCAGCATCAAGAGGTCAACCTCGCATTAAATCTAGGAATAACAGTACTACTAGCTTTTATGATACGCAAGATTCAGATGAACTGGTTGCTATTAAGCTTATTAGTCGGTCGCATATCAAGAAGAATGATAGAATGCGAATATCTATCGTTCGTGAAGTGGAGGTACTCAAGGTGTGTCCCTCTCCCCACCTGTATAGACGTGGATGGCCAAGTACAAGCTCGGCTGACAAACCTTGGTTTCTCCACAGCATATCCGCCATCCTTCGCTCGTGCACCTCACATCCTCATTCGACACGCCTTGGCATACCTGCTTAGTGCTTGAATATGCAGCCGGCGGGGAGCTATTCGATTTCATTGCTAAATCGCACAGGCAGATGTCAGAAGCATTAGCAAGGCGTATCTTTGGCGAGCTCGCAGACGTACTTGGCTGGATGCATTCGATAGGTCTTGTCCATCGCGATATAAAGCTGGAAAGTAAGTTCCCACTGCTGCCTTCTCCTGCGCATTCGAAAAGTATACTCAATCTTTTTTTGCATTCCCCTCACAGACATTCTCCTTACTTGCAATCCTCTACCTTCAAGCACGGCTTTGTCCGGCTGGCCGGATCCATCAAGTCTCCCTCCGATACCTACCCCGCTTGTCAAACTTACCGACTTCGGTCTTTCCCGCTTTGTCGATCTATCTTCGCCTTATCTAGAAACGCGCTGTGGATCTGAAGAATACGCTGCTCCAGAATTGATCATGGGCAAGCGATACGATGGGCGACAGACAGATGCATGGGCTCTCGGTGTCGTTCTGTATGCTTTGCTTGTGGGGCAGCTGCCTTTCGTAGAAGATGGCGGCAGTGTAGGGCAACATGATACACCTAGCCGGTCTCAGGTGTCTCCAGGATCAAAAGGCTCAATGCGAAGTAGGAAGACATACCTTCTCAAGATAGCAAAGGGAGAGTATCAATGGCCTGCAGCGCAAACAGGTCCAAATGGTGAAGCTATCGTATCAGATGAAACTCGACTGGTGGATGATCGTAGCAAAGCTTTGGTAAAAGGTCTGCTAAGTCGAGATCCAAAGAAGAGACTGCGAATGGAGGACATTTGGGAATTAGAATGGATGTCTGGACCGGGCATGCCAGAGAAACGGTTCGTCCATGGAGGCAACTTGGAAGGTGTAGCTCTGACAGCTTTCGAGCGCGAAGACGATTGGTTCGTGCAGAAGTACCTGATCCAGGCTAGTCGCGTCATCGGAGCGACACGGTGGTGAGCTCCGACAGCTACTGAGCAGCTAAGATGGTATTGTAGCATGATATTGTGGTAATAAAATTTTCAGGACAGCCATGGGCATGGCAAGATGGTACAGATTGAGTCATTGCCATTACCATCTGTTCAGCTCAGCTGAAGTGCCTTGCTACTAACCATTGAATGGTTGAGATAGTGTATGGCTATTACCATCTGTTCAGCTCAGCTGAAGTGCAAGGACATACCATTGAATGGTTGAGATAGTATATTGCCATTACCATCTGTTCAGCTCAGCTGAAGTGCAAGGACACACCATTGAATGGTTGAGATGGTACATATTGTATTTCCCATTGCCATCTCAGCAGTTCAGCTGCTGGATTCTACCTACAGGTAACCTATGCTGCTCCTTCGGTCGCAGCAAGCCCAACCCACCACCCTCGAACCTGCGACTTGCTTAAATACCCTCAGGCTTCCGACATTTGAAACGGAAACGGAAACGGAAACGATGGGAAGGGGTGAACTTCAAACGGGACCATCTCCACCATTTAATGGTGTATCAACATTTCAGCTGAGCTGAATGGATGGCAATAGGTGAAACTCATGCCATGCCATCTTCACCATTCAATAGTGTGTCAGCACTTCAGCTGAGCTGAACAGATGGACAAGGGGTGAGAATCAGCCTGTATAATGCCATCTTCACCATTCAATGGTGGTGATGTACATTTCAGCTGAGCTGAATAGATGGTCACTGGCAATATACCATCTTCACCATTAAATGGTGGTGATATACATTTCAGCTGAGCTGGATAGATGGTCATTGGCAATATACCATCTTCACCATTCAATGGTGGCGAGAAACACTAGTGAATACACCGCGTACCATCCTAGCTGCTCAGCAGCTGTTGGAGCTCACAACCGTGTTCTGTGTTGCTTGTACTTTGTACTACTCCCATTTATCGGCTCGCCAGTAGTATATTTTGCCGCTATTTGAGAACAATGTCAGCCAAGGGCGGGATCATAGTACGAGCTGTTGTATTGCTTACCCCGCTGCTCCGCCAAAGATAGCAGGCTGACTTGGATGCCCACATGTGACCGCAGGTATTGTTGTCAAGCCATCTGTAAGTTTCGTTATGAGTTTACCATCTTTCGAGTATATATCGAGCGCACGTTGCATATTTCCTATTGTCATGTAAGGCTCGACGGATGGATTACTCGTCCATGTCGCTTTGAAGACACTGGTATATGCACCGGTATTGTTATCGTGATAGGCAGAATACGCTGGCTGGAATTTTCCTAGACTAGCTTCGTCCATTTTATCCGGGTTCACGTTCCAGACTAGACGAAAATTTACCAAGTAAGCTTCAGGTGTTTCGGGCGATCTGCACCAGGTCGAAATGCTCACTCCTGATCTTATCGTCGTAGCACGTACTGACGAGATGCTTGCCCGATGGGTCGAAGTATGCAGAGGTCACAGCCTTGCCATGCTCGTAGGAAGCTACACAAGCTTTATCATATACTGTATGATGACCTGTCCTAGAGCTATCAAGCTTCGTTAGATTCCGTGTATCCCATATCCACATATCTCTATTTAGGTGGGCTGTTGCGAAGATATGCTCATTTGCTGGATTGAGGGATATACAGCCTGCTTTTGATTCAGCTATCTTCCACCTGCGATGCCTCTTCTTAGGTTCTCGTAGATCAGCATGCGTAACACCTCCGCGATTATCGGACACTGAAGTCTCATAATCAGTTCATGTATCCTCCACACCGGGTGAGGTCGATAAAGCCCGTAACTCACGCCATATTTGATTGCCATCCTGCGTGACCTCGAATGCACTAATGAGAGCTTCGCCCTCTCCCTCAAGAGCTGCTGCATTCAGGTCCACATCGACTTCCTCCTTCCAGACGCCTACTTCAAAGTTAAGTGACCGTAAAGTGCAATCGTACGAAGATGCATATACCCTGTGTTTGCAGTGGTCAGCTATAGCGCCGTGAAAGCACTGAAGCCCTGGAAACCTACGTGTGTGCTTTCAGCGGGTCGAAGCGTAGGCAGCTGATAGTCCCGTGATCATTATAGACGCGTTGCGCAAATGCATTGCGATCCAGCTCATTCTCCTCATCTTCCTCCTTTTCGATATCAGCTTGAGCATCGGCAGATGCATTCCATATACCTAGCCATCCTTTTCTATCCCCAACAAAGACAAGATCTTTATCTGTGGTAGGGTGAACAGCAAGAGAATACACACGATCTGGTGTAATCTTCTTGACAGCTCTCATCGACATAGTATCAAAGGTCTTGCGAAGACTAGTCATGCCAATCCTAGCGGACGGTGCCTCATCTTCCGAATCACTTTCTTCTTTCTTGACAACCTTCCGTGGTGTAGTACTGTTCCGCGCTGATGCTCTTCGCGACGTTGTGAGAACAGGTTCTTCTACTTCCGAATCACTCTCTTCCTTCCTGACCGATTTACGCGCCGAGGCCCTGCGCGATGTAACAACTGGTGTTGGAGGAGAGCTGCCGTTGGCCTCTTTTTTGACCGCTGGTGTCGTTGCTGCTGCTTGCTTCAAAGCTCGTTTCCAGCTGCCTTCACCAGCTATACTATGCAGCGTTTGCCGTAGCGGTACTGCTGCTTCTTCAATAACATAGCGACCAGATGGATTCCACACCTCGATCTCGCGGTCTCTGCAAGAATAGTTAGAGCCAGTGTTAGCGAAAGCTGTGGGGCGTAGAGTCTCAGCAAACGAACAGACATACTCATGCTTCACTCTCTTTGCCAGTAGAATAGCCTGTCTTTCCTGTTCCTCCTCCTCTTCTTGCTTGCGTTTAGCAGCTTCAGGATCGGTAGCCATCAGACTAGCCGTTCTCTGCGTTCTACTTCGCGTAGATACTCTTAAAGGTTCCGAGAAGTCTGTTTTGACACGTCTAGTCGTAGTTGTTGCTTTTCTTTTTGCTTTCGCCTTTGAGTCATCGGGAGTGCCATCTCGCGACGCGCGTGAATCTCTATCAATCTGCAACGATTGGAGCAGCTTCTTGTTCTCTGCTATACGAGCCAGACGCTCCTTCTCATATTCTGTAAGGTCTGACATGGCTATCAAGGACTGGACTTGCTTGCTCTCCCCACTGGCTTGAGAGTTGTCTGATGCGATGGTTCGCCAAGTTGGCGCAGAGTGGAAATGCAAAAAGACGAATACGCCACAGACGCGATGCACGTGCATATGCAAGCCTGGGCTGGTCTTATATTACTTTTGTTTAAATGGTAGAAATCTACAAGAATGGTATTGTAAGAACATATCACATGAATGCTGAGATATGGTATCGCTACATCTAGCTGTACAGACTCAACAGGCGGCTGCCGCTGAACACAGAACAGATCGCATACATGGGCTTGAGTGATGTATAGTTACATCCACTTTCTCAACAGGGAGGCACAGTCTGCTCCTTCAGACTCCAATCACCAGGATGTGATTGTGAAATAACGCGAGGTATCATCTCCGATCTTAGAGATGAAGGAAGTGAACTCTTGCGTTCAAAAGCAGGCAGGGTAAGGCTGCTTCCAGCTCTTGTTGGTGTTATTCTGTTATTCGGTACTTCAAAAGTATAAGTAGCACCTTGATGTTCGTGTGTATGATATAATTCACGCGATGCACCACCAGTGGTGCGACGTGCTTCTTCTGCTAATCGATCTTCTTCTTCTACTTCGGCAGCTGTCAATTCTTCTACATTGCCATCTTCGTCCTCACTTTCGTCGTCCCCGCTTTCACTTTCACTTTCGCCATCGTCACTGGCATCGTCTCCTATTGAAGGTGACAGTAAGCAGAACATGTCAGCATCCTGAAGCTTTTACCAGAATGCAAGCGAGGTGGATGAAGAGAAGGGACTAACCTTCGTCGACGACCACAGCTTCCTCGTTAGTAGCATTCAGATCATTCTCCTGGTCTTCGTCACTAGCTTTCTCCGCTGGTATTTGAATCTGCAAAGAGCTATTCACTCCTTCACTTCCAAGGTCACTGATCTCCAAACTTGGAGTATCAATTTGCTCCGAGGTGTCCGAATGAATCGATTCAATCTGAGGCATTTCCGTCGAATGGGCAGGAGTTTCAGACTTCGCTTCTACAGCACCTATTGCTTGGTGCGTAGATGCAGGCACGGTTGATGTCACAGCCGAGGCCTCCGCCTCCTCTCTAGCTTTCCTTTCTCTTTCAGCCCGTCTTTTCTTCAACCAAGCCATGCCCGAACCATCATCTTCATCTTCATCATTATTATTGCCATTCATGGCAGCGCGACTTTTAACAGCAGAAGGATTAGACCATTCAATAAAAACAGGTTCTTCAGCAGCCTGTCGTTGCTCTTGATGTTGTCTGTCTCTTCTTCTAACGCCACCTTGAGCGACTGAAGGGTATAATATCCTCCTATGAGGTTGAGAAGGAGCTTGTGATTCTTGAGTATTGGATTTCTTCAATGGTACACCTGAACTTCTGAATTCTTCTTTTCTTTTCCGTTCAATATCGGATGCTCCTGCTCCGCCACTTATACTGCGTGCTAAAGATTCTCCGCCATTGAGCCATTGTGAAAGTGAAGTACTGGGAGACGTAGATAAAGATAGAGAATGTGAATGTGAAAACGAGTCGGAATCGGGACTGTTATTGGCCTTGTCGCTCTCTCTAGATTTGGATCTACCAAGTTTAAGAGGTTGAAGGAATTTGGAAAGCGTGCTTGATGTACGTCTATGCGAGAGATGTGAAAGCTTGCCCGGCGAGACTCCACTAATGGTGTCTGTGTCTTCATGTCTGTCCAAGTCGGCTGTATTCGATGACGATGTTGAGGGACCTCCTGCCCAAGTATCAGGAGACACTTGCGTTGTGCCATTCCTCACATTGATATGAACATGATTCTCGCTATCATCATCAAACCAAATATCTCTTCCAGTGCTATGACTGCGTGGTCTTCTTGGATCTGGAAGTGGAGCAAAGCGTATTCGACCTCTACCAGTGTTTCCTACAGAGCTTGACAGAGGCTCAGAAGATGAGCCAGCAGCAGTAGTTGAAGCGGTAGTAGCAGCAGTCGCCACCCCAAGCGAGTCTACAGACACTGAATTCCTCAACTGTGGACGTGATGAGGGTAGGGCAACATGATACACCTAGCCGGTCTCAGGTGTCTCCAGGATCAAAAGGCTCAATGCGAAGTAGGAAGACATACCTTCTC
>Ga0115846_100630_pt1 | contig 17807 bp, 19 predicted proteins | sample InSIn5gowninarea_2_FD_83860 | JGI IMG/M metagenome (GOLD analysis project Ga0115846, IMG submission 83860)
GTTCAATACGATTTATGAATGTATTAGAAGATCGTCATATTGATGTCCATCCACACTTTGCAGAAGCAAATACATTAACATATGGTACACGTGTTGACTTTAACAATGCTATATCATCTTTCTCTAATATATGTTTCTGAACATTGATAGTGACTTCACATTTTCCTTTCAAACAATAAAATACCTTTACACTCAGTGCCTTTTCTGTATTAATGGCTAAATTATTAAAAACACGTATCGAATAATTTTCTCTCATATGTCTTCCTCACGATGTCCTAGTGTGTATTTTAAATTAAACTTCTCCCCGATTGCTAAACTAAATATAACTAGACAACATCTATTTTTCAGTGTCTATTATACAACTCTCAAAAAATTAGTAGTAACAAATTAGATTTTAATTATATCAATTTTCTTTTCTATTTATATAGCTTTTTCAAAATATTGCTCAATCATATCATCAAATCAACGTAAAATATCAAAAATTCAAATACTGTTTATTCACATTGCTATGTTAATTATTATCAAAAAGAATTTTCAGTAATTTTACATTCATGTAACAGTGTTTGTGTTGCTCAAAATAAAATACTTTAAAAAAGCTGAGCGTATCATTTCTATTCATATTACATAAATTAATTGGGTTAAATGAGATTGTGTAACAATATTAGCAAAAAATTACAAATCAATAACAATGCACACAAACATCAATTTTTCTGTTAGAGTATGGCTTGTCGTTAAACAAGAACGAATAAAAATTTATTTTGTAACTCATTGATCACATGATTATTAATTATAAAAAACTAGTTTAATTTTTAGGAGGATATTTAACAATGAAAAAAATCGCTACAGCTACAATTGCAACTGCAGGAATCGCTACTTTCGCATTTGCACACCATGACGCACAAGCAGCAGAACAAAATAATGATGGGTACAATCCAAACGACCCTTATTCATATAGCTACACTTACACAATCGATGCTGAAGGTAACTACCACTACACTTGGAAAGGTAACTGGAGTCCAGATCGTGTAAATACTTCATATAACTATAATAATTATAATAACTACAACTACTATGGTTACAATAACTATAGCAACTACAATAACTACAGTAATTACAACAATTACAACAACTATCAATCAAACAACACGCAATCACAAAGAACAACTCAACCGACTGGTGGTTTAGGCGCAAGCTATTCAACATCAAGTAGTAATGTTCACGTTACAACAACTTCTGCGCCATCATCAAACGGTGTATCTTTATCAAACGCTCGCTCAGCATCTGGTAACTTATACACTTCAGGTCAATGTACATATTATGTATTTGACAGAGTAGGTGGCAAAATCGGTTCAACGTGGGGTAACGCAAACAACTGGGCAAACGCTGCAGCACGTTCTGGTTACACAGTAAACAATTCACCTGCTAAAGGTGCAATCTTACAAACGTCACAAGGTGCATACGGACACGTAGCATACGTTGAAGGTGTAAACAGCAATGGTTCAATCAGAGTTTCAGAAATGAACTACGGTCACGGTGCAGGTGTTGTCACTTCACGTACAATCTCTGCGAGTCAAGCTGCTTCATATAACTATATTCACTAATCACATATAAAACTTGTATAACATAGTCAAATACCTGAGACATTGATTATCATTGTCTCAGGTATTTTTTAAGCAGTATTTTATCAACTTATACAGTGTAGAACCATTTTTCTTTATATAAGATTAAAACAATACATCGACGCTCTATGATTATAGATATTAAAAAATTGAGATTAAAACGTATTAATAAACGCTTTAACCTCAATTACAACTTTAAACAAATTCAATTGTTGTGGTAGTTTTCTCAATAATTATGTCATCTCAAAAATAGTGTCAAAAGAATTCGTCGTGTACTGTCATGCATTTATTTCGCTACATAACAAATACATGATATGTACTTAAAGGATATTAACAAACTTGAAACGCCTTATGATACTATAGCTACAATTTATATCGTAAGTTAATGTTTCAACTATTATCTACATTCCACTTACAATAATATTTAAACTTATTTTCTACTTATTTTTTTAATTCCTATACCTGTAAAGCCATAAATTATTGCAATGAATGCACATAAGTAACATGGGATTGCCCATATAAAGAACTGATCAACTGAAACATTAAGTTGGTGTGCATAATATATACCAGATGTGCCCCATGGAATGAGTGGCAATACCATTGTACTTGAATCTTCAAGTGTACGAGATAACACTGACTTTGAGACATTCATCTTTTCGAACATATCTTTCATAAGTACGCCTACCATAATAATAACTATTGAAGCAACTCCAGCTGCAAATACTAGCATAATACTACAAACTACAGTTATTAATATTAGTGTTCCAACTGACTTTACGCCTTTAGCTATTGTCTCTAAAATTACGTCTAAACAACCTGCCTTTTCAACAATACCAGCAAAAGCATAACCACAAAATATAGTTACAATGATTTGAGTCATACTCATCATACCACCCTGCTCAATCAACGTCTTAGCATTATCTGAAATATGAGACTGGTGTAGCATTGTATGATTAAATCCATCAAAAGAAGCTTTAAAACCATCTTTCATATTAAATTGATGATCGAATGTTCCAATAACTAAAGCACTGATACTAGAGATAAGCATTGACGGTACTGTAGAGATTCTAAATATTAAACATAAAACTATGATAATAAGTGGGATCCATACCCAAAAATTCAAGTTATAAATTGTTGTTAATTCTTTTAATAGATTTTGAATTTGTTGTGTATTTGCGTCTCCCTTATATTGTAATCCAACAATAAACCATATAGCCAATCCTATTATAGAAGCAGGGATTGTTGTCCACATCATCGATTTAATGTGAGCAAAAATATTAACTTTAGTTACAAGAGCTGCCAAATTTGTAGTATCAGATAATGGAGACATTTTATCACCAAAAACCGCCCCTGCAATAATGGCACCAGCAGCCATACCTGCTGGCACACCTAATTGATTAGCAATTGATATGAGTGCAATGCCTGCTGTAGATGCCGATCCCCAAGCCGTTCCTGTAGCGATTGAAGTCATTGCACTGATTATAAATGCAGATACTAATAAATAACTTGGGTTTAAAAATTTAAGTCCATAGTAAATTAACGCTGGAACTGTTCCAGAATACATCCAACTTCCTACAATGATTCCAACAGCTAAAATAATAAAGATAGCTGGCATCGCCGTGCTCAATCGATGAGTAATCCCCTCTTCTAAATCCTTCCATTTTAATCCCACTCTATGTGCAATCAATGCTGCATAAGCTGAAGAAATTAATAATAATATTTGTATCGGGACATTAAAGAAAACAAAACCAATTACTACAACGACAACCATAACTAAAATAGTAGAAATAGATTCTAAAAAAGTAGGATATCTATACTTTTGAGTCATACTTTTGCTCCCTTCAGTATGATTTGAAACAAAACCTCTTTTCTTAAATTTTAATTGCTAAAAATTACTCTAATCCTAATTTATCTAAGCCTAATTCCTCGATAGTGAGGCCCTCTTCAAAGAAATCGCGTTCAAGAATAGTTGAAGCTATCATAATAACAGCATCGATATTAGGTGTCGGGACATCAATGACACGTCCTAAACTAGACCATAATACTAATCCATATGCGATATCTTCAGTTAAATAACGGTTTTCAACGTGATTCGGTCCTGGAATTTGAGAAAACACAGGACTAGTATTAAAAAGACGATTTAACGGTTCATCCTCGTCTTTCCGTTCTAAATAACCCCTTTGAATACGTGATTCTTTGGCAGTCGATAATTCAAAACCTAATTTTCTCCCTAAATTTAAACGTTCTATCTCAATAGCATGTAATAATCTCACAGTATGTTTTGTTATGCCTTCTTTATATAAAGAAAACTCTTCTGAATAATCAATACGTCCAACGTTCAATAATGTTGGTCCAGGATGTACTTCTGGGTTACCATTTTCAAGATTAGTTTTAAGTAAACTTTCTTCTTTTACAAGATAATCGTAAATTTTAGATACCTTTTCATAACTTTCATTTAACTCACTACGATCAAATGTTGAAAAGAACACCCGACGAACATTTAAAGATAAATCTACTTTAGCATTGTTAAAGTCAACACGTGTACCATATGTTAATGTATTTGCTTCTGCAAAGTGTGGATGGACATCAATATGACGATCTTCTAATACATTCATAAATCGTATTGAACCCATTGAAGCTGCAATGTTAAAGAAAATGAGATGGTCGTTCGTCACAAATTTTGACATCACTTTAGCATAATATTCAATGAATGATGAAGGAATAATTACCTGAACAATGTCTGCACCATCTAAAACATACTCCATATCATCACTAATATCAGTAAACTCTATAAACTTCTCTTCTCCCTCATTATTAAAATCAAAGCCACCTTTTTCTAGGGCGACATCAAATTTACTAATAGATTCGTTACGACAATATAATCGTACATCATGACCTTTATCTACCATATCCACTGCAGCAGTTACTGCACCATTACCTGAACCTACAATAGCTATTTTCATTTTTTACCTCTTTTCACTAAATTTTTATGCTTATACTACAATAAATCACTAATATATTTTGTATTCTTGCCATAAAAAAGGAGTGGTTCTCAATTCAAACATAATCTGATTGAACGATGTGCCTCTCCACATGTATGTAATGATTAAAATATTTACTAGATCTGCATTATAATATAAAATTTTACCATTTACATTACTATTATATATAACGCTTAAAATTTTATTAATAACAACAGTACTATATAACCAAATTATCTATATTTCAAACTACTTCGTCAATCGATATAAAAATTAAATTTAACATTTAATTAATAATTAATTATTGATACAATTATAGTTGCATTAAGTGATTTTTTTTACAAATGGAGGTAAAACCTATTATGGATAAACACACGAATTACAATGAATTAAAATCTAAGAATGTGTCTGATCAAACTTCATCAGATAATTTATCGAATGACAGTACAGTACACCACCAATCAACTATTCAAAATGAGGAAAGTCAAGATAATCGTTTAATGGCAATGTTAATTTATTTATTAAGTTTATTTACTGGTATCATTGGTCCTTTGATTATTTGGTTACTCAAGCGTAAAGAGTCCCGACTTATTGATGTATCTGGGAAAACGTATCTGAACTATTTTATTTCTTATACTATCTATTCAACAGTAGGCGTGATATGTATGTTTATGATTGTTCCTTTAATGAATATAAGTGAAAGTTTAGCCATCTTATTATTAATTTTGCTGCTGGTGGTAGTCTTCATCTTATTGGCATTGTTAATAATGTCATTTGTGTGTACAATTATTGCTTGCGTAAAATATATGTCTGGCAAAACTTACACTATCCCACTCACGATACCTTTTATAAAATAAGTTACATTATTACAGAATCATTGTAATAAAACACTTGAACTTATTTACATTATGACCCTCCAAATCTTGATTTGAAGCACATTAACAATATAAATTGAGTTCGTAATCTTGGTTATCTTTTATTACATAGATAATCAAGTTTTTTTATTTTGTTTACGAATAAGTAACAATCCCCATATTTTCAATTAAATCTGTTAAAGTATTCAGTGTTGTTAAGAACAACTACATGCACACACATAAATGAGTAAACATGTTAATAATTTTCAAATCAATTTGCAGTACATCTAATAAATATTACAATTTTTGGAGGCGTTAAATATTATGAAAAAAATCAAAACAATCTCGACATTGGTAGCTGGACTTGGTATAGCATTTCTAGGTCACACAACACATGCAGATGCGGCTGAAAATAACAATCAACAACAAAGTACATATAACTATAGTACAACTGAAGTATCATTTTCTAATTCAGGAAATTTATATACTTCTGGCCAATGTACTTGGTATGTTTATGATAAAACTGGTGGAAAAATCGGATCAACATGGGGGAATGCAAATAGCTGGGCAACTGCAGCTCAAGCAGCAGGATTCACTGTAAATAATACACCTGAAGAAGGTGCAATTATGCAATCATCTGAAGGTGCTTTCGGACATGTTGCTTTCGTTGAAAGTGTCAATAATGATGGTTCTATTACTGTATCAGAAATGAACTATGATGGTGGTCCATTCGCTATAAGCACACGAACAATCTCTGCCAGTGAAGCAAGTTCATATAATTACATCCACCTGAATTAATCAGTATTCAAATTATTAAAATTACTCCAATCTATTCTTGTGTAAGAATAGATTGGATTTTTTATTTAATAGTAATGTTTGTGAGAAGCCATTGCCTCGAAGTTACGAATTTGAGAAAATGGTTCTATTACTTTAATAGGAGGAATAAAAGAATGCAATGGCTTAAAGTTATATTAGCCGGTTTTATTGAAATCATCTGGGTCACTGGACTTGATCAAGCGCACTCATTGTTTACATGGATATTTACCCTCTTTTTTATTGCTTTAAGCTTTTTTCTAGTCATTGATGCTTCGAAGCACTTACCAGTTGGTACAGTATATGCATTTTTTGTCGGAATCGGTGCTGTTGGTACAGTGTTAGTTGATATGATTTTCTTCAACCAACCATTTACTTTCACTAAAATCTTTTTAATAATGACCCTTATTTTAGGAATAATAGGATTAAAACTGACAACTGATGCAACGAAAGAAGGGAGATAAAAAGTATGGCTTGGTTATTTCTAATGATAGCCGGAAGTTTTGAAATTTTGGGTGTTGTTCTATTAAATGAACTATCACGTACAAAGAATAAAATTTATGTCATTTTTTTAGGATTAGCATTTATATTAAGTTTTAGTACATTAAAATTTGCAATGGTATCTATTCCTATGGGTACTGCATACGCTATATGGACAGGAATTGGTACAGCTGGTGGTACATTAATTGGAATGATTTTTTATAGAGAATCTACACGTTTAAGTAGAATTTTATGTATTTTATTAATCATCATTTCAGTTGTTGGATTACGTTTAATAAGTTATTAATATCAATCATTAAGGTTTAATGATTGTTTGCGCTTTCTTGTTTTACTATACTATTCATAAAAGAAGGAGTGATGGTTATGACAAAAGTTTATATTGCAGGCGCAATACCTGAAGTGGGACTTAACTTATTGAAAGAACATTTTGAGGTAGACATGTATGATGGCGAGGGGCTTATTGATAAAGAAACCTTAAAAAAAGGGGTAGAACATGCAGATGCATTAATTAGTTTACTATCAACTTCTGTTGATAAAGATATTATTGATAGTGCTAATAACCTTAAAATTATAGCGAATTATGGTGCAGGTTTTAATAATATTGATGTCGAATATGCAAGACAACAAAATATAGATGTTACAAATACACCACACGCTTCGACAAATGCTACTGCTGATTTAACAATCGGTTTAATTTTATCAGTAGCGCGTAGAATTGTAGAAGGAGATCATTTATCCAGAACAACAGGTTTTGATGGTTGGGCACCCTTATTCTTCCGAGGCAGAGAGGTATCAGGAAAAACTATTGGTATTATAGGCTTAGGTGAAATTGGAGGTGCAGTAGCTAAACGCGCACGCGCATTTGATATGGATGTTCTGTACACTGGTCCTCATCGTAAGGAAGAAAAAGAACGAGATATCGGTGCGAAATATGTAGATTTAGATACTTTACTTAAAAATGCAGATTTTATTACAATCAATGCGGCATATAATCCATCACTGCATCATATGATTGATACTGAACAATTTAATAAAATGAAATCTACTGCCTATTTAATTAATGCAGGACGTGGTCCAATAGTAAATGAACAATCTTTAGTTGAAGCCCTTGATAATAAAGCTATTGAAGGTGCTGCATTGGATGTATATGAATTTGAGCCAGAAATCACTGATGCATTAAAATCATTTAAAAACGTTGTGCTTACACCTCACATTGGTAATGCAACATTTGAAGCTAGAGATATGATGGCTAAAATTGTTGCGAATGATACAATAAAAAAATTAAATGGTGATGAACCTCAGTTTATTGTCAATTAACTGGTGCATTCAACAACATAAACACAAAAAGAGCTATGAAGATATTGAGTTGAGTCTCTATCTTCATAGCTCTTTATTTATTAAAATTACTGCATTTTTAATATTTAACTTTATCATTTAACAATGTATGTCATCATATATTACTTTTCTTTGGATTTGTATAAAAATTTTGTTTGAGCTGATGCCAAAGCATTTGGTATTAATTTCATCGCGGTATTTCTAAGTTTAACAGTTAATTTATGATGCTTTTGAGCCATTTTACCTATCTTTTTCGAACGCCTAATCACTTTTGCGGTATGTTTAACTCTAAGTTTATCATAACGCTCAATCGCTTTATTAAAATCATATTTTTCTAAACAATTCACTAATACAATTGCATCTTCCATAGCTTGACTAGCACCTTGTCCCATATTAGGCGTAGTGGCATGCGCAGCATCGCCCATTAAAATAGTACGTCCATAAACAAATGTCTTCAGTGGTTTTAAATCATATATGTCATGAAGTAATATACCTGTTTCACTTTGTCTTTCTAACACATTTCTCACTTCATTTGGAAAGTGATTAAAATATGCTTGAAGATGGGGTTTTCCAAAAGATTGATATTTTGGATCTCCTTCTTTAGCATGAACAGTAATAAACCAATAAGCACGTTGATTAATTAATGGGACTATACCTACTCGTCCTTTAACACCCCAATATTCATTCGCAACATGTTGGTCATTAAATTGTACATCTTCAACCATGCCTCTAAAACATGTGTAACCATTGTAACGAATTTTAGTTCGTGCACCTACAGACTCTCTTACTACAGAATGTAACCCATCAGCACCAATACACAAATCAAACGATTCACTTTCCTGTTTGGTAAAATGTAGGGTAACCTTACAACTCGTTTGTTCAATTTTAGTAACTTTAAATCCTGTGTGAATAGATGATTCTTCGACATATGACTGTATGATCTCAATTAAAGTTTGTCTAGATAATGCGACATTTAGGGAATGAGACTTCAATTTAGCGCTCATTAATGGGGTGCCTTGCTCATCATAAATATTCATTGCGGTAAGATTTTGACCAGCATTTTTAATGCCTTTAGCAAGGTCATGATGCCCTAATTTTTTTAAAACATTATCTCCTATCCCAATACCAGCGCTTAATTCGTTTATAGAAGTATTTTTTTCAAACACTTTAACTTGATGACCTTGTTCTTCTAATAACGCAGCAGCAGTTAAACCACCTATACCTGCGCCTACTATTGCTATTTTCATGTTTTACACCTCAAATTTATCATTCTTTATTATTTTAGCATACACACACATGTTGAAAAGCAAACCCTTCTATTTTAATTGTCAATAAATACAATTCTCTAATTAAAAATAATGAATATATATCTAATCTTTCTATTGTTAATGCTTACTTTAAATTTTCACTCTATTGTAAAAGAAATATTTAAAAATTCAAAAGGGGTATATGCTTACGAATATTCTTTTAAACCTAAAAAACCTGAGACATCTTTTATTGTCCCAAGTTTTTTATCATATAGCTAATCATTGACAAAGTTAAAACTACTCTGTTTGAAGCTATTCATATATAAATTGCCAAAATAGAATGAAACACTTAGTTGATTGCTAACTCATTCTCTAATTTTATTTATTTGTAATATTTTTTTCTTATATGATCTTTTTTTATTCCATATTTATCATAGTATTTCTCCATTAAATCAGCTATATTATTGGCCCACTGAATATCACTAGCATATTGATGTTGGCCTGGATTTTGTGGGTTCCACCGCATTTGATATAAGCTCAATTGATTATTTTTAAAGTAATGGTATCTCACAAACCACGCGCCACCCATTATCGCTTTTTCAGGAGTGGTCCACTTCTTCTGTTTAGCAAAACTCTTACCAGTCTTTACAGCATCTTCATCAAAAGCACCAATACCAAAAAAGTTATAATAGTGATGGTTACCTTCTTTAATTCCTTTTGATAAATCTGATTGACCATTTCCTGTCTCAACTAGTGCATGACTGATGAGATATAGGATATTCACTTCATATTTATCTTGGGCTTTAATAAACGTTGATCCCTTATTTTCTAAAATACCTTTTCCTTTTAAGATATGGTTAACTTCCTTCTCTGACATAGGTACTTTTTCTGATATATCCATGTACTTCAAATCATTATCACTATGTTTTATTTGCATAGCTTTCTCTATATCTTGTTTGGAAGCATATATAAACTTACCATTAACTTCTTTAGTATGGATATTTCCCTCACTTGTTTGAAGAGACACCGCTTCTTTAAATGTATGTTTAACATCATTTTTAAAAAGGTTTGTATCAAATATAAGAAAAAGTATTGCTAAAATGACGAGTATGCTAATTATGAACAATGTCGTCATTCGAAGCCGAGTATTCTTTAACATTTCAACTAACTCCTAAAAATTTTAAGATAATACAAAATAGGCTATTACGATAGCAATCATCACTATAAAGAACGAGACATTAATTGCAATTTTCATACCTGTACGGTGTCTGAACATAACATTAAAAATGACGAGACTAATTGTTAATGATACAACAAAAAATGCAATAGCTAACATGAGCTTTAGCATAATTAAACAGATGATTCCAATAACTAATAGTACATTAGATGTGATTGCTAGAGCTTTTAATACTTTAGGATTGATATGCGTCACTCCTTCTATGATATTTAATAACATTACTAATCATACATGATTAGAAGAATAAATGTCGACTCATAATACGGTAAAAAGTTTTTATATCAAATGTACTAGAAATTTAAGTGATAGATGTTAGTTTAAAAATATATTAAACCGTACTAGATTTAGTTATTACGAGACATTCCTCTAAGCAGATTTAACATATATCATACTACGATTGATATCATCATCACGTAAAAATCCAACAAGAATGTTAATTGTTGTTTTGTCACCAGGTTTGGTTAGATTTGTAGAATGTATCCACTGTTTAAACGTGATAATAATTCACTTAAGTTTTCAACATCTAATTCTTCTAGCAAAAAGACAAGTTGTGCGATATTTGTTAAAACGTCTGAATATATATATCTTTATTTCAAGCCATTAGCATTGAATATCATAACCTTTTGTTTAATAGACATTGAATTACATATTAGCTCAGTTTATTTAAGTATTAGTTAAAAGAAAATGATATATAATGCAATATAATCCTTAAAAATTTAGCAAAAATGTTTAAAACTAAAATAAGAGAATATTTAACTCAGCCATCTTTAATTTGCAAAAAACCTAGAACATTTCGTTCTAGGTTTTTAACTCAAGCATTACACTATATGTGATTTTAAAAATTTTTCTTTTTTATAAATTTAAATTGTCTCTTAGTAATTGTGTATTTTCATTTTTAGATGCATCACTTGGTATGAAATAGTACAAACCGTCATTTTGTATACCACCTTCACCCTCTAACTGATGTCGATTAACTTGGTCATTAGCATCTTTATACTTAGTTCTAATTGTATTAAGATCACCTAATTTTAAATCTGTTTTAACATTTTTCTGAATTTGATTCATTAATGTATTAAAATGAGTGATTGAAGAAGCGCTTGTCAACTTATCTGCCATCGCTTCTAAGATAAGTTGCTGACGCTCTTGTCTACCAAAATCGCCTCCTGCCCCATCTTCTTTACGACTTCTAATAAAGTCCATGGCAGCATCACCATCTACGTGTGTTTTTTCACCTTTAACAAAGTGATTAGCCCCCATTGTAAATGTACTATTACTTACGACATCAACGCCACCTAATGTATCAATCATGTCATGTAGTCCATCCATGTCAATCGTAGCGTAATGGTCAATTGGAACATTCATTAATTTTTCAATTGTTTTAACAGCCATGTTAGGACCGCCATAAGCGTATGCATGGTTAATCTTTTCTTCAGTACCTCGACCTGCTATTTCTGCTTTGGTATCACGTGGAATACTTACTAGCTCAGTTTTCTTTTCTTTCGGATTAATGGAAAGTACCATGATTGTATCACTTCGTTCCCCACCGCCTTGTTGCTTTCGCTTTTCATCAGAATCTACGCCAAAAAGTGCAATAGTAAATGGATCACCATTTTTTAAATTTACTTTTCCAGAACGTAATTCAGAATGATTTCTATTTAACGGATTATGTATTTTGTCTCCTGTAATAAATATTTTTGCACTAACATAAATAACTGCAATGATTGCTAATAGAAATAAAATTCCCACTACCCATAGTAGTATTTTCATCGGCAGGCTCATTTTTCTTTTATCTGATCTTTGCATCCCTACCACTCCTATTCAATAATTTTGTTGTTTTATGATACATAGGTCATTATATTATAAATAAATTTATTTGGTATACATCTATAGACCTATTCATTAATTATTTTAAATTTTCTTTAAGAAATCGTATAGTTTAAATGTATAAAATCTCTATAGAGCTAATTTGATATAATTTATAAAAATATACATTAACCACGCTCGATATGATGACTACTCTTTGAATAGCCTCCGCCTTCATTTAAGATACGTATCATATCATCGTAACAACCAGGATTACTAATAATAAATGGGCCCGCCTTACTAAAATCAAGAGGTTCACCATTTATTTGTGTCATAATCAAACCTAGTTCTCTTGCAAAAAGAAATTGTGCTGAAATATCCCATGGCTTAGGATTCGTATTAATGTGTGCCCCAAACTGACCTTTTATCACTCGAATAGAATCAAGACCACAAGACCCAATACTTCTAAAATCAAAGGCTGATTGAAATAAAGATTGAACCGTCTCTTCTTTTAACACTTGTGGTTTAAATGAAATAATTGCCTCTCTTAAACCAATTCTTTTTGGCATTGTCATTAATTGATTGTTTTCGTAGGCTCCTATACCAGCAATTGCTCTATATAATCTTTGATGTGGATAATCATAAATATATGAAAGTTTAGGTTCCCCATCAATAAAATATCCTATTATGATACAGTAATCTTCTTGTTGTTTCACTAAATTACTTGTTCCATCTATAGGATCCATAATCCAGAGGTGACCCTCGTAAGGTGTTATATCTGAGTTATCTTTCTCTTCAGCTAGTAATTGATGTGTAGGATAATGTTCCTGAAGAAAGTTTTGAAAATGATTCTGAATTTGTTTATCAACATTAGTAACTAAATCAAACCTATCTTTTTTTGTTGATGTTTCCATTTTCTCAACCAAACGTGGAATGATATCGTCTAAACCACGTATCCATTGACATATGTATTCATCTAATTTTTTTAAATAAAGTTCTGTCATAATTTCACCTTCATTTCATTGTTTCAAAGACTATCGTGCTTTCATTTAAAATCATTATAGTTATATGTAAAATCTATTGTAAATCATAGTGTTATAAAATGAGAATTTGTATCAATAAAAATTAAAAAATCGGCTAGTCAATAACTAGCCGACAAATAGAAAGGAAAGTAAGTAATAAATATTGAAGATGTTTTGATGTAACTTGAACGATTATACAGCTATCTAATATGTAGCTCTACCCCTTTGTCTAATCGCTCCCCCTGTTACAAATATTATAGTATCATATTGCCTTTATTTTTGTAAGCGTTTTCTAAAAGTTTTTTGTATAATTTTACACTATCGCAGAGTTGAAACAATCAAAATGTCATCATTGTCGCTTATATGTTATAATAATTGTAATATGTAATGTTTATGGAGGTGACTTTCATTGAATAAATTAGAACGTCAAAATCGAATTATTCAAACTATTCAAAGTTCTGACAAAATTACTGCATCCCAGCTTGCAAAACAATTTAACGTATCTAAGCGAACTATTTTACGTGATATTGATGAATTAGAAGATCAAGGGGTAAAAGTATATGCTCGTCATGGCAAATTAGGCGGTTATCAAATCAAAGATGCACATGCTAAAATCACCTTATCGTTAACTGAACAGCAACTTTCGGCATTATTTTTAACACTAAATGAAAGTCAGTCCAATTCCACTTTACCTTATCAAAATGAAATTCGAGCAATAATCAAGCAATGTTTAAATTTACCTCAAACACGATTACGTAAATTGCTAAAAAAAATGGATTATTATATTAAATTTGAAGATTCTAATCATGTCACACTACCTCAATTATTTTCTGATATTTTAATTTATTGCACGGAGCGTAATGTGATGTTAGTAGATTTAAATGAAAATAATCAAATTCAAGCTGAAAATGTGATTTTTATAGGCTTAATATGCAAAAATGCTGTTTGGCATGCTGTTGTATTTGAAATCGGTAGAGGTTACACTCGTGAATTATCTATCCTGGATATTCAAGATATCTCATATTCTTTTGAAAAAACGATACAAACCCAAGATATCTCAATTGAAAATTATCGACAGTTTTTAGCGCCTTCTGAATGATAAAAATAAAGCCTGGGATAGCCGAATGGCCCCAGGCATTTTAACACACTAGTAGCTGTCTATAGAGTTATTAATGTACACTTCTATTTTTAAACTTTCATTTTCGTCCCAGTGACAAAACTATACCTCTCTTTAGTAATTTCCCGTTATAACTACTGCTCGGAAATATATTTTTAAATTATTTACTGAATACAACTATAATTGTCCAAATGAATGATATGAAATTATTTAACATATGTAAGCTAATTGATGAAGCTAAGTTTCTATTCGATTTTAAGTAAACATATACTAATGCTATTGCCAGTATTAAATATGCTCCAAATTCAAATGGGGACTTAGCATCACTCACATGTATATATGTAAAAGACAATGCTGATATAATCCCCATCACAATAAAATTAAACTTTTTACCTAGTTCACCTATTAACAAATGTCTAAATACCAATTCTTCAACAATAGGTCCTACAATTACAATAAGTACAAATGCAAAAGGAATAAATATACCACTTTTAAATAATTCATTGAGTTCAAGTTCATTTTGCGTTTCACTATATTGCAAATATTTAGGTAATAGTTCAATTAATTTGTCATAAACATTAGAAATAATAAAAGATGCACACATGACGATAATTATAAACAACCAATGCTTTTTCAAATAATCAAAACCACTCTTAACTCTATCTGCAAATGAATTGATATGTAAAAAATAAAAAGCTACTATCACTAAAATGTATGACATAAATTGTCCTAGAGTTCCAATCATAGTAAGTTGTAATTCATTAATATTTTGAAAAGCGATAGCAGCAATTGTTAAACCTATAAAGCTAAATATAAATATACATAGAAAGCCTATCGCAATTAAACTGAAATCACGCCATACTATATCTTTAAATCTATAACTTTGCCTTTTTTTATCTTTTTTCATCATTGTATCCTTTCCACTCACCAATAATTATTCAATCATATGGGAGGCTTTATGAATTTTTTAGAAATTTCACTACATATTGAACAACAACTTGTTAAATTACTCTCTCTGAGTGAAAGTGCGAAATACTATGCACTCATACATCATAACAAATTTGAATCTTTTATAGATGATTTCAACCTTACTGTAAATCAAGAGATGAAATGGGCGATGTCTCATCAATTGTTGTTAAATTCTAATGATACGCTTGTATCGTACTGCCAATTGATTCGAAGGTTAAACGATTCTCCACTTTTAACTTTAAACCAAGGACATATAATTTATTACATTAATACACAACAAACACTCATTCACAGACAGTTACTCAAACATAAACAATCCTTTTAGTATATTCAAATGTTTCTATACTACTATACTATTAATTATATATTAACGTTAAAAATAATTATAAATATCAATCTCTTATAATTAAAACATTAAATTATTTATTCTATTTACTAAATTGTAAACTTGTTGCAATAAGGTTATAATTAGCCATGATTAGGTATCAAGAAGGAGTGTTTAAAATGCTTGGTTTCTCAGTCTATCTAGGACAGAATTTAGATCGAGATTATATTTTAAATATGGCTGACTTAGGCTATGATGTAGTTTTTACTTCACTACAGATACCTGAGGAAGACAAGAAAAATCAAATGGCTTATTTGGGAGACTTATGCCAACTATTATCAGCCTATCAAATCACTTATATTATCGATGTAACCCCTTCATTACTTAATCAAACTATTTACAGTTATTTGAACCAATTACCTCATGGGGATTTTTATATTCGTATAGATAATCAATTAAATATTGACCTTATCAAAGACATTATCAGTCACGGCTTCAAATGCTGTCTTAATGCTAGTACATTAACTGATAGCATGTTAGCGCACATATATTGTACTGATTTTAATAATCAACTTTTATACTGTCATAATTATTATCCTAGACCTGATACTGGTTTATCTATCTCATTTATTGAAGAAAAAAATCAACTCATAAGAAAATACGATGCGCATGCAAAAATTTGTGCTTTTATACCTGGCACGCAGAAGAGAGGTCCCTTATTCAAAGGTCTTCCTACAGTTGAAAAACATCGTTTTGAACACTCTCTTATTGCTGCACAAGACCTTCAATTAACGGGTATATCTGACATTATAATTAGTGATACGCTATTATCACACATTTATGCGGAACAATTATCTAATATGTGGCTATATCGACACTTTATTTTACACTTAGATCAACTAGACTCCTCATTTACATCACAAGTTTTAAAGATACACACATCAAGATTAGATTCACCTGAACATGTAATTCGATCTCAATATTCTCGTACAGATAATCAACAGACTGTCCCAATGATAGGATCGGCACATAGAGATCAAGGAGATATCACAATTGATAATCACTTGAATGGTCGTTATGAAGGAGAAATTCAAGTTATAAAAGCTCCTATGCCAGGTCATTCCCACATCAATTGTATTGGTCATGTTTGTGATAAAGATGTTCCATTGTTATCACTGATTCAACCTGGAGATACTTTTAAATTTGTATATACGAAGGAGAATAACAAATGAATCATTTAACTACTGAAACGAGAAATATACAAACGATGCATCTGGATGAAATGAATCTAAGTGATGCATTAAAAACTATGAATCAAGAAGATCAATTAGTACCTAAAGCGATAGAACCTGTTATTCCTAATTTAACAAAAGTGATAGAGAGTGCAATTCAACGCTTTAATAATGGAGGACGAATTATTTATATTGGTGCAGGTACAAGTGGAAGACTTGGCGTACTAGATGCAGCAGAATGTGTTCCAACTTTTAACGTTTCACCAAATGATATTATTGGAATCATCGCTGGTGGACAAAAAGCTATGACGGTAGCTATTGAAGGTGCAGAAGATGATGCTAAACAAGGTGCTCAGGATTTAAAGAACATCCATCTTCAATCCAAAGATATTGTTGTGGGTATTTCTGCTAGTGGACGTACACCATATGTAAAAGGTGCACTAGATTATGCAAATAAAATGAATGCAGAAACAGTCGCACTCTCTTGTAACGTTCACAGTGATATAAGTAAAAATTCAAATCACGTATTAGAAATCAATGTGGGACCTGAAGTATTAACAGGCTCTACGAGATTAAAATCAGGTACTGCTCAAAAATTAGTTTTAAATATGATTTCTACAATGACAATGATTGGCGTGGGTAAAGTTTATGATAATTTAATGGTTGATTTACGACCTACAAATCAAAAGTTAATCCATCGTTCTATTCGCATAATTCAAGATGTGTGTATCTTTAAAACTTGTGATGTAAAT
>Ga0115846_100632_pt1 | contig 17788 bp, 15 predicted proteins | sample InSIn5gowninarea_2_FD_83860 | JGI IMG/M metagenome (GOLD analysis project Ga0115846, IMG submission 83860)
TCGAAGATACCATTATATTAGAGTGATGAGTATGATTTTGATATCTGGGGCAGAAAACATTCAAATAGCTGGTAAGGTCACTATATTTGTGATTTGGAAACCAATTTCATGTCACGTAAATATTCAATCTGTACCACAGGAGCAATGTTTCATGCCCACCTCATTATGAAGGCGCGCAGGAGTTGTCATGGAGGCCTTTTCATGAATATCTAACCCAGGATTGCTACTCGTTCCTGTGGAGAAATTATGGAAAAGAATTGCTCAGCAACTAAACTCACGTTCGCAGGCTCAATTCTGTGAGACGGGTTGTCATCAAACTTTCGACCTCGCAGCGACGAACTCGAACTCAAGTTCCGTAGCATCACCGACCTTTCCACCAATCTTCCTTCCCACAAACTCGCTTGAATTTGTGAGGAAAGCCACAGTGAGTTTGACACTCTCCCCAACCGCCTCAAGGCGAACCTGTCCTCCCGCATGCAGCTTCTCGCCATCCAACGTCTTCAAATCCCAAAGCGAATCATCCGCTTCTCCCAGAAGTACACCGTATACCTTATCCAGCCGTTCAGCCTCATCGCGATCATCAGGCGTGACTGAGACCAAGGACACGCCCACAGCGCCATTGGCATGTCTCGAGACCCCGTCTTGAAGGTACGGTACCCTGAGCTCACGTCTCGTGTCATCCAGACACCAGAAGGGCAGCAGGCCAGGCTCGACGGGCTCCCCGCCATCCTTATAAGCTGCAGCAACGGCCCACTTCAGTTCCTCGCCGTCGGGACGGTGCCGGCCCCCCGGCACCAAGTTGCCATACGTGATATTTGCCTCTGCCTGCTTGACTTTGTCTTGGATTTCCTGGAACGCCTTGGCCTCCTCTGCCAAACCATCATTGCTGCCGGATGAGACGGACAGCGTCAAGGCCCAGTCGATAACACTCCCTTCCTTCTTGTGGCCCCACTTGTGCTTCTGCCGAGCGGCGCCAGGCACGAAGGCGATGAACTCGATATAGGAGCCGTCGGCCAGGAGCACAAGCGTGTTCTCCGTCAGACCATCGGCATGACGGCCGCCTGGGTAGAAAGTAAAGCCCAAGTGGGCAAACCAGTCCGGTGGAGATGTGAGAAATGAGTATGGGACCAGGATTACGATATGGTCCAGGATTGGTGGCGTTGTGGTGGCTGACATTGTTTTAACTGGGGGGCTACAAGTCTTTTCTCTTTCTTTGAACTTAGCCTTTCCTTATCAATGTCCGTTGTATGCTGCGATTTGTAGCTGTGTTATCATGTGAAGCTTCTCTTACATAGAGTTCAGAGGATGGCGTTGTTTGGATCTGCATGACGTGCTATGATTCGTGCTTGGGTACGCCTCCGATTCGGAGGGGTGGAGACGCCCGGCGTGCGGCGTTGGAGTATTTACTTTACTATCTAGTCTCCGAAGAGTTTCAAAGTAAAAACAACAAAATGTTTTTAGATTTTTGGAGAAAGAAAAAGTCTATTTAAGCATTAAAGATGGCCAAGGGAAACGTTTTTCTGGAGCAAGCTTTGGCTTTGGTTGCCCTTACTTCAACTTTTTAAGTATATAGTTTCGAGCTCTTGCGGTAGGTCAAAAGTATATCCTCACAGCAAACATCTGATCATAACCTCATCACCTTGCCAACGAGATCTAAATGGCGATAGTAGTTGAAGGCGACTATAAGAAATAGAAAGAACGGTCGAAGCGATCATAGATTTCAAGTCGCAAGTCAAGCCTTGTTCTATGCCCAACTGCAATTGTTCTAAAATCTACCATTTACAACATGGAGACCCTGTGCTACATTTATCCCATTGGAATCTTCATCTCAATAAGTCTGGTTATATGGTAAGTACACTGTAATTGCTATTTGACGTCCATATTCCTCCTACACCCAAGACCAGGTACTGATTACTGACCAACAACATAGCGCAATCGTTATGGTAATACCACAGTTCAAGAAAGCTCCCATCGAAGCGACACCGTCTACCGAGACCGAGTTTTGGACCGACGACAAAGCACGAGTAGAGTCTCATGAAGATATTGGAGGCATTTCTGGCAGGAACAGCATTGCCATCACGAAATCCCGTCGCATATCGGACATTGAGACCAGCAAGTTGCCCCTTCGACCGAATTTGCTAACCGCAAGACAGCCGTCCGGCCCAATACTGCCGCATCCTTGGATCGAGAACATGGCGTACAACAAGGGGACGTGGATTAGTGTCGGCTTGGCCAAGGTCAGGAGGTGTTGCTCAAGGGAGATGCTGAACAGAGATGGTACAGCAACACAGTACGAAGCCGGTAACATCGTTTGAAGGGAAGTTACAATGTCGTTATTTGCTGGAAATGTAGCGTCATATTTCTTTGGAAATCGGTATTTGACATGCGTGGTCTAGGTTTTGTGAATCATGTACGTGATGATAGATAACAACTACCATATTGTAAATTTGGGGCCGTTCCAATATTCCAACCACTCCGCAGGAGGTCCATAATTCGTACCTCTTAATAGACTGGAACTGACAGCAAACATACAATTTGGGTGAAAGGCGCTGCCGGATGCGTACAAATTGAGCTAAATGTGTGTCCATTTGGCATTTGGGACACATTTACTCTAATAACCCTGAACAGGCTATATGGATTGACAGGTCCTTGACAATACACATAATAACTTGGGGCTTTGATAATTCTTATACAAGAGTATAGGCCTGGCCAAACACCAAACGGATGATGGTAAGATAGTCGTATGCAGTCCACATACCCAGGCGTCATTCCGGCTTGCTGCCGTTAACATGTGTATGAGGAGCAGGCGCAGGCGCAGGCACATCAGAGACATTCCAGCCTTCCCTGTGCCTCAAGAAATTTTCAACCCTCTCATGTCTGGTCAAACCTCCTTGCTCTACCCTTCTCATGGTCATGTCATTACTGATAGCTTCATGACGTTGGTCTCTCATTTCGATGATGTTCATCGTAGTAGTGGTAGCCCTCTTGGCCTGACCTATACTCGCCGCAACCACAAAAGCGCATAACACAACAACAAACAGCTCATTACTCATAAATATAGGCTGTTGTTTCTGTTTGGGTCGACCATCCCGTTCGGCATACCATCTCTCCCAATCTTCCCATGTCGCATTCATCGATGGATTGCCAGGTTCCTTACGCCAACTGGAATCAGCATGACGCCAGGCTGCATTGTCCATAGAACGGATAGAGCTCCAGCCAGCGCCGTAGAGGTCGTAAGCTCGACGTTTGGTGGGATCAGACAGGATCTCATTGGCAGCTACAATAAGTCTATACCGCTCGAGTCGTACATCGTCCGTCAGAGCGTCTCCAAGCGATTGTATATGTCGGTCGGGATGGTAGATTTTAACGAGTTCGTAGAAGCGGGCTTTGCTATATGGAGCCGTCTTCTGCTGGTCAAAGATCTGATACGGTGTTGGATTGGCACACGATGGCCATTTTGAGGATGAAGCTGAACTCGACGAGCTTCTGCTATTGCCATTTACTGTCGCATAATCACGAACATCTCCTCCTCTTGGTCGTGTCTTTTGGGCCAACCTGGAAACTTGTGGTCGTGTGGGTGTCGCAGATGGTGACGTTATTGAAGTGAAGGGCCATATGAACGTGGGGAGGTTTGAGGATGAGCAAATGGCGAGAGTGGACGACTTCAACAACATTTCGAATCGAGTGATTGCATTGATAGGCTATCTGGAAAGAAATACTATTTTAACGAATTCCCCGACGTTTTTGGTTATCTGCATGGAGAATGTACGTACACTGGTGGGAAAGAAAAGGAAACAAAGGAAGCGCCAGAATGTGTCGTTGTAATAGATGGCTGCAGTTCACAGTTGCCTCTATCGCATCCGCGAATCCGCCATCGCCGCCTGTGGCGACCCCACTGAACGGATCCCAGAAATGGTCGTCTCAATGGACGAAGCTGGCCTAGCTCGGACGATCATTTGGACTCGGAACCCCTCCATCCCCGGGTCAATAGCGGCCCGGTTTTGATGCTTGAATGGCTCTATGGCATATGAACGATGGGAACTAATATTCGATCAGAGCTCCATTCCCATTTTAACCATAACCATCTGGGACGCACTCTAGCGATGAACATCCCACCATCTAAGGATCATCGAGTCCTTATTTGGAGCTGTAAAGTAAATAAATGGCCAGTGAGTGTGAGAGGCCATTGTAATCACAATAGACAGTTATAATACTTTTCCAATGCTTGTCCACGTGCACACCAAAACTGAGGGGTGCTTCTAAAGTCCGTGCGTTACTTGGATCTGCCGCTCAACTCAACTCGAGGTGCATGTCAAGCTTTCAATCAGATCAATCAATCGGATCTCAGCCACTATTCCCAACTTGTACATGAAGCTACGACATCGCACCAACCTCAACTTCCACCCTCACCACCACAAAAAATCTCAACATCTCCACCATTACACTCTTGACAGCAACCTCGTTCGGGCGGATATTCGACGGTGAACTGTCGTAGCCTACCTAACCCACCCTATTCACGATTACACAAACAACACTGCACAACCACTGGACGTATCGTTTCCAAGCGATCCTCGACTACAAAACCATCATCATTCGCAAATAGTTTATATTGTCCTGCGAGTATTCCACCGGTCAATCGCCCTTCTCAGACTTGCATAACAAGCACCTGAGACATCTCCAGCACCTTCACATCTCTTTTGACTTGACGAGAAAATAACCAGATCCTCGAGCGGCTGCTGCATCATCTTCACCGACTCGCTGCACTCTTCCAAGCGCCACGAAACCCACGTTCATAAAAGCAGCCCTCACCGCGCACGAAATTTTCACAAACAAAATGACAGACCAGTTGGCAGATCAGCTGCGGGCTTCCAGCATCAACGATAATGTTGCAGCATCATCATCGTCAGAAGACTGGAAGCAAAACCTGAACATTCCCACAAAAGATGGCAGGCAACAAACCGAGGTAGGTACACCATAGGAGACATTCTAAAGGACCGCTCAAAAGGTCACCTGATCGATCCCGCTCTCTAACGTTGCTCCTGTAGGATGTCACAAACACCAAAGGACTCGAGTGGGAGAACTTTTCTCTTAAGCGCGATCTGTTGATGGGCATCTTCGAAGCCGGCTACGAAAAGCCCTCCCCCATCCAAGAAGAAGCCGTCCCCGTAGCTTTAACTGGCCGAGACATCCTCGCAAGAGCCAAGAACGGTACAGGAAAGACAGCAGCTTTCGTCGTACCCGCATTAGAACGCATCAACCCCAAAGTCGCTAAGATTCAATGTCTCATACTCGTACCGACTCGAGAACTTGCTATGCAAACTTCTCAGGTCTGTAAGACTCTTGGCAAGCACCTTGGAATCAACGTCATGGTCACAACTGGTGGTACTGGTCTGAGAGATGATATCATTCGTCTGCAGGATCCCGTCCACATAGTTGTGGGCACTCCCGGACGTATTTTGGATTTGGCAGGAAAGAACGTCGCCGACCTCAGCGAGTGCCCCATGTTCATCATGGACGAAGCTGACAAGCTCCTTTCTCAAGAGTTCACACCTGTCATCGAGCAGCTTTTGCGATTCCATCCCAAGGATCGTCAGGTAATGCTGTTCTCCGCTACTTTCCCTCTGTCTGTCAAAGACTTTTCGGACAAGAACATGGTCAACCCTTACGAAATTAACCTCATGGACGAGCTTACTCTCCGTGGTATCACACAGTACTATGCTTTTGTTGAGGAGAAGCAAAAGGTTCACTGCTTGAACACTCTCTTCTCCAAGCTCCAGATCAACCAGTCCATCATTTTCTGTAATTCCACCAACCGTGTCGAGTTGCTCGCTAAGAAGATCACCGAGCTTGGTTATTCTTGTTTTTACAGTCACGCTAAGATGGCCCAGCACGCCCGAAACCGAGTATTCCACGACTTCAGAAACGGTGTCTGTAGGAACTTGGTCTGTTCTGATCTCTTGACACGTGGTATTGATATCCAGGCCGTCAACGTTGTCATCAACTTTGATTTCCCTAAGAATGCTGAGACCTATCTGCATCGTATTGGTCGATCTGGACGCTATGGTCACCTGGGTCTTGCTATTAACTTGATCAACTGGGACGATCGTTTCAACCTGTACAATATCGAGCGCGATCTTGGTACTGAAATTCAACCCATCCCTGCTACTATCGACAAGGCCCTTTACGTTTATGACAACCCCGAAAACATTCCTCGCCCCGTCAACACTCTGCCGCCTCCACGCCAGCACAATCCCAACAATGGTAACAACGGTCCGCAACGCCCTCAGCAGGATCAACCTCAACGCCAGCCCCAAGGTCCTCCCGGTATTCAGGGACAAGGCGAACCTCGTCAAGGTGGTCGAGGTGATGGCCAACCGCGCCAAAATCGTGGAAACTACCGCGGAGGTAATCAAGGTGGCCGTGGACGGGGTGGGTTCCAAGGCCGTGGTGGATACAACAACTACCGTGGCAATGGCCGACCTCAACAACCTCAACAACCTCAACAACCTCAACAACCCCTATAACCCTTTCCAGGGTGTCACTTTGATCACTGCCTATGCCGCCTGGCATCTCGAGTGATTACTATCTCATTTTGATTTCCTGCTGTACATACTCCGCATTTGTTCCCGTTCGATGTTGTGTATCATACCCCATCATACCGCCTCATTGGGTCTCACTTTTTACACTGGCCAGTATTTGGCATTCATCATACAGGACTTTCAAGCTGCATGAAGATATGAGGCTTGGTACATGGCGAACGGACGGTTGACTGGTCAAAAGGCGTTTTGGCGTTTGAAATTTGGAAGGTGTGTGGAGTCTTCACGGATGTGTCTGGTCAGGGGGGTTTAGGTTTGACCATTGACCTTTTGCATGAAGCTCAACGATGATGTGGAAGTTACAAACAACCGTTTCTTATATGGTGGATTCCATGAGAGGCTGTTGGAACGACTTACTGGTTCAGAAACTATTTTTTATGCGGACTAGCATCCCGCTTCTATTGGCGGTGGTGCTTTTAAAAGCACTTCATCACATAAGCATTGATTGGTGAGCGATTGTGCTCGTTGGAAGAGCACTATCGATTGGAGGGTTGCTACTGATACTAGCATGACGATGATGGGTGTCCTGATCGTGCATGGCTTGCCTATGGGCATCGAGTCATTTTGCACCCTTTTTAGCGCACAGTTTTTCCACCTGCACTGCCACGTGCTTGAATACTTGACTGTAGTACATGGTCGACGCCTCCTGTGGCAGCGGGCGCAATGAGCAGTGTTGGATTAACACACGAAAAAAAATCAACAAAAAATCGTTTGGAGAGAACACTGAAGGACTGGTTTACTCCCGTACTAATCGACAATGTGAGCTGTCTCTCTGAGGTGTTCACCAGAGGAGTCGGATTAGTGAGTATATAGTTCTTTGAGCAATTGATGTGCCACCCGTAAGAGGTGTCACTTTCCCTTCACCTTGCTATCCTACGTGGTATTCCAGTATCGTGTACTGTGCGACTTAACCTTCTACGCCAGTGTCATTCTGGTGGAGTATTGGCAAATTTTGTGGACGACAGGCGTGCCTCCTTCGTAACAGTCTAACATAAATATGTATGCTATGCAAGAGTATAAATTGTTTCCTAAAGAAATTTCCGAATAATCGTACTCATTATGATGGGCAGGAGGAGAAGGACCGGAAGCGCAGAAGATCTAAAGCATAGGCTCATCCTGTCACGTTGGAGTATGGCTGCGATTGCCCGTACTCATATTTCCTCGCGAAACCACTAGGCGAAAGGAGCGCCTGCTAGATAGGCTTGACGTGAGGACAAGAACCTCCCCATTGCTTCATCCACTATTTTTGTCTTTTGGCAAGAGTTTGGCATCATAATCGGATTGACCACACATGGTACTCAAGTAAATCGATGTTCCTACTAAAAGGAGGGGACCGAACTTGTGCACATGTAATTATGAGGTTGTACGCAAGGAACTCCGTGTCATAAGTGGCATAGAGAGACAAATTTACATATCTTTACGCCGCAGTATAATACAGAACAACAAAGTGCCACATCGAATAGTAGATTGAACGTGGTCGATAGAAACTGGTTAGGATAATAGAAGATGAGACATATGGAGCAAACACTCTAGAATGCTGACCCCGTAGTTTTGCGTGTAATGATTATGACTTGGTCCATGTCATTATCAATCACTCGTTGTTTGGTTGAGTCTGTTCTCCCGTTCCTCATTGCTCACCTTACCATGTTCCAATGCAGACTCGATATGTCCATTCATCATTGGCTTCACGCTTTCCAACCCACAGCACGCGGCACCGTTGGCCGCCACAATGCACGCCACCACGATCCAGACGTACTTCCAGGCAGCGGCACTTTGAGAGAGATAGTTGGTATCGAGTTCAGCGTTATTCGCTACGAGTGGCCCAACTATCGAGGAATACTTGTTGTTGTAAACAGCCGTGAAAATTGTAATACCAATAATTCCGCCAAGCGCCCGGCATGATACACTGATTGTAGCTGCGGTGCCCAGGAGATACGAAGGAACAGAAAGACCAAGGGCAGTAACTACAGCTTCAATTAAGTTCCCTGTGCGGTAATCGGTTGACAAGCTAGAAGACTTACTCGGTATCGTTGTCGTGACAGCTGTTCCTAAGCCTAACATCGTTGAGAAAGCATAAACCCAGGACAGCCTCGATGCATTAGCCAGGCTCATGAGACCTGATGGATTGTCAGAACTTTATGCGAATAATAGACACATTGTGTATCTCTCACCTGCAAACAAGCTGCACCAGCACAGAGAGGTGACAAGTAAAGTGCGATAGGACTTTGTCCGGGCCATGATCCAGCCAGAGGGTATGCAGCCAAACGTTGATGTTATCAAGAATGGACAGAGGATGACTGCAACCTGGACTGCATCTTGGGTGAACAAGTCAAATATCTCTTGAGAGAAGAGGACATTGACACCCAATAAAAGCATTCCATCTATGGTGCACACTACCAACAAGATGGGAAAGTTTCTTGTCAAGAACAGGCGTCGGTCCAGAATTCCTTCTTTGGCCACGAACTTTTCATACATACCGAAGCCCACAAGACCTACGCACCCAAATACCAAGGAGATAACTACCTTAATGTCGTCCCAAGGGTACATAATTCCTCCCCATGTAAGACCTATGATCAGAGACGTAAAGGACCCAACGATCGTTATCATGCCCACATAGTCAATATTGGTCAGTAAATCTGATACAATGTTCCTTCCACGAGTAAGCCGTGGTGGTGGTGGAAAGTAAGTTGTTGCAACAGCGACAGCAGTAATTCCATAGATGATACTGTTGAAGTAGTAAGCCCAACGCCACCCACCGTGCCCGCCAGTGTCGTAGCGAACCATGGCAGCAGCCATGAATGTTCCGAGCACTACAAAAGCACTTGCCAAAGATTGAGAGACTCCCAGCGCCCATGGCCTAAGCCTGTTTGGTATAATCTCCTGAATGCAACTTATTGAGACGATCTACACATTTGTTAGGCTTGTCAAACACCTCTGCCACCAGGATCTGTGGCCGGGTATCGAAAGATCCAAGTTACTTACGCATCCGGCATTTGCTATCCCAGTGAGGACGTTTCCACAAACAATCACTTCCAAGCTCCGGGAGGATCCTGATACGCATGAGCCCACGACACCCACCATACACCCGATCACTATGAACCACTTTTTGCCGAGCCGGTCACCAAGTGAGCCCTGACCTGGTCAATAAGACGTCTCTGCTTAAGTATAAATGATGGGACATACAAAGATCGGGCCCAATGCAAGTGAACACAGGAAGTTACCATTGGCAATCCAACTTGCTAGGCTAGCATCTGCTGGTGATCGAGCGAGGGTTGCGACCTGGAATTTGATTGTAGTGTTGGTCTGTTGGTGCATACAGGCTTGTCAGTGAGTAGATGCGCACGTAGTTATTGCAGGACAAGTATGAGGCATCTAAAAATGCTGTACTTCTGCCAACGTACCGTGTTTGCAAGGGCTGCGCAAGTGTTGCCCATGGCCAAGGCAGAGAAAGCCAGAATAGTCCTCCAACTCAACTGATAGGGACTCAAAGGTTCACTTTCAGAGTCGCCCACCAACTCGGAAACATGGCTTCTGCCATGGTGGTACTGAGTAGGCAGAGCAGCCTTTGGCTCGTCGCAAACTCCAGACATCTTCTCCATGGTTTTCGCAGTCTGAGGTAAGTGCCGCCTGTCTTCAATTCTTGCTTTGCTTACATTGATCTGTTTGAGTATTCTCCAGCTTCAACTGCTGAAAATTCTTGGCCACAATTCTTGTATGACATTATCAAGTTTGTGATTGCAACCTATAGTGAGTCGTGGACCGGCTCGCGCGCCAAGAAGGAATGTGGAAATATTATCGCTATCGGACGGTTACTGGGGCAGGGATAATATAGTGTGATGCAACTACTTTCCGCATTGAGGCGGTTGCTCCAATGGGGCTTTCCCGATTCAGCCTTCTATGTTATGTGCTGTCGTGGTGTTTGGTCAAAGCTCTATAGTAATATGTCGAACCACGTTATCAAGCCGTATCATCACTTTCAGCACGCTAATGTGCTCGTCTCAATGTATCCAAAGTGATTCTTTTCGTTGCGACGGTCTATATACCAACGAATCAGGAAGTTCTCAATGTGCGACCGCTGAGTGGTTGATCTGTGACTAGGCGCATGCGTTGCTAATTTTCGGACGAACAGATGAGAGGAAATGTGCCTTGACCTCTTCGATATCGCGCGTACAATCAATAAGCCGGCCTCTAAGAGCGTTACCATGACCCACTGCCAGATAGACACAAGTCCATGCGGGAGTCTCAGCCTTGAACTCTGGATGCATTTTAGCCATCTTATCCATATGGGCAACGACGTAAGGCGCCTCTTCCTTGGTCTTCTCCGGGAATGCAGTCTCGTGCAACCTCGTTTTGACTTCTCCCGGATGTATTGAGAAAACAGAGATGCCGTTCCCATCAGGCTCGGAGCATTGAAGGACATCCAGCTCCTTCTGCAAGACTCCCGCAAATCTAGTAATGGCTGTTTTGGCACAGCTGTACGCAGCAGCCCAAGGCAGATCTGCAGCGGCTGCTCGACTGCTAGTGAATATGATAGTGCCGGCATTCCGTGCTCGCATTGACGGCAATACCTTTCGCGCGAGTTCGGTAGGGCCTTTGACGTTTACCTCCATCACTTTCCACCACTCATCTGGGTCGGTCATGTGGAACGGCATGAAAGTGTTGGTCCCAGCATTGCAAATGAGAATATCGACAGGCCCCAACGATGCAGTGGTTTGCTGCAGTAGCGCATCGGTTTCTTCCGCATTACACACATCTCCCGTGATGCCAAGCACTCTGTTGTTGGCCTGGAGAGCCTCAAGCTCTTTCGTTACCAGATTGACCGTCTCCTTGATTTCATTCTCAGACCGCCCAGTGATAACGACCGATGCACCGGATTTGGCCAGAGCCAGAGCGATTTCTCGTCCAATACCACGGCTGGAACCTGTCACTATAGCGACCTTGCCCAGAAGTTGACTGCGGAACTTGTCCGGATCAATGGCATCGTATATACCAGTGCGCAAGGTAAATTCTGGCTTGGACATGTTGAAATGGTTTTTTTTTCTTTTTCTTTTTACTTTGTGACAATGATCAAACGTAGAATTGATTGGCAGGGAGAGTATACAAATTACACGTGAATGATTTTATTGCGTAGAAGGGATCGAGGTCACGGAATCCCCGAATGTACGCCGGTAATTCCATCACCTACCAGGTTGCGTTAGTGGTCCACCAAGCCCTGAGATTCCTGCAAGCAAGTTCGGACGTTAGCACCACTACAATGCAGTCCCCGGGACCAATTGATATCACCGACAGCATTCGTTTATAATCGTCGCAGCAATACTACTTGAACCCGTGTCGCCTCGGACTTGATCGCTATACGATGTTGACTTTTATTGAATTACAATTGCAGCGGAGCAGCTTTGGGACTCAATTGACGCACGTCGAATGCACCAGCAGTGACACTGCTGATGCCGCTAATTTCTATAATGTCTAATGTTAAGCTGAACACTTGACTTTTTTCTTCAATTTTCATCTGGCCTTCGAACTTGCTGCCAATCACCAGTATGATAGATAGCCTCAGGCCTAATCTCCCGAATCCTCCATTTTCCTGCTACCTTGACCAACTTTTGCTGCATCCAACTACGGCCGTCGCTGGTTTCAGTGATCTTGGACATGGGGTTTGAATAATCTGTGCCCTTCTCCCGTCTGGCATGACTTGCTAACTGGTGCCATTCAACAATAATTTCCTCGTCGGTCACTGACTTGAAGTACGGAATACCCATCAAGTGTTGCGTTGCCAAGGCCTTGACGCCTAAATGCTCAGGTCCCAACCATAGCTCTACAAAGTCGGCCGTCTTGTAAGTTACGCGGCCAAATTCCTTGACAACCTTGGAATAATCGACGACAACCTCATCAGGAACCAATGATGCGTACACACGAGATTTGTCCTATAGCTTGCACCGTTAGTTTTGGAATCCCCGCATTCGCTGTCGGTCATGGTATACTGACTTTTCGGTCGTACCCGTCGGCCAGAGTTCTTGAACACTGGCATATACCAAGATAGTCTCTGAAGGTCAGAGACTCTGGAACGTCGTAGATTTCGAATGTTGTCATGTTTGAGGTTGTGGTTTATGGGATACAGTATCGAAGAAATTTAATGTGTAGTCTCGATATCTTGGACGAGAGTTAACAACATCATCCAGTGAAAGTTGAGTCGGAGATAGAGGTAAGATTTGCCATCTGCAATGATGTCCACGTATTTACTCGTACTCGAACTCGGTATATATCCTAAAAAAGGCAGTTCTAATATGCTACGATGGGCTTTCCAGGGGCAGTGTGGGGGAATGGCGGGATGTGGGGGTGCTCGATATAGGCGATCGCGGATGGTTTGCAGCGGGGACTAAACCATTGTCTCGACTACCACATGCACATGTGATGCACGCTTGAGGACATGTTTGCCACCATACCTCCACTGACAAAGTTTTGGCACTTAATTTGAGTTCTAAATTACGAATATGCAATCAACTAGTGCCTAGGGTAGTCTAGCGACTCTGGCTTGGAAGGGCTGAATTCATCAATGACGTTCACTTTACCATTCAGCCATTAAATGAGAAAATATTCCGCCAGTGATGATGCTTTTAATTCTGAAAGTCTTTAGTGTCATGTCTTGTGAGAAAACCCTTCGGGTTAAGACTTAAATAGGTAACCAATGCCATAGCCAATGACAGAGCTGGCACCTCTAGCTGGTATACGCAGACAGTCAAACAAATAACACGATCTCAATGCAAGCCTTCCCACTAGCTAGTCAGTGTCATCTATAGAATATGATTTCTTGTTTTAATCACATAGTACAAAGCATAATTAAGCTCAGGCAGTTCCAGTAGTGACGGGGAGCTTCCCACCTGCTTGTGCTTCAATGTTTTGACCGACAGCTGCAACGTGGGTCCAGCTCCTCTATTAAAGAGATTAAGTTTGGAAGAGAGAGGATTCTTTATTAAAAAAAATCGATCCCTAATAGTTTATTTCTGCAAGTGGTGCACACATTGCAAACGACAGTGTACGTGATCGAGCAGATGTCAGTATAGCTAGTCTTGGCGTTCTCGGGTTCTTGGATTCGCAACCCAGGGTCAATCCCCACTCCAATCGGATAAGCCCTGGTTACTTTGCATATAATCCAGCTACAACTAGAGAAGGTTTAACAGTATGGTTATCGCGTCTAACTTTTATACACTTCCGATTGTTATGATAAGGTATACTAATCAATTTTTGTGTATATTTGAAGTCGGTAGCTCGAATGAATTGCCAGCAGATACTTGGATCATGGATTAATTTTGTCATCGGTCTCCCACACTGTTGTGACATCTTGTAATTTCGATCTCGAATCTTTGAAACCATGTGCAACCATCAATAGATGTTCTCAGCGATCTTCAGGATTCACCTCGAACAGCTTCACTCGAGCTCATTGCTCGTTTCTAACTACACCAAGGGTGCTATCGATATCCGTGGCCCCGAACATCGCGGGTGTTAGAAACTATTGTGCAGCCAAAGAAGTGATGGGAGTTCTATAGCAGGTGGCGCTTTTTCAAAGCCCCCTGACCGACGGCGATAGCATACTCCCTGCGCACATCAATCAGCCCGGGTTGCTTTGTGCCTATCAACAAGAGGAAGTAAGGCCATGCGGGTTTGACCAAGAAATATTGACTAACCAATTATATTATTCGTTCAAGCAATAGTGAGTGCCGCGAACGAAACGAGACACGAGACAAGTATCTTGGTTCAACTCAATGCCATGACCGGTATGGCCTTGACACATGTTAGGGTAATCGTTGATTGACTTCTGTTGCGACTAAAATGTTTTCATTGCAAAACTAATTGAAAATTGCCGCAAAACAAGAAGGATAGCCTACTGGTTCAATCGTCTTGTATGCTGGGGCGTTTGCCTATATGGAAGCATCTGGGTAGAGATCACACAGCTGTCACCACAGTAGGCCATATATGATTACACTCTAACCATCTACAGCCGCCTTTCTATTATGACATTGACTAAGTATACAGGCTTTTCCACCTACAATGAAGCACATTCCATTTTCGTCAGGAAGATACCGCGACACCATCTACGCCGCTTGACACCAAGTGGCCGAGGTCATTGATCATAGGTGAAAGAAGCGGAGCTGGCGAAGTCTTACAGTAGGTGCTCGCGCCGGATACTGTGGATACTCCCCGCACGCTTTTCCGAGCCTTTGGAGTATTCACTCCACCCCTAACGGGAGCTTTTCCACTTCATAAACAGTTCAGTCGAATTGTCCAGAAGTGTTCTAATCTTTGGAACCACCAAAATACACTTGCTCCATAACCTCAAGTGGCGCCATGATTGAAACACCCATTCTCCATAATCCTGACTTGGTGCGGGAGCCACCACAGTTTGAGGATGTTGCAAACTTACCGATCTTGACACTGGATGAGATGATCAGGCGGCGAGCATATGAGTTGGAAGATAGTCCCTCACTTTGCTATCCCGACCAAGGGCTGCTTGACTTTCATGTCCATAGTGCTCGCAGTATAGACACTTATGCAGATGCTGCAGCGCACATACTTAAGACCCGAGGACTGCCCGCCGTTGTGAGTAAATTAATTCCATGTGATTGTCTGCGAAGAAGCATCATTGCTGATTTCAATATCCATATAGGACCCTTCAGTTGAAAAATTACCAGTTGTGGGAGTTTTAGCTCAGTCTGGTCTGCATATAGTCATCACCATTATCGCACTCAATCGTCTTGGATACACAGCCTTCCTGATTTCAACGCGCCTAAATTAGTGCAAAGCCCTCCATTAATTCAACGGACAAGGGGGGCTCTAATGTCCCGCTAAAGTAGCTGCCAGCAATTTTTGGAGCTGAGCTCAACTTTCGATGCCAAATTCTTTGTCACATTTCTGACGAGTTCAGAGCCGCGCTCAGAATAGAACAATAACTCAGCATGCACCGAATACCCACAGCGAGTCTCAGCAAATATTTGCTACAGGGCCAGATTCCCAGACAAGGCTGTCTAAGAAGCTTGCGAAATCGCGTGCAACGTCCAGTCGCTGTCCAGGCTCCCGGATCACGATATCTTCAAACCGAATCGCACGCAGCGACGAGCATATCAGCTACTGCAACGCCTGTCGTACCACTACGGAAGCAATTGAAAGACGAAAAGAAGAAGGCTTCCGCATCAGGAAAGAAAAAGAAGAAGAATGTCAACAATCAGGTAGTGGAAGGCTGGGAATTGACTGTCGGAATCGAAATACACGCCCAACTCAACACAGCCAAGAAACTCTTCTCCTCTGCTGCGACATCCTTCAACGATGAACCAAACAGCCATGTTGCATATTTCGATCTGGCAACTCCTGGCAGCCAGCCGATATTTCAGCAAGAGAGTTTGATACCAGCCTTGCGCGCTGCTCTTGCCTTGAACTGCGAGATCCAGCCCATAAGTCGATTCGATCGAAAACACTATTTCCATTGGGATCAGCCATCGGGATACCAGATTACGCAGTACTATGAGCCCTTTGCCCGCGACGGGCGAATTATACTCCAGTCGAGAGATGGCATAGCAGCAGAGGATGGAGATGGTATCTCTGTTGGGATCAAGCAAGTTCAGATGGAGCAGGACACGGCAAAGACAATGGCGCAAGCAGGAGGCACACACTGGATTGACTTCAACCGAACGGGCGTGCCGCTCATCGAAATCATTACCCATCCTGATATTCACCACCCAGCGACAGCAGCTGCATTCGTGCGAAAGGCTCAAATTCTGCTGAACGTCGTCGACGCTTGTGTATCTGGTATGGAAGCCGGTGGTTTACGTGCAGATGTAAATGTCTCCGTCAGGAGGACTGGCGATCCCAATACACCATTGGGAACACGAACCGAGATAAAAAACTTGAGCAGCACCAAGGCTGTTGAAGATGCCATTATTGCTGAACGCGACCGACAAATTGCAGTATTGGAATCCGGCGGCAAGGTCGAGGGCGAAACACGTGGATGGTCTATTGGATCTACTGAGACGCGAAGGCTTCGTGGCAAGGAGGGTGAGGTCGACTACCGATACATGCCGGATCCCGATCTGTCACCTCTCGTTATTGGCAGCGATCTTGTCAAACATCTGCGTGAAACCATGGGTCAGCTGCCAGATGCAGAAGTAGACGAGCTGATCAAAGAATGTGGTCTCACACCAAAAGATGCCCTTTCACTTGTAGCGCTCGACAATGGAAACAGAGTCGAGTACTTCTGGAATGTCATTGCTGCATTGGACTCTAAAGGCCTCGACTCCAAGTCTCGCATGTCCTGTTATCAAATGACTGCAAACTGGACTTTGCATGAACTTGATCGACTGACAGCAAATCGACATGACGATTCAGTCACAACACTCGGTTTCACACCAGATGGGCAGTGTGAACGCGTTCCGGTGGATGCCCTGGCTGACATACTGCTGTTTCTCCATGAACGCAAGATCACAGCGAAGGTCGCGAAAGAACTGTTGTGGGTCGTTTTTAGGGGTGATGTTCCCTCACAGTATAGTAACGTGGCAGATGCCATTGAGCGGGAGAACATGTGGTTTAACGAGTTGTCCCCTCAGGAATATGCTGAGCTGGCCGACTCTGCCGTGGAAGGCCAAGAGAATATACTGCGATATTTTGTTGAGTATAAACAATATCCTCAGGGAAAGCTCATGTTCCTGGTTGGCCGCATGCTTAGGCTAGGCGCAGAAGAGAGAATTGACCCCTTTAATGCCGAGAAGGTTATGCGGAAAGCCCTGGAAGAGAAATATGTCCCGGCCTTGACATCCTAAGGTGGAACATGGGACTGCTGTGTTAAAGTTAAAAGATCTCGCGGGGAATAGATAGATGTACGGCTGCCTTTTCTACACCAGGAGCAACTTTATGGGATTGGTGTTCAAACACATGCAATAACCCAGATTGTATAATACTAGGCGTTGCAATGGCAACGCCTCTCTACCTTTTTGGAGGTACAATATACCCAATACGCTCTTCCGTATGTTTCTGATTGATCTTGCTCGGTGCAATGAGTAGTGCCTGTCCATTTGGACATTCGAAGATACCATTATATTAGAGTGATGAGTATGATTTTGATATCTGGGGCAGAAAACATTCAAATAGCTGGTAAGGTCACTATATTTGTGATTTGGAAACCAATTTCATGTCACGTAAATATTCAA
>Ga0115846_100555_pt2 | contig 17780 bp, 21 predicted proteins | sample InSIn5gowninarea_2_FD_83860 | JGI IMG/M metagenome (GOLD analysis project Ga0115846, IMG submission 83860)
AACATCAACGCTTCGTCGACGGTACTGCACCAGATTCGCGTCTGCTGAATGAGTGGGCATAAAAGTGGTGGCGTCGAATTGGTGTGAGTCGCGAAGGTAAGACGGATGATGCGACATCTGTGGCTTTGAGGTAGGTGAACAGGACAAGAGGTGACTTCCAGCGACAGGAGGGGAGGAGGAGGACGTGGATGCAGTTGCGTTTTGAGATGCAGTATCTGAATTCGCCGAATCTTTGCGTGCCTTTGAGGGTGCCAGCTGTCTGTATGAGGAGGAACCTTCCAACGAGCTCGTACTGTAGCAAGAGCATTGTGGGCTTGCAATTGAAGATGGCGTGGGTAAGCCTGATGAAGAAGCTAGGGAATCCATGTCGGTGAAGGGGGACCCAGGCAGGCAGTAAGGGCTCAGCGGTGCTTCTACAACTGATGGAGTGCTGGCTGGAAAGAGGAATGATGATTCGAAGGGTGACAGGAATGTTGGTTTGGTTGATAGCTTGTTGCTATTGGTGACAGGCTTCTGACATGAGCTACCACTACCAGCAGCTGGAGAGGATGTGACAGTTCCGGGTGTTCGGCTCCCATGTGTCTGTATCGTCGTTGTCGATCTCGGAGGCAGAGAACACAGAGACAGGGCAAATGGATTGTGAAGTTTGTGAAGCGACGAAGGAGCAGTAGCAAGACTCTTCGTGGAGACGTCTTGCCCTTTTGGAAGCAGTGCGCTCGAATTGGAAAGCTGTAGCTGCTCCTCGACCTGCCACGAAGGGCGTCTATGGAAGTTGCACGAGTCTGGCTCAGGACACGGCCAGTCTGAAGGAGCGGTGGTGGTGTTATTATTGTTCTGAACGGCCTGTGGTAGCCTGTGATTGTTATTGTTGCTTGACCATGGTGAGGCTGGTGGTGAGCTTGAGCTTGAGCTTGAGGTTGGGTTTGGGCTGCTGCTGAAGCTGATGGTGGCTGCTTGAACTGCAGTGGCCATGCTTGATGATCTTGAGACAGATAGTAGCCAGATGGATGGCAAACGTTAACTGAAATGAGGACTGCCAGTAGTGTGGTAAGTTGTAGTACCAAGGTCACAACTTGCAGCAAACAGAATGAAGTAAAGCAAACGCGCACACTGCACCACTACCACCACTGATATGAAACGCTGCTGCTACCGTACTGAGTCGACTAACTTATTGCCTTGCTTCTACTTGCGGTGATCTCTCTCGAGATTGTCCTCTCTCAATCTCCCTATTCAAGCCTTGCTCGGGCTCCGCGAGAATCGCTTTCGTTTTGCTCCTCCCCCTTCGCTCAGAAGTTGTCCGTTTATGGAAACGCCCGTCTTCCAAATTAGGGGTAGCTCAATACAGTAGCCCGATCACGCACTGTACGAAAAGATGCGCCAGTAGTAGTAGCGTGGAGTATATATTGAGTGGAATACAGATCAGAGAGAGTTGCTTCCTGAGTACGAATGCGATGCGCGTGGCGCGGCGAGCAGTATCTACTGTGCGTATGCTCGTGTGGTGAGATGTTTGATGAGGGTAAGAGCCAAGTTTTCGAGATTCAGCAGCAGCAAGTGGCGCCACAGTATCTCTGCAATACTTATACGGTAGTCAGTGGCAGCAGCCAGCCGTGCCTGCGTACCAACTGTACGTGCAAAGCGCGCTCGACCGTTGTGAATAGCTTTTGAACCGAATATTAAGAGGCGCCTTTCAATAATAAGAAGTTATACCCTTTTGCTAACGATAACACCAGTCCGGATCCGCGGTCGGGAAGCAAAGGAAGGGAGCTACAACCTACCGTACAAACTGAATCTTTATCTAACGTACGGCTGACTTTTATCATTGTGGCTTTCTCAGCCTGAAGCTACTCGCCGAGGGAATTTTTGTACGTTCTGCCTGCTCGTAGTGATACACCTACCTAGTAGCTATAGGAGATTCGGGTCAGAAGTGGCCGTGGCCTTACCACACTGAAAGGCAAGTGAAGCGCTGGGTAGGAACCCTTCGCCTCGCTTCGCTTCTTTCTCCGATATAACCCTTGCGAATATGTCGTTCTTAAGCTTGCGAATCGGTCATCATCCTTGCGATTGTGCGCGCCGTCCTCTCACACCCTCGCGCATTCCTACAGCCACATCAGTTGCTTGATGGCAAATTGGCAGGCTTTGCTTTATGTGCTGCACACCTCAGACCGTTCGAATAGCTATGCAAGTATGCGGTAGATATAGAAAAGGTTTTGATCAGCTGTCAAAGCACGTCAACGGACGCGGACGGCAGATCTAGCTGTTGAAAGCTTGTAGTCGAATTACATGAGACCGGTGTCGGATGGAGATTCCTCCATATCCAACAGATCTCTCACTTGCGACGTTCACAGCATTTGCACACGCATATTAACGATAGCTTACGGGTATCCAACGCAAGCAAGGTCAGTCATCACGAAGACGCGTTGCTCCTCATCATTGGTGCTGGGTCACGTGATTTAGAGAGGGCAATACAGCACGTGCGAACTGTAGGGTTGGACAGTTGCGACGACTCCAAGCACTCAGTGCTGGCACTAATTGCGCTCGCTAAGAATTTGAATTACCCTAATTGCTGAACCCTGCCATGAGGCTGTCAAGCTATAAGTTAGCTAGCTAGCTAGCAATCATTCTTTCGTACGGCACAAGCCCTTCCTTTCGCGGTGAGTTGAGGTGGGCGGGTTCTGAGCCTGATCGGGAAAGTGCCTGGCAAGGTTTATGGTGTAAGTTAGTCCAGTTACAGTCACTACTAATGGCAGCCACGCTGCACTGCCGATCTAATGCGCATGGCAGCCATTTCCACTAATGCATTTGTGGATATCAGCTCATTTACGAGTCACGTGTCGCCAAGAGGCTGTCTTTGCTGGCCGGTCAGCATTGAGGGTAACTTACGGAGGCCAACTCGACTTTCGCCAGGTTAGCCGATAGGTGAGGGGACTGTCCATGTATACAATAGGCGATATGAGACGGTTTTATTCTTGATCCCGGTATCAAAGCAGTATGTAGCGCGATGGAAAGCTGCTAGATGTCTATTCCGACAGCAAAAGCTTGAGCGTTGAATTGGAGCTGACAAAGAAGATGAATTACTGGCGGGCATTGGTCTGTAAAGTCCAGACTGAGACCTGTCATATACATCGATAGCAACGGTGGAAGGAATGCGAATCGACAGTTCCTAGCAGTATACTGACAACGCAAGGTAGGTCATGAAATAGACGAAGTGATTGAACAGTGCTACGCCGACGGAGATTCTTTCGCTTAGGCGAAGATGGCGAAGCCACCAAAGGCCGCAGCCAAAAGGGTAATGCCAATGGCGGCCCCAGTCTTGGTAGCCGCACCGGTAGTGGCAGCATTGCCAGCAGGTGCAACGCCACCAGTGGGAGAAGCAGTGGCGGCGGCGGCGTATGAAGAAGCGCTGTAAAAGACACCATGTCAACGGGGCACTTTCAAGAGAAACAAGTTGAGAGAAGGAAAGCTTACGCTGAAGAAGCAGCTTCGGTATTTGACATTGTGTTGGCAAGGACAGCGTCAATAACGTGGAGTACACCGTTCTCGACTGTGAAAAAAAAAAAAAGTTGGAAACCATTAGCCAGGAGCGCTGGACGGACGAAGATAGTACCTCTTCACTCACAGGGTATATCGGATCGAATGATGTTGCCCATAGCCATGCCGCCGGACATAACAGTAACGGTACCGTTGTTCATAGCGAAAGTGAAAGTCTCGCCGGCAGAAGAGACAGCAGTAGTATCGGCCATGATGTCGCTGGAGTAGACAACGGTTCCGTTGATAATGTGGTTCTGGAGAACGGTCATGACAGTGGAAGTATTGAGAGTCATGAGAGTGCTCGAGATGTTGGCGAAGGCAGAGTCGGCAGGAGCTACGCAGGCGAAGTTCACGTCAGCAGGGCAGTGAGCAACCAAGAATGGTTTTACTCACCGAAGATGGTCAAGCGCGGTGTCATGCTAAGTGCGGCAGGGAGATCAGCGGAGACCATAGTAAGTGCTCCAGCAAGAGAGGTGAGGTTAGCAGCGCCAAGAGTGCTGGTGAGGTTCATGGGTGGCATGATGACCTGGTCAACAACGTGAACAAGGATGTTTTGGTACTGCAAAGAAGAGGATGTTAGCCTTGTACACAAACGAGGGTGAAGTAGTCGCGAAGAAGGGGTCGACATACTGTTGCGTTGCCGAGAACTGTAACGTTCTGGCTGGCAGTGCGAACTCGGGGCTGTCCATCTACTCCGAGGGAGAGAACGAGAGGCTATACATATGGCAACGAGTCAGCGGTAAGTGCAAGACAAGACAAAGGGAAGTAAAAACTCACAGCTGTCATGTTGGCACCAAGAAGAGGCTCCATAAGAGCAGAGGGTGCGATGGTGTGGTTCATACCTTCACCAAGAGCGGAAACAGGGAGTGTCATGGGTGAGACGTGGTAAGAGAGAATCTCGCCAACCATAGTGGCATTGACTGATGAAGGATCAGCGAGTAGAGGAGCAAGAGCTGCATTGTTGGGGGCGAATACCTGTGCGTGTGTGTAAGCGGATCTGACTAGCATCGGAAAGGCCAAGGAGGAAAGCAATAACTCACAGTGAAGTTGCCCATCTCGAGGGAGGCGGCAAGATCCGGGTATCCTTGAAGGACGGTCGCCAAGGTGGTGAGGTTCGCGCCTTGAAGGGCAGCAACCAGACCAGCAGTGAAGGTGTTATTGCCGCCGGCCATACCAGTTGCATCGGGCATCATCGCGCTGGTCGTCTCATTCTGCGCAGCGGCAAAGGCGGCCAAGCTGGCAATAGTGAGTGAGGCTGCAGCGTACTTCATTTTGAGATGTTATGGAGGGGTAGTTGTGCACGTGATGTGAAAAAGGTAGTATGTGTAGTGAGACTGGTAGCAGCTGTTGAAAGTGTCAGAGAACGTGGAGTTGGAGTTGAGACTGATGGAGTGAGAGGGAGGTCAAGAGGTGAAATGGAATTTACAGTCGATTCGTAAACCGCGTTGTTTGTTGGGCCCCTTTCGCGTTCTCATTCTGACTGAGCGAGGGTGCCTTGGTTCGGTCCAGGTGCTGCTCGATCGGCCTCGATTGCTGCATCTCGACGCGGCGCCAGATGTCGACAACCATCGAGCGACTTCAATTGGGATCGCACACGTCCTTTGCGGTATCCCTTTCAAGTATCCAAGTCGTTGGGCTCGGCATTCGTCACAACGGGCGATATGCGGCTTTCAATTGTCTGCTGCACCTCGTGCGTGATGGACCCGCTGTATGCTAAGCTTTAGGTCTTGCACCTTGGAAAGCTATAACTTGAGCTCTTGCAGCTCTCGATGCCTTTCACTGTCACCAGTGCCTTGCGGTAGATATGTGTGGGCAAGCGTGCCACTTCTCTGGCTCTGGGCCGACTCCTTCCTGATTTCTGGTGCTCCACCTTTTGCCACGACGCGTCCTTCGGCTTGATACTGGAATGCCGCTTGACTAATACTGCAGGGTGCCGCTTTAATTGTTGCATGGGTACATATAATTCTCCGTATGCGAAGAGTCTGAAATCTGCAGATGCATGGGTCATAACTCTGCGCGCTTCCTGCACGAGTCCTGATGCCGACCTGGAATTGTTGACATCGTCGTCGTTTGGGAAGTCGTTCTTTCCGCACCTCCCCCTCTTCCCTTGACAGAAGTGTCATCTGCACCTTCTGTGCATTCACCACACCAACATGGAGAGGCAGTGCGGTGCCGACGGTTATTCCTTCCGCTTGTTGGAGCTTTTTGCACTTCGCACAGTGTTGAAAGGAGCTTGGCTCCCTGAAGGAGTGCTACAGTAGCAGATATGGCGCAAGGTCGGCGTTCTCTACAGTAGAATTTGCTTGCAGCACGCAACCATTGATGGTTCGCCAGCTTTTGAAAAGGGTGCTGACCGTTGACCCGAGAGTGTTGGATGAGCTCCTTGCTAAGCTCGCTGTAATTTCGGAAAATGGCGGCTCTTTTCTATCCGACAGAAATCATCAAGAGAATGCACGCTGTGGCAATGGTTGCTGTCGCTATTAGACTGATAGCCTGAGTTATATGACCGGTAGTCACGAATCCCACGTTCTTGAGTAGACTGGCTTGAGTCTGGAAGAATGACATCGTGGCTGCTATGAGAGCTAGGACCGCCACGACAAAGAAAATGACACCCATCTGCAATAGAAAGAAGTCACGCAGACCCAGAGTCAGTAGTGCAGTCAGAACACTTTATCCGTTGAACAATCTCACTGGGATAGCTATTTTATTTTCCAACGGAGTTTCACCTCTGCTTGGATTTGTATTGTCTTCATGAATCTGTTCAGGCGATAAGATAAGAGAATAGTATCAATTTCTCCGATCCAGATCTAATGAGCAGCAATGTTAGCAAAAGCACGTACATGTAGTCGAATGATGAGTCCTCCGGAAATGACTATGCAAGCGACAACCAGCTTTACCCAAGCCAGGTAGTTTCGCTCGTACGCTGTTCATGCAACAACCTCAGTCTTGAAATCCAGCTACTGTGAAGCTTGTACGAAAGCAAAGGCCATAGGACCTACCAAGGTAGTCTCGGGTCACAGAACCTTCATTGCGCACTACAAGCTGGCCTTTGTGTAGCAGAGAGGGCAGTAGGACATCGCTCTCCTCGTCTCTTGCAGGTCTGGAAAGCTGCGAGTTTGCGCTATCTGGCATAGCGGACGCCATTGTAACGGCTTTCGCATGCAGAAGAGTCGTAATGTAGGAGCTTCAGTAAGAGATTCAGTGTCGCCATCAGGAGCACAAGCTGTCCTTAGGCAAGGAGCTGGTGTCATGCAAGGCGCCTCCGATAGGCGTCGATCACCTTCCAGGATGGCAATCAGGCAGAGCAGGTTTCTGCTCCTGAAAACTGCTCTCATACAAGCCAGAGAACTTCCTTTACTCCTGGAATACAACAAAACTACAGCTCAGAAGCCTTGACTATGCGAACGGTGTCGGCATCTGATACATTATCTCCGATTGTCTTGTCTGTCGGCAGAAGTGAGCACGTGCCTGCCTTATCTATCACCAAACGAATCCGCTAGGTTTCAAATTGTGAAAGAACAAGGCAAGTATGAGCGTTATGCAATCCGCGAGCTGAAGACGCGAAACATACCTCAGATGGTGGCGTAGAGGACAGATTGTTCTTGTTAGGTACAGCCAGAGCAGTACACAGAAGATCCAATGCTTTGCCACAAGAACAAGTCTGTCCATGCAAACATGAATTGAATTCAGTCTAAAAGATTCTTTATATATGTCAGAACCGCACCTTTGGCAGCCAGAACGGTTGAGCTGTATTACCACTGCTACCGGACGCGGCGTAGAAATATCGTCTCTCCTTCAAAGGAGTGCTCTTCTCGCTGCGCGGGTCCAGCACTTTTGCACTTTGTTTCAGTTTCATCAAAGCGACCGTCTTGCTCACTGCCGGTTGTTGCTTGACTGGTTGAGCCGTACCTCTTGAAGACGAGCTTGTACTGGGGAAGTTCTTATGCAATAGTGCCAAAGCTGCTTCTTTCTTTGCTTGCTTCTGGAGCTCCTCCGGTGTTGCCGCTACAGTTGGATCCTTCTTGGCATTGCGATCTAGTAAAGGCTAGGTGTCAGTCAAGGGTGAGTGTATGTACCATAAGTAGCTCCGCATCACCTGGCAATAAGCTTGAGAATGTTGCTGATCCGTCTCGGCCGCGCTCATGGTCAGCTACAATCGTTGATAACCCGTGATAGTCTGGACACGCATGTTCGGCTGGTTGTGCTGCGTCGGCATGATCCTTGCAGAACGCTCGTCTACAAAGGTGACATCGAATAGGAAGGAAGTCGATGGTCGAGCAGATGGAGCAAGGTATCCCAACGTCAGATGCATCCCTTTGATTTGTGGCAGCCATGCTCTTGGTGCTGTTCTAAGCGACCTCGTCATTTTTCTGGCTCGATCACGTTTACACTAACGCGTTCTCTCTTGGTGGCTTCTCTTTGGGGCAACCGAATTGTAACCATGTTCCCAGCTAGACAGACAAGAGTGGTTCCTTCAACGACTCCGTCCACGTTCAAAAGTCTGATCTTTCATGCCGGATCACTCGTCGCGCTCATCGGGGCTTTCAACTCCCTCAAGACCCCATCTCCAGTTGCTAACTTCATTCAGAACCAGTATGGCACATGGTATCAATTCCTCACAGTCTTAGGGTGCGTTTGAGATGCCAAATATCAATGGGTAGGAACTGATAATCTCGTACAGGCTATGTTGCGCAATTGCAAGCATGACAGTGGCAACACTTAAGGACATGTTCCCTGCAATCAAAGGTACGCGAGCACAATGTGACATACGAAAGTAGCTCTAAACCGCCAGAACAGTTTTCGACGTCGTCAAGAACTCTCTTGGAATTGTCAGTGTCCCGCTGGAAGGTCTCATTTCGGTTCTATACTGGGGACTGCGAGCGTACGATCCTAAATTATTGGTACCCGCCGATCCGCGTTATCAAATACCGCTCTTCATGGATCTTAGCCTGTATGTTCTCCTTGAATTTCGCTAGGGACTATTGCTCATTGTGATACTTCTCCAGACACGCTCTGCCGGCCTTCCTGCTATGGATTGACTTCCTCTTCCTCTCGCCGCCGTTTTCTGCAGCTTCGCGACCTTTCTTCCTGTCAGGTAAGCTTGCGAGTCTCGTTCGCGAGCTTCTGAGCTGACACTTCGAGTCTCATAGCCTTGCTCACCGTCAGCTATACTGCTTGGATGGAGTTCTGCGCCCAGAAGAACGGCAATTGTAAGCATGCCTATCGAGTAAAATATGCTGATTTGCTTACCTTATACGACTACAGTTCCTTACCCATTCTTGGGCGACATGGCACCTCTCCAGCGAACAATTTTCTACGCTGTGTGTGGTGTCGTGAACATCGGACTGTTCAGATTAGCAAACGTTATCCATCTTGCTGTAGATAGTGCTCGAGGCCGTAGCCTGCCACACGCCAGATTACAGGCTAACGGCAAGATGCAGTGAGTCGACTCGTGCTTGTTCGCTCATGTACATGTTTAGGCACTGTCAACCGGAGATGGGACGGATATTAGGAAACTCCCACTGTTTCTTTGCTTCAACAGCGTCCTAGGCTGTCACCTCTTCTGTACAGCACTACAACAGTACAAGTGCATCTAGGCAGGTTATGCTCCTAGTGAACAATCAGAAAATAGTTCTCTCACGCACGTTCACCTCTTTGTCCTGATTTTAGACAACTTCACGGGTCAGCCAGCATTTGTTCGTTCGCTCTCGGCCCCGAGTCTAAAAGGCTGCACCCGGCTGACGAAGCTTCCTTTGTCGCTCTTCTTCTAAACGAGTGTGGAGCATTTGTACAGCTGTTGGGATGTTTTGATCTGTGCCAGTGATAGTGACGAGCTATGGGGAGAGATTAGTGCGAAAGGTGAAGAAGTCAGAAGTTGGTTCACATCTGATCATCAGCAAACCCAACTTACCCTCTCACCAGGTCTCGCACCTGGCCCCTGGCTGTCTGCCTCGTCCATAATTTTGATGTTGCAGGCGCTCAACTGGCGAATTTCATTGATCTTCTGGCCTCCTTTGCCGATAATGTTTCCAACCAGATCATTGGGAATGTAGATCTGCTGTGTCTGCTGAACAGGGCCAGCGGCTGGCACGGCAGGAGGCATGTATCCTGGAGCCGATGCTCCCATTCCCTGAGCAGGCATTGAGCCATAGTTGCCATAAGATGCCTGAGGTGGGCCTCCTGGGCCTCCTCCTGGGTAATAAGATGATCCAGCCCCGGGTGCTGTGTACCTTGAAGCTGCAGGTGGGTAGGATCCTCCGGCAGGAGGATATGCTGATGCTGCGGGTCGATAAGGGATGTTGTTCGTTTGACGATCCTGGCCTTCTTGAAGAATAGTGCCAATGTAATAGACGGCGATATGTACAGCATCGGCAACTCCAGAGACTGATAGTATGCGCTCGGTACTGCCTGTGAGCATCGCTTCGGATGCCTGCAACTTTGCTCCACTCGCTTCTTGAATCTCCTTGATCTTTGCACCACCTTTGCCAATTACGCTGCCCATCCTACTATTTGGAATGATATATCTAGGCAAACAAAGGTTGTCAATGCTCGCTCAAGCTTGAGTGGGAAGGGTTAGCCTTATGGGATATGGACAGTCACCTACTTGATAGTGACAGCTCTGCTTCCAGGTACACTTGGTTGATCATAAGGTTCATCGTTGATTTTACGAACTACGAGTCCGTATGCCTTGCGTATGTTAATAACAATCAGCTACGGCGGACATCAGTGACTGGGCAGAACAAAACCAACCTTGCTGACAGCATCCAGAGGACCTGTTATATTAAGGATCCTCTCTGGATTGCCCGGGATCTGATCCGAAACAGATACTCGTGCACCTGCTTTCTCTCTAATTTCCTTGATGTGAGCACCAGCTTTTCCGATGATGATGCTAGCATCTTGCGTGACGATGAGTGCCTTGATAGTAATCTGTGGTGCAGCAGAGTCCGGAGCAGTTGGATGCTCACCTGAGACTGTCGGAGTAGCATTGGTAGTAGTCGCTTCAGCTCTTGACGCAGACTCGCGTGCAACACTATTGTCGCCATTTGAACCTTCCATTTTGGCGTTTGCTCCTAGCCCCTTGGCAGCTGCTGCAGAGCCAGAAGATGCACCAGACGCATCAGAGACTTGCTGTCTGCCAGTGTTCTGCTTCTTTCCTGCTCCTTGTGGTCGGTCGTCGCCAGCTTTACGTCCACCTGCTGGCGGTGAGTTCGATCTTGCTCTCTTCAAAGAGCCGCTGCCGTTGCTGTCAGACATTGCCGAGAGAGGATAGCGAGATGAGGTCGATAGGAGATTGAAGAGGAGGAGAACGTGTTTGAAAGGCTAAGATCAGCGTCTTCCCTTCTGTCTACCTTTCACCCTGAAGCCGGAGAGTAAGAAAAGGTGGAAAAGGTTGTGCTCCTCCTGCACACTTGTAAGAAGCAGGAACAAGTTTATTGAAGGCGATGGGAGTTGAGGAGTCCGAGGAGGTTGTCGAGAAACGTTGAAAAGCATGAATGAAGATGGGAGAGGACGAGTGTGTGAGCGTGGGATCATGAATGGATGTGTGAACACTGAAACTGGCCGACTTCGCCCAGCGACCATTTGTATGCCACAACTCTGAGTTGCGCTGGACATGCAGATCCCGGACGAACAGAGGACGCGAGAGCTTCTGGTCGTGCTAGGAAGGACTTAATTTATATCACTCACCAGTCAATGATTTACTGTCTCTTGATTTACTTGGTTGATCGCCTTGTATCAGTTGGAGCTCGTTCAAAGGCGTCAAGCTCGCGTGGCGCTCAAAGGCACATCACATTCACGCAACTGCCCCATATCAGGAACACTGATTGCTACTTCCCAAATGACATTGATAGGTATGCAGTGCATGTAGTGAACACCTCTTCAACTACTCAAACCAAGAAGGCGTCTTTTTTTATTTACCAAACTTTCGGAGACCCGCAGATGCCAGTGCAGAAGCGACCAGAGTGGTGGAACTTTGCGAAGCAGTAAAAGAAACTGGTAATACAACGACATTCTGGAACTTGAGCTGCATCTGTATCATGCCAATACTCCGCGCATTACACAAAGGAATAGCCTCAGGCCTTCTTTAAACCACGATCTGGCTTTTGCTGAAATAGCTGACTAGTAGATCTGAAATTGTAGGAGGCAATTCAACGTAAGTCGCAAAGCATAAACGAATTGTTGACAAAAGGTATTGTTCTGGAAAGCCATGCCATCCATTACGACTTACCTCGTCAAATGGTCGCGTATCATTCCAACAACTCTGCCAGACCTCATTGACTAAACGACTTGCTTCCGTCGTTTTGGCCTCTTCCGATAGATCGGCATTACCTGCGAGACGCGGGTGCTGCAGGACAGACAGAATGGCTCTGCGTTTGGTACATGCCTGAAGAGATCTCACAAAGGTCAGCTCTGACATCAAGTGCGAGTGCTCGTAGCCAGCTAATAACTGACTTGGTGCTGCTTGGCAAAACTGAAATTTCGTCTTCTAACTTCACGACCCCACCTGCAATCGCCAGATAAGCTTGCGGCTCTAATCTAGAATACAAGATAAGAAGCATCAGATGATGAAGGGATCGGTTCAATAGAGATCGTTACTTACTTCGCTGCAGGCAAGGTGTCGCAGGTCCTGCCAGTCAACCTTGAAGCGTCGGTGGTCCCATTCATGCACGAGCTCATGTGCTAAAGTATCTTCAACATGGTTTTTGCCAAATAGTCTGTCTTGACACAAGACTACGCCGACGCCGGGAGCGAAGCCACCGCCTCTATCTGGACCGCAAGGCGAGCAAAATATGGGAACCGGTGAATTCGCTTGTTTCGAAGCATCCATATCTGCGGGAGCAGTATATTCCGGAGCGGGTAGAGAGTCGACATGTGCTAACATAAATCGTACAATCGGACCTGAAGGAGAGATTAACATATTAGTCGAAAAGGCCTGCTTGTAAATGATCGTTGGATATAATCGCACTTTCTCCTATGACTTGATCTCGCCATGCTTCGCAGCGTTGGCAGTCTTTCAAGCGTTTCTCTTCTGCTTTTGCTTGAGATTGTAGCGCTACAGTATCTTGCGATGCTCCGAAGCCTGTAATTGCAGATAAAGCTCTTCGCCACGCGTTGAAGGCGGGCATAATATCGACAGTTTCTTCTGGCATGGTAACAGGGCCGGGGCTGGTCGAAGCGGCTGGCGCTGACATGGCAGTCGTGGGGAGGTGGTCTTAAGATGTAAAAGAGAGTGCTTAGATTGTCTGAGGTGGCTTTGACACCGGCTGTTGGTGAATAGCCAACAGGCCATATAACTCGTGGAAGGGTGATCTAAACGAGAGGATACTGGAGCTTCCCAGCTTTCTGGCAACACAACTGGAAGCCTCAACAATGGGTTCCGGAGCTAGCAAGAGTGTCGAGAGCGGCAGCGCACAAGATGAACAGGCTTTCTATGCTGAGAGGCCGGTTAGGGTGAGTTGATGCACCACTCGTCACTGTGGGATGGTGCGGTCAGACGGGCCAGCACTTTCCAGTTGGTCCAGATGCAATGGCACGACAGTGATGTCTCTAGAAGCGAAACACGGGTCGAAGATAGACACATATTGACCTACAAGCGTCTCATTCTTATATGCAGTTCTCGCCATCCCTCGTTCAGCATCTTTCCGATTTGCCGTCTGGACCCGGTGAAGGAGGTCCATCAAGTGCAAGGCAGTCGACACTAGATGAACACGTACGAGAGCGTATCAACAGCGAGCTTGCTCGGCTCAAGGCACAGGAAGCAGAGCTGCAGGAAAAGATACATAGAGCACTAGAACAAGAGAATCTCGCGAAAGAAAGCTCGCAGGAGAAGAGCGTGAAGAGCTCACAATTGCTTCAGCAAGAGCTGGATGAAATCACACGGAAGGTGGAACAGCATCGCGAGAAGAGGAACATTGAAAAGAACTTCCCAGAAGTCTTCCAGACCAGGCAACAACTGTTGCAATGCTATCGCCAATACAAAGAGCGACCGCTTGATTGCTGGCAGGAAGCAGCAAACTTCAGACAGGCAGTGAAGCAAGCAGAGCAGGTGAGCACCGTATTTACCTGGGTAAACACTGTCACTACTTTCATATAGACTTGCTGATCCATGTGTCTTTGAAAATACAGCAATTTGTGGCCTCCGAAGCTACATCATCTTAGAATTGGCTTTGTGACTTTCACGTGCACTACCTACATTACATGCAATCACCATCAACCATCTTAGGGGTAGATACGCTTCACGCTGTCCAGCCACGGTGGACACTGTCCGCCGGACAGTCTCCTCTCACCCGAAATTTTGTCCACGCGGCGGCAATGCTCGTGGTCGTTTGCAACCATGTATGATTCAGCTCGACGCTAACTCGGCTCCGCATGATACACTCAACATACGTTCACTTAGGTTTCCGGGGGGGAAGTCACATGATCATCCCAATCGCTGTCTGATGTACGGCAGCAGCGTCCTCGACGTGGTGTTCGTGCAAACTTCGGCATTGGTCCGAAGCTCAACCAGACGACTTTAAAAGCTTCATTTGGCCACGCGTGCAATAGCTAACATATGCACCTTTTCCATTTCGATTTACTACCAATTTAAGTGACAATCTGCTCAACTCTCATCTGATCTTGGTTTTATGGCGGTAGTTGGTCTATTACAGCAGGCGATTCCAGAGATAGCTTTCGAAGCGGCGTAGACCTCAATTCGAATTCATTGCAGCGAATAGTACTCTATCTCGACTGGTAGGAGGATCAACCGATGTAGTACAGCCCTACCGCACATTCAGTGAACCCGATCCTCTCCTCGTGCTCAAAGCCTCGTGACCTTCACCGTCCTCATACACGCCTCACATTGTACGACACCGCCACTTCACCAATAGGTCCATACCACGTGTGCTCTAGCTAGCATCGCATCAGAACAAGTTGGGACTGCCGATATGTCTAGTCCAGCTGCTCTTCGGCTCAACCGCCATACAACCATAGCCAAATCAAGCACTTCAACAGACGAATCAACAAAAGCCACACATAAGCCGACAAAAGCTATTCGACGGTCATTAGACATGGCCGTTTCGTTCGAGCAGCTGACCTTCGAGGACATCGTTGATCCGTTTCTGCTCTCTCCGCGTACGCCATATCCCGCTGTGAATACACAGTCCGCTGTTCAGACAGAGTATTTGGCTAAACAAACTAGCAAAGGCTTTCTCCTGCCAATGCACACAACACATCTGCGAGCAAGATCACTGGGCGACATAGACTGGCGCACATCACCTCCTCGTACTCCGCTTCCTTCTACTCCCGTCGATATATCGAACATGCAACAGAAGAGCCTGTTGGCTATCACCGCCCGTATACAAGTAGGGAGCACCTCTACAATTCCTCCGAGCCTGGCTGGATCTTCTACAACTACAATGTCTGCTTTTCGTGAGAGCCTGTCTGACTTGTGCTTTCTGGATTTGGATGGCTCCACTACTCTCCGGAGCACATGGAGCGCAACTACTTCTGAAGGAGATGACGAGAGCATGCTCTTTCACACTGCTCCAGGAAGTCCTACTGAATGCGCTCGATTTAATATCCCTAAGAGACAGCGCCGCAAACTTTCAAAGATCCCGTTCGGAAGGCATAGCTCCAGCACCTCCACCATTAGAGCACGTCTACAGCCTTTGTTTCGGCGAGGCGTAAGTCAAGAGAAAGATTCGTCTTCCGACACCGAAGAAGACAGGGACGAAATTTCCCCGCCCGTGCAGTCAGACATTCCCCGCCGGAGGCACAAAAGGGGCAGCAGCTGGTTGAAGGTGCTTGACAAGCTCAAGTCTGCAAGTGACATGTAGATTTCACATCTGGCCAGACTCCAGGTGCCTAGCGCCGGCCTGACCTCTCTGTCTGGATGCAAACATGCATATGTTAGTTCTGTAGACTGTCGTGCTTATACCCCCGATGATCCCTGTGAGCGAAAGCATTGTTGTATCTCGTACGCCTGTACCTGTACCTGTACTTGAATTTTAAGGCCGCATTCTGCTTTATATTCGAAATCCCTAGACAATTGCTGTTCAGCAGATTGAATTGCAGCATCCCAAGAAAGATAAGCACTAACGGACCCGCAAATCAAGATTTCAAGTCGACCACTGCACACTCGCGGGTTCTGTCTGATTCTAAAGCCAAACTATGAGAGGGGAAGTGAGCGAGAAATATCATTGCAGAAGACCGATAGCCTCAAGAGCGGGGTGTGATACATGGAGAGATCAAAGCTAAGTGCAAAACTAAGTCCGACGAGATGGCATAACTAATAACGATACTCCAGAGATCTACGCATGATTGGACTTCCCCCCTATCTTCGAGGTCAGAGCGGACGGAGAGACTTGAATTCGTTTGGAAGACGAGTAGCTAAGAGGAAACGGTAATGAAGGAAGAAGGCCCTTTTCGGATAATTGTTAATTCAGACGTGCAGGAAAATCTTGAGTGGGAAAAAAGCACACAACTTGACTGTGTTTATCGAGAACCATACTTGCAAGAGCTTAGAAGCCAGCATTGCCGGAGTTGCCGTAGCTTGAACCAGTTTGTGGCTGCTGACCCTGGGGGTAAGAGCCGCCGTAGCTTGAAGCACCGGCTGGCTGGCTGCCAGCTGGCTGACCAGGGAATGAGCTGCCACCTTGAGGGTAGCTTGACTGGGCGCCGTAGCCACCCTGTCCTTGCTGACCATAGCTTTGTTGACCTTGATAACCAGCGTAATTGCCACCGGCTGAACAGTAGTCAGCAAAGGCAAAAATCACTTAAGTCATGCCTGAAGGTGAGAAATATCACTCACCTGCGCCGTAACCGCCAAAGTTGCCAGCGGCAGGAGCGCCAGGGGTGCTACCAGCTCCAGCAGCGGGCGCGCCCTGGCTGTAGTCTTTGTAACATTGGCCCATATACATGAAAAAGTCAGGAAATTGTTTCCCAAGTACTGTCCGTCGGTAGTGTATGTACTTACCGTAAGAGTTGTATCCTCCTGCAGCAGCTGGATCCTGGCCATAGCTGCCACCGTAGCCACCAGCTGAGGCACCACCGTAGCCGGCTGCTGCACCACCTTGGTAGCCTTGACCGTATCCTCCGGCACCACCAGCCTGGTAACTACCTCCACCGTAGCCACCACCGTATCCTGAAGCACCACCGCCGTAGTTGCCTCCAGCTCCGCCGCCGTATGATCCTTGGCCGTAGCCACCGCCTGTTCAGAGCATGAGAGAGCGTCAGCTATAACCAAGGAGCTCAATACAAGGATGTGCTCACCACCACCACCACCAGCACGGTAGCCACCACCACCACCACCACCGCCGCCGCCTTGACGATTTTCAGAGATGCTGCGATAACTTCAAGGCGTTAACGCATCGTTCGGGTAACATCGAATCCAAGGACCGAGTAGCAAGTGAGATGTGTAACAACGAGCGCGAGCGTTTGACATAATGTAAGGACGAGCCGAAAAGAGTAAACGAATGAGGACCCCAGCGTGGGTCGAAAGAAATAACGGAATATAATCGATGTATACGCGACGCGAGACGGATGAATGTATGATGTGCCAGTCCGGGAAAAGGTTGTGATAGATAAAGAGAGAAACACAGGAGGATGTGTCGAAGAAAAAGCAGAAATTTGACTATCGTCAGAAAAAAGAAAGAAAGAATGGGACACGACAAGCAACATAGATATTTGCTTCCCGGTAAGAAAGAAGAAGACGAGAGAGGAGTAGAAGAGAAGATAGTATAGAGAAGGAAAAGAATGATAAAGTAGTGGTGAAAAGGTAGCTGGAAGGGTGGCACTCGACATCCGACACGCGGCGCGTACTGTGAATGAGATGGGAAGGGAGAAAGATTTGAGTGGCAGATGAGCGGGCTCAAAGCAGAAAAATCATGACAAGGAGGCCATACATCGTGTCGCTCACGCTCCGGGAAGACGCAAAGAAAAAGTGTGAAGATTCATGGAAAACACCGTTCACTCACTTTACTTTGATTCTTCGTCCATCAAGCTCAGTCTCGTTCATTTCGGCGATAGCCTTCTCGGCTTCGGTATCGTTGGAGAAGGTAACGAAGCCGAAACCCTGGTTAAGGAGGAAGAGTGAGAAGACGGTTGTCATCAGCATGTGCCTTGCACATAGCATGCAGTCGTAGCATGGAGGCTTACTCTGGATCGGCCAGTGTCTCGGTCACGGAGGACTACAGCCTGAACAGTTTCCCACGCCAATCAGCACACCATACAAAATTAGAGTCCTAGAGACAGCGGCTCTCACGTCTTGGATC
>Ga0115846_100633_pt1 | contig 17746 bp, 14 predicted proteins | sample InSIn5gowninarea_2_FD_83860 | JGI IMG/M metagenome (GOLD analysis project Ga0115846, IMG submission 83860)
AATGAATGTCGAGGGTCAACGCCAACGCTTGACGCCTCCTGAGAAAGCCTGCTGTCATCTTCTACCCCACACAAAGAACGCCCTCTTCAACACGCGGGCATGGCAGCAGTGAACGGTAGCGCTCGCAGAGCCAATTTTGCCTCGCCTTGTGAGTGAAAGCATCGGTTGGGTTGGGGTTGTATAAAGGCTTTGGAACTTGTAGCTAATTCGGGTCGGCAGTGACACTCACACACCAACAGCGCTCAGTGTCGCGGTCCTCTTCAGCCTCTGATACCTCCCCCGCCGACCCCGCGCGCGCGCAATTGACCTCCATAATGCCCTCGCCAGCATCCTCGACGTCTCCCAAGCCCCCCTTGAAGAGGAAGCAGTCGTCGCCGATGATGCCTCCATTCATGGTGTCCGCCCCGGGTAAGGTCATTGTGTATGGAGAGCACGCTGTCGTGCATGGCAAGGTACACCACTCGTCTTGCTGACGATGGGGCACAATGTTAACAGTGTGCAGGCTGCGATTGCCGCTGCCATCTCGCTGCGCTCGTACCTCCACGTCTCGTTCCTGTCCAAGTCGAACCGCACCGTGCAGCTGCGCTTCCCCGACATACAGATGGAGCACACCTGGAACATCGACGACCTACCGTGGGAGGCCTTCTCGAAATCGGGAAAGAAGAAGTACTACTACGACGAGGTGATCGCGCTGGACCCTGACCTCATGGCCGCCATCCAACCCTTCATCGATGAAGTGTCGCCGAAAGCCTCTGAGTCGATACGCAAGATCCAGCACGCCTCGGCCTGCTCCTTCTTGTACCTCTTCCTTTCGCTCGCCTCCAGGAAAACACCGCCATGCGTGTACACATTGCGTTCAACAATACCGATCGGCGCAGGCCTGGGCAGCAGCGCTAGTATCTCTGTCTGCTTGAGTGCCGCGCTTCTTATGCAGATCCGTGCTCTAAGTGGACCTCATCAGGACCAGCCACCGCAGGAGTGCGAACTGAACATTGAGCGCATCAATCGCTGGGCTTTCGTGGGAGAGATGTGCATTCACGGCAACCCGTCGGGCATCGACAACACAGTTTCATCAGGCGGGAAGGCAGTCTTGTACCAGAAGATGGGAGAGGGAAAGCCACCTCGTGTTGAGCCGCTTCACAACTTCCCCGAGCTCCCACTGCTCCTGGTCAACACACGGCAGTCCAGAAGTACGGCCACCGAAGTTGCCAAAGTCGCCACGCTTAGGACGCTCCACCCTGCGCTTGTGGAGAACATCCTCGAATCGATTGGCATGGTCACCGAGTCCGCTTACAAGCTTCTCAACTCCCCAGATTTCGACCCTACGTCGCACGCCTCGCTGAAACATCTCGGTGAGCTTGTGACTATAAATCACGGCTTGCTCGTTTCGCTCGGTGTTTCCCACCCTAAATTAGAGCGCGTTCGCGAGCTCATTGATCACACGGGCATTGGCTGGACAAAGCTCACCGGAGCGGGCGGCGGAGGGTGCGCCATTTCCATCATTAAGCCCAAGCCACCAGCACTCGCCAACGGCCACACCCTTGACCACGATCTCTCCTCTGATGAATCAGACGTCTCCTCCGAAGCTGACTGCGCCGCATCCATCATCTCGAACGGTACGAAGCTCAAGCACAAGATCCTGGACTCCCTCGAGGTCAAGCTCGAGAACGAGGGTTTCGAGAAGTTCGAGACCACGCTTGCCGGCGACGGTGTTGGCATTCTCTGGCCTGCTGTGCTCCATAACGGCAACGAAGAGGAGGGTGGAGAGGAGATTGACCAGGAGAAGTTCCTGATGGCCGAGGGCACAGTCGGGATAGAGAGGCTGGTAGGCGTTGCAGGCCCTCGAAGACGGCTCACCAGGGAGGTGCGCGAAGGCTGGAAGTTCTGGAGGCCCTGGCTTCCACACGAGGAGTAAGCCAAGAGGCTATGCGTGCTCTTTCTTTGCACCGTGGCCCGGCCTACCACCCAAATACCTAATATTCGATTCGGAAAAACGCCACTTGGTATGTTACGCTGTATAATGCGGGCAGGGCCTGGGGAAGAGGTCGAGATGCAAGATCTTCCGACGCAAGTCAACCTTCACAGACGGACAATACTTGTCTGGTACATTGTTTCTACTGCTATTCTCTCGCATACTTAACTGCATACATTTATCCTTCTCAATAGTTAATGCCATTCCATGATCCACGATCCATGGAAATCCTGCCCGAATATTATCCCCCGTGTGTAGCCTCGATCGCAAGGAAGTACCCACACGCTGCTTACCAGGTTCAAAGCCCATGTACAGTAAGTGGTATGTAGTGAGCTGGTCTCGTCATTTAGCCATGAGACAGGTCTAGCATACGCTCCTATTGAATAACAACAAAATGAATAAAAATTGACGCGGCGTGGATCGAACACGCGATTCTCGCTTCGAAGTTTGGTCCATTGAGAGCGAGTAGACTCGCTCTCAACGGAGCCTAGGCCTTCCGGCGAGCGCTTTAACCACTGAGCTACGCACACTGTCTTGTTTGATGGAGATGTGGGTGGTGTTAGTGTATATAGCATCTAGCTTAGGGAGTGGAATTCAAGTGAAGGCCGGTGCTATGAGTGTAAACACAGGCGGGGAGACCAAACAAGACTTCTGTTCAGCTCGGGCGGCACTGCTTCTCTGTGTGACTTCTGTGATTCTACGAGATATCTACTGAATGCGGTGGATCACTCTGGTGAATACACTGGACGAAGGCCTGTCGAGTTGCTGTTGTTTTGGCCATCAACGTCAACCCAGTTGACGTCACTCATCTACACGAGATGCATCCCAGGAATTGATAGCGCCCATGCAGACAGTGAATGTCAGCTCTCTGGTTCCCTGCAACTCCCACTCAGTGTGCACCACATACTGCAGACGCGTTGCACCTCGGCAGCCACCTAGGGCTTTCGAGGGAGCAAATGCGGCCAACAAGATAAGCAGCTGGATTACAGAGCTATGAGGCTACCTGCGCTGCACCAACATGAATTGAACTGCTCAATTGAATACGGCTTTCGCTGGGCCAGCTCAGCTAACGAAGTGCAGTGGCGTTTCCTAGTTGATCCATACACTGCCTCAATGCACTAACAGCTGATTTGCCTCGACAGTGGAATTGTTATTTGATTAACGAGTGTCAGATTTGCCGATTTACGACGCTTCTACCCATGGCGCCGTCCATAAGCTCCTCTCACTTGCTCCACCACAAGGTCTACACCCACTGCTTGTTTCCAAGATGCGAGATGAACGCACCACCGTATCCATCCTCAATGCTGACTTTCTCCCAGAGCGCCACGTTTGTCTTGACAGCTTCATCCACGGGCACAAGGCCCTTGAAATCCGGAGCATAAGTCGCCATCTTCCCCATGAAGCCCATCAGACCCTGCATCTGCTCTGGCGTAACTAGATCCCGTGTCAGCTACATCTACAACGCGATGATCGAGCACGGAAAACATACCATTGTCGAAGTTTCCTACGTCCACAACTCCAGGGCTGATGCTCACAAAGAGCACGCCGTCTTTCTTGTACTGCGCGCTGTACTTCGCGACGATGACGTTCAGCGCCGCCTTGTAGGCTGCATACAGCGCGCTGTTCTCAACCTCGAGGTTGTTGATGAAGTCGAGGTCGCCGTGGCCACTGGAGATGGTGATAACCTTCTTGACCTTTCCTTTTAGGATCAAGGGAAGGAAGAGGTTGTAAAGGTGGATGTTGCCAGCAATGTTGGCTTGGTTCAGTTTGATAAGGTTGTCTTCAAGCTCTTCTACCTTGTCGGCGCTGGCAAGCACGTCAGAGATGTTTCCATACGGAGAGGGACGACTTACAGGGCCCCGATGGGATCGAATGCATCGATGAAGGACAGATAAGCGCCGTTGGCGATTAGGTAGTCAATACCGCGGTCGCCAACTATCTTGGTTACCTCGGCGGTAGCCTGTTTCAGAATTGCATAGCTGGCCAAGTCGCCCTGGACGATGTGGACGTTGCCACGGTCGCTCAGCTCGGATGCGACCTTTTTCTCGGTTTCGGCCTTGTTGCGCACCAGACCGATAACGAGGTTCTCTGGGCTCAATGATACCTGCTTGAGGAATCCGAACTGGGGGTGATCAGTCAATTATCTTGTTGCGTTTTCAAGTTGTACTCACTCCAAGACCCCTGGAGGCTCCGGTGATGAGATAAACAGACATGATGGTGATGCTTGTTGGGTGAGTTGGCTTGATGAGCTGTTAGTTCTTTGATTGATTGACTTGAAGATGTGTGTTTCGATGTTGCGATGATTCAATTCAAGTGATACTCGATGACTTTATATACATCTCTACCTATGTCCTCCACATGCCCGCCATAGAACCCTCAAGTTTGATTTATAATTTAGTGCTTACATTCACCAAGCTTAAGTGAATTCTATTGAGACGGCTGAACCCTCTCAGGAATTTTGGTACTGTGTTCATGAATTTCGTCCGTTGTTCATGGGAGACGTGAGGCGCCCATGTAAGCAAGGGCTGGGCATATGCACGTACAGGGGTCGACTCTTTCCTAATATGGACAGGCGCCTTTCTTACTGAAGGATGCGCCAAACCAATTGTTTTGTACCCTTGACGTAATTCGGATTTCTTGAATGTAGCCTGTGATATCTTGACGTTATCTCGACAAGCGTGTTTGTCAGCCTCTGTTGCGGACTTTGGATTCTGATGCTATGGAGATTCAGGTGGTCAAAGACGTCACTCCTGAGAGATTGACCCTTATTCTGCAGATGCTTATCACCAATGCTATCGTGCTTCATGTAACACCTGTACTGTCAGCTGGGAGGCATATAGCATGCTATTTTACGAGAACGTCGTCAGCGCGGAGGAATCGTAAATCATTGAGTTCATTAAAGAGTCGGCGTTATAGACTTGTTATACTGGTAAGAAGCACCTCTACTTGAAGTAGTCCCTAGTAAGAATAGCTTCATCGGAAGCTGAATCTGCCAGAACAGGACCCGAAATCTCACTTACAATGCCATGTCCGCTGGGATGACTCTGTAGGCCGCCAGGTTGTGTGTGCTTGGTAACGAATGTCTCCACTGGCCGCAGCTCCACAAAAGTATCAGCTCCCTCCTGACCATGAATTGCTGAGAGCATATATGGATCAGACGCATCGCAAGATGCCTTACTACTCCCCGTGGAAGCCCCAATTGTGTCGCCTGAGTAGTTTGTGATGTTCTTCGAATGTTCTAAAGATTTATAGCTACGCTTGGTTCTCGATTCGTACGAGTTCTCCTGGTCAGAGCTCGAGGAGGCTTGGGTATTATGCTTGAAGCCGTTCATGACGAAGCGTATCAGGGCTCGTACCGTGGGGACCGCGGCAGTGATATGACCCACTGCACTAGCGGCGAACCCGAGGATAGCTGTCCCTGTAACGGTGTAGGTTTGATCGCTGCGGTCGATGACTCCCTTAAGAAACGGGACTCGCGCAATTGATACACCAATGACACTAGGACAAGATCAGTATGCGCTAGAAAATTGCGACGGGGACGGGAATGAGACTTACACTACACCGAGTCCAAAGAAGATACAGAGCTGGATCTTCTTCGCTGTCTTCATCTGTAGTTTCAGAACGATCGGAACAGGAAGACTGAATATAACGACCTCAGCAATGACTTCGTAGACAACTGTTAATCTCAGAACAGTGATCCAGTCGACGCATTTTGCCGTCTTTGCAGCTTCTAAGTCCCATACAGCCTTAATAGGATTGCATTGGAAGACGGCCAGTCCTATAAGGGGAAGTGTGAAGCAAGCCGTGAAGACCATAAAAGCGTATATGGCGCGCTTCAACCAGACGTTCGGGAAGATACGAAGATACATGCACAATATGCTGTATTTCAGAATGAGTAACGAGAAGGCCCAAAAGACGGTAGCAATGTAAGCTGTACGTTTGTCAGTGCTTTGCGCAGGATGCATGTAGGTGAGGCATACTCCATCTTGAGACCGCAACGACACGGTCATATGTCAAGTCCCACAGATGTTTGCCAAGTCCTGCTTCGGCATTCTCGAATATGACGGCGGTCAGCGGGATTGTCAGAGTCTTGTCTATTCATTAGTGGTGTTGAAGGTGACTGCTGGGTGCAGACTTACGGCTGATGCTAGATGGAGCCAGTCGTCCCACCAGAAACTATTGCCACCCAACCACCGCGATGCAAAGCGCATTGAGACTGCAAGAATAGGTACTATGCCAGATACATATGCAATGGCCTTGACGCCAGTTGTGTACGAGTCGTGCGGTTTGTGGCAGATAGTGGCCTGTATGCGGAGTATCTCTGCAAGAATGTGAGCGACATTCTGAAGTATTGTGGCGGTAAACATACCAAAGGTCTCATTAAAAGTACAGGTCTCTAGCAAGCACGGCTGCAAGATCGCTGTTGAGTTTTTCGATGTGCACTGGCACTGAAGGTCAAGGAGACCGCAACCGATGAGAGGCGCCTTCTCTGCAATACATTGTATCTATGCAACGGTCAGCTAAAATTTCAATTGGTCTGACGAAAAACTTACACCACATGGAGGAATCTGAGCCAGTGCTTCTGTTACCGAGTCGCTCGATGAGGCTGCATCCGCGGAGCAGCAGAAAGCACTTGCCCATAAAACGACCGCGAACACCTGATACAGAAACATAAAGGAAATATTGAGAAGATGGCTGCAGGCCCTTGACGGCCAGCAACGGTTGCTTGTCCCGCCTTAAGACCTGGGACATTTTTAGGGAGCCTACTGCTCTGACCAAGAGCAACCATAGCTGAATCGTTGCCGCAAGGCACTGACACATCCTGTGCCCAAATTCGAATAACTTAGCGTAAGGGCAGAGGCCTCGAGTCTGGCATCATCCTGTCTTGTTGTTCCATCTATCCACCGGGTTGACAGGCACCCCGACCCTAAAGGAGCGACCGTCGATGGACTAACGATCGAATAATCTGATTGGGCAGACCTGCTGTTAAGTTTGGGTCAGATAGCTCAGCGACGAGGATACCTTAGGTATGTGGGGTACAGGGGATATGCAGATCATCAATCTATCGGTATGACCCGCAGTCAAACAGTGCGTGACAGCGAAGATCTCCTTTGCAGGCGCGGTCTTCTGTACAGTAATGCGCCTCCTAGCGATCTCATTTCAGCAATGGTTGAACTTTGTTCATGTGCCAGCGAACGCGATAAACGGTGCCGGAGAGTACGTCCGAGGGCAGGTCGACCGTACGAAGTGCGGCAGTAGACTTCCGCTGCTAGCTTGCCTAGCAGGACCAATTTACCTGACACAAGTCCAGCTCCGCAACTCTAGAGCCCTCCTGAAGTCGATCTAAGAATCATAACCTGCGCAGTTTCCAATCGCCAGAATATCTGGCGCATGTCCTTCGCGCAGACTACGGATGCCGACCTTGGTATCGGACCTCGGGAGTTGACGCATTGTTACATAAGCAGTTCGTGGCACTGTCTGGCAAGACCATCACACAGATAGCCCGCCCAGGCGTTGGTCAACTCGATGGAAGCCAGCCTCTTCCAACATGAAGTCAAGCACTTCCCTCGAGAAAATGAACGAGGCACCCGCAGTGTGTTTGCACCAGATCACGACAGCACTTGCTGATGAGGAAGGAAGCCCAGAGGTCTTCCTATGTCTCAGGAGACAGCGCGAAGAGAGGTGGAGTGGTCTCTTACCGACCTGACAGGAGGATCATAATATCTCGCGTCCATGCGGGCTGCTTGGGGATGACAGACGGCGATTAATCTGAAGGATGTACAGCAGGGCGAACACCTAGGTGGACAACCTGCTGCCAGGCACCCGTCAGGTGCGCAGGTTGCGATGTTGCGCACCACGTGCAAAGCCCATGCATCGTGAAGATCTCAAGCACCTACCTTTCTGTCCCAGCTGCAGATCTGGCCACATAAACGCAAGGGTCCAGGTTGACGCCTGTAGTGCTTTGACACCATCTTTTCAATGTTCATTCTGGCCGAGACTAACGCCCAAGCGCTCACCCTAGGTACCTTCCAACGCTGTCCCCAGCTTCCACACCTGGGTTCCATGCAGCTAAGGGGCAAGAAGGCCACTCATTATTGGTGCTTTACTGTTCGCAATGTTCGATGAGATACCAGCATGAACAGCGCTCGTTTTCAAGAGTCAAGTATTCGGCTACCTCCGAGGTTCTTGACTCCAGTCCACATGGCAAATGACGTACAGAAGCACAGCCCAGATGGCAATTTGATCGGATCTGTTTGAGATACAATACCGCTGGCCTAGGCCGGACCGCAAGCATCGGGGGTATCGGGGCCATCTGGTTCAGAGTTCCTCTAAGTCCTGAATCAGTAGTCGGTGATCCCCATCCCCCAGCGATGCGAGAGTGGAACCGTTCGACACGATATGCTACGGTTGAGAACGCCGGTATATGTCAAGACCGGTAGCAAGCGAATTGATGGGATCCTATAACGGCGAGTTTTAGTTCTTGCTATATGCTACACTCACACGCAGATCACACCATGCTTTATTTTCGATAAGTCCACCTCGACCAGGCCTTAAGTCGGCGAGCTGCCCCAGGACTCTGCCCAAACACCGCGCGGCCCACAGATCCACTCTGAGTATGGTTGTGCCAGTCTAGATTGCTTGGTTTTCGTGGCATGTCGGCTGCCATCCGAGAAAATTGGGCCTGCAGTGCAACCGTTCCGTAATCCACTGCAGGGCGAGTTCATCAGATTGTAACCTAAGACTGAACTACTGCTGACCTCAAGGACGGGGAAGTCTTCATACGCCCACACCGTTTGCGATCATCTTCAGAGATTCTTGCCAAAAGACATCTCACAGACTAAAAATCGGTCGAACTGTTTTATAGCACTCTCGTCGGTGAGAGTTTGCGCGACAGGACTTGAACCAGTTACCAGCCAGTGCTGCCGATACCGAGACAGTGCTTCCAGACATTTCCAAAAGCTTCGTTGAATTCCTCTACAGCAGACTTGGTCGGGACCCTATAATGAACTTTTCAGTGGCCTTACCAAATGGATAACATAACGCTTAGAATCCAAAAAGCCGAGTTCCAGGACAGGGCACAATAGCTGATATTTCCGGTCTCTATGCCCCGAACTTCTCCACCTTCATCGTCCAGATCAATAGTTCCATCAGGTCGACGCGTCTGACATCTTGGCCCCAGCTCGGCCTGTATCGACACTAGCATGGTTCACCTTGCAACGAACCTCTCAACACCAAACAGCGACTTCTGCGCCATCCCAACGGTTTTGAATGACAGCCGTTTTTTGCAGTTGGCGAACGGTTTTCTTGCTCTAAAATACCCCCGCAGGTGGCGCTGAAGGCCTTTGCGTGATACCAGGCTCATGTATCCCCACAACGTTGCGTACTATGTACGTAGCAGAAGGTCCCTGTCCTCTTGCTGGCACATGTTACGCGACGACGACGAGGTTTGACAGTTGCAGACCAGGGTACATCATATGTGCCGAACCGTTTGTCTGATCGCTTCGCGGAGGTCGCGGCAGTTTCTCATCCTAATAAGATGCCGGGATAAGTTAGTACCTCGCGAGCCGTCCGTCGGGGATCCATGGAAATGAACATTACAGGCATTGTCGGTAGTCCGAACCGCGTCCATCTAATATGAATAGACTTGAGGCCGCTGGCCTGTCACGGAAAGTCACCCTTAGCCAGAGACCATGCTCCAAATCTGCCAAAGAGAAAAACACCGGTTGTCATCAAGGTTTAAAGGGGATAGGTGCTGATGAAGCTAATTTGCTGCCAGCAAGCAAAAATGGACTGGCAGTTTTGTTTTCGCCAGAACAAGGCAAGCAGGCAGCATCGAATCTCTTTCCAAGGCTTCATAGCGAGAAAGATCAGTCGGGAGAAAAGGCAGTTTCGACTGAATAGCGCCTGACGCCTCGCTAGCTGCTGGTTCAAAATAAAGCCCGTAGACGGCAAGAACAGACCCGCAAAACAAGCGTTCCTTGTGTATATTTCGCTTTAGTAGCTCCGAGCAGCCATTTAGCCTGCCAAAGGGACCAGCGGACATGAAGTAACGAGCCAAGGTAGCTGGTACACACCTAGTTATCTCGCAAGGCTCTCATCCTACCTGGGCTACAGCAATGGTAACTGGCCTACTCCACTTATTATGCCATACCTGCATGACAACCATTGGCTGCTCGGAGTTGGTACAGTAAGACAGAGTACGTATCTGACGCGTTCAGCATACTCATCCAACCAAGCAGAGCTGAATGCCACCCTACAACTTCCACAAACACCGAACACTGCTTCGTCCTCTCGATCAAGCAGATAGAACGCCGCCTCAATACCTTCTATAAGTCCTCACCGTCCTCCTCCTCTCCATCATCTTCCCCTTCCAGCCACAGCCTCACCCCTCAGATCCCACGCATGCCATGTATTTCTTCTCGCGCAGCCCGACCGCCTCTCCAACTTGACTCGCATGCGTACCCAGGCTAGATTGGTGGTGGAGACCGGCTAAGGACTTCTTGGTACGCAGTTCTCAGTAGGGTCTTTTTAGTAAGGCCTTTACTGTAAGAGATTCTTATAGGTACCTAGTAGTAGAATGCACATGCTTAGGTGTTGAGTAGAGTAGTAACACTTCTCAGAAGTGTTCAGTGGAGTGGTATAATCCATATACTCACCACACCAACGTGTCCATGTGCATAACTTGCCTCTCACCTCTCAGTACGTCGCTGTAGAAGGCGGCGAGGCTGCAAACCCCGAGGAGCGGGTCACCGTGACTGTCGAGTCCAGACTAGACACGCCACTTAATCCAAGATTGAGGGTATCCAATTCATTGCAGGGGAAGGTATATGCACAGCGCCACAGCAAAGCTTCTACGCACCTCTATCGGAAGATCAATGGTGACGGTATCTCAGGAGCGTAGTACGATATTATATCAGTGAGGAACAAAAAAAAGGAACCCCCCACTTCCTCCGCCCTTCAGCTGAACGAATTCCACTTTCGTAAGGCAGAATAGGAATAAGCCTGCAGATCTCGACTATCTCCCTTATCGTGCTGGTACTTATATCGCGCTGCTTACTATCAGGATTGTAATCCATCTTCCACTTAAAAAAAGGGACTTTTCGGCCGAGGGGGGGGGGGGGCGGGTTCCCCTATCTTCCATACCTCAGAATAACATACAGGACAAGAGAGACAGGGCGTTCATTTCGCTTCTAGATGGGGGCTTGCAACCCAATGCCATGTTGCTTTGGACTCCTACATGGCAGACTTGGCTGGGGCGCCTGCGATATACGATGACATGCGAAGATGGTGCTGGATAGGGGATGGAGCTTTTTGTGAGACTCGGTGGGTGGGCTTGTTGGACTTGAAGCGGTGAAGGTACAGCGTAGAGTGGATGGTGAACTTGGTGGGAGGGTAGAAGATGGGTTGGTGAATTGGAAAAGTGGCTGGGGGTAGGTTTGCGGTAGGTTGAAGCAAAATGTAGTATCGTGGGTACATAGGTGGGCTGGAAGGGGGCAGGTGGGGCATGAGGTGTAGTGAATGGACTTGGCGTGTTATGGTGCTGCAGACGTTTCGATTTTGACCGGGGAATCACGCTTGGGTGGAAGTGGGGGACGGAATCGTACCGGTGCGGCTTTGTAGGGCGGTATACCTGTCTCCTCTTATACAACGGATGAGCAAAGTAGCATGTATGAGAGAAGCGGTTATGGCAGCGCGGAGTCAAGCAGGGTTGGAAGTAATCAACAAGCATAAGAATCGTCAACATTTGCTATCGTACGGCTGCGAAGCGGGCCCAGCCCAAGGAGCATTAGGTGAACGAAGCCTGGCCCTAAGAAACCAGCTCCCAAAACACAAGAAACCCATCCCGAAGGAAATTCGTGTAACGTGCGGCCGTAACAAAGAGATATGCGAACAGGATAAGATATGCCAGGTAAGATATGCAGGATAGAGGTATGCGCAAGGAGAGGAGACGCGAGATGCAACGCCCAGAAAAGCCCATGTCCATATTCACACCAAGACACCAAGCCACCCCCCCACATCAAGTGTTGACGAGCGTCGGGTATCTATCAGAAGGAAATAATGCGGCAAAGCAGCGTTGCTGATGTTAAGACAACGGTTGCTACTCCACCACAACGTATTCGTCGGTATCATGATGCGACTCCTGCGTCGGCGAGGGCTCGGAGCAGCTGCAATCTTGCATCTGCTGGACAAACCCCGTGTCCAGGTCCGGAGCTAGTCAGGAGGACTCGGCGCCGAAGAAGAGGACAATTTCGCCCCGGTCGTTGCGGCGGAGACGCATGTCCTTCCAGAGCTCCTTCTCCTCGTCGACCTTGTTGCGGCGACTGTCCACCTCGCGGTGGTACTTCTTCAGCGCCTTGTTGACGCTGACGCCGCGCTCCGTGTCCTTGTTGACTAGGGACATGAACAGCTCCGCGCGCGTGCTGACGGGGAGAGCCAGAGCGCCGGCCTCTTGGCGGACGACGAGTTGGTTGTTACTGTCAGGGGCAGGAGAGCTGGAGCTGGAGCGGCTGTACTCGATAGCCTTGCGCTCTTGCGGTGCTGGCGATACGGATGAGGAGTCCTGACGTATGCGCCTGATCTCAGATGATCCGTCCTTCCTCTTCTTCGGCCTGATCTTGACCAGCGCTGTGCTTGCTTTACGCTCCTTCTGGCGACCCCTGTCCTTCTCTTTCTCCTTTTTCTCCTTCTTTTCTTTCTTATCTTTCTTCTCTTTCGTGTCTTTCTTTTCCTTCTTTTCCTTCTTCTCTTTCTTCTCCTTCTTTCCCTCTTTGCTCTCTGATTTCTTCTCCTTCTGCTGCTGGTCTTCCCATTCTTTCTGCGCACGCACGAGCGCGGCCGAGGTGCTCTGCTTCGCACGCTTCATGGGGCTCAACGGCGAGTTCGCAAAGTCGCCAGAGTCTTCGGGCGAAGGCGGGAACTCTGGTCGCGCAAGCAATTTGTTCAGTCCGCCCGTAAGACCGGAGTGCAGCACAGGGGGAGCATCCTCCATGGTGGTGTCTCTGTCCTGGGCGCGTGCGGCTGACAAGTCGAGCTCGGCTGGCGAGCGCTTTCGCTTGCGTTCACTCTTCTTGGAGCTTGTCTCGACCTCCTTGTCCTTCTTTGACTTCTTCGACTTCGGGGCCGGTGTTGTAAAAGCATCAGGGCGTTCATTCGAAGGACGAACGGCATCACTGTCGTATGCATTACCGGACTGAATGAAGGTGGCATCGTCTGGGATCTGGAAGGACATGACATCTGCGATTGCAGGCATGTGTGTCTCCGTGTATGTCGGCGGGGCGCTGTCTTCGATCATACGGGACTCTGGCTGAGGACGACTTGGTGTCTGGGAGTTGTCGAGGAAGTCGAAGACATTGACAGACGGCAGGGCAGCCTGTTCATGATATCCGATGGAATGCGCAGCAGGCGGCGGAGTGGGCGCACGGGGAGGCGCATCGACGAGGGCAACCGAGTTGTCTGCTTCATTTTCTTCCTGGACATATGCGTTGCGGGGAGTGAGGGCCTGCGAGTTGTTCTTCTGCTGCTGGCCCTGGCCCTTGGGTTTCTTCTCTTTGTACAGCTTTCCCTGGTACTTCTGGTCTTCCGTTATGCAGGCCTGCAGGGCATCGGTTAGTTATCGTGGTGGTGGGACAAACACAAGCCGAACGCAAATTTTTCGGAGCACAAATCATGCGCCCACAGCGCAGACAATATTGCGCATCCGGAGAAATGTGCGATAGCGGACCGTGGACAGGACAGTGCGAGCGTACCGTGTGAGTCCTGTAGCTCGTGCCCGGGAAATGGACCATGCAGTCGAGGCAGGTGTACGATGCGCCATAGCACTGGTTCCTGTGCGGATCCAGCTTCTTCTTGGTGAGCACATCACCGCAGTTCTAGTGAATCGCAGTCAGCTCGGGTGCCTTCTTGAGGGGGTGAGCGGCTGGGCTGCGCTGCGCTGCGAAATGCGCGCCCGAGTCGAGGGGCACAAATAAATAAACACTGACCTCGCATGAGAAAGAAACCATGATGAGACGGATCAGAGAGTAGCCGGTAGAATCTGATAGTAGCGGTGAGCAGTTGGCAGGACGAGAATAGCGGCGCAGAGGTCGGTGAGCGTGAGCGTGAGCGCCAGCATATACGCTCTCCTGCTCCTGTGCCCAAAAGGTTTCAGATGGAGGGATTCGCAGTATCAAACATAAGAAATCATCATGCCGCTAGCGCGCAGGCTTCCCCGAGGTGACACCCCTGGCAGCATGCGGACCAGGGCCCAAAATATCACGCGCCAACCCCATCAGACGCCTGCGACTGGGCGCCAGATGCAAGCCACCGCCCGGGGACGTCACAGAACTGGTGGGTTGGTGGATGCGGCATTGGGATCTGCTGCGGGAGCGTGTTTCGCGGACAGCATGCGACAAGCTGCGTTCGTACCACCATACACTCCGGTGTTCAGTGTTCACGAGGTCTGGAGGGACTTGAGCCATGTTGTTGTGTCAGGACAAGCATCTATCAACCAATTTTGATTGCCTTTATCGAATGCATTATCATGTCGCGCTTGCACGCGTGGCTGCCCATCGGGGCTATTCCTTGGGCTGAATACGCGCGCGTGAGCTCTCATTTGCTACGTCAACCATACGTATAGTCTCGAGTCGAGTACCCTGGTCTGCCCGTCTTTACCCTCCCAGAATCAGAAGAAACCACCGTCGTGCCTGTTCAATGCCGCCTCTACGCCTACGGTACTCGAGCCACACCTCTACAAGTCCGGCTGACCTAAACGGATAGCGACCAGCGGGAAGCCTGAAGGGGCTAATCTTCGTGGCTCGGGATGCTGAGCTTAGTCCTACCTATTGCATCACCTGCTTGGTATAGAGTAAGACATGTACTTCCGGACTTCGTGAATCAACACTTAGCACTCCACATCCATGCCAAGTTGCAGGCTTACTGCTCATAGTATGTAGTCTGGTTCAACACCCGGCTTGAACACTGCTTTGGAGTGAACACCATGTTGTCTACAAGAGTTCCAGTGGCATTAGCTGCAGACACAAATCGCAAGGTCGTCATCGCATCGTGAGACTGTGACTTGATTGCCAGGATGTACCAAAAGCATTTGCATGTGATGTTCACTTCCTCAGTAGCGCACTATGTCGAGTCGATCATGCAGCTTTCGGCTCCTTGTCCTTGTCCTTGTCCTCGTCCGCGCAGCCACAGTCGTAGTGCTTCGCTATCTCATCGCAGTCGAACTCAGGTTTCTGCAACCGCTTGTTGACGACGTTGTGGACGAAACAGCCCCACTGCGCTGCAGCCTTCTGCGAAGATACCTGCGGTGGGTACTTCTTGAGGACCTGACCGAAGTGTTCGGCGCACTCTCCGCAAGGATACAATCGCTGGAACAGGTGGACATACTGTCGCAGGGCTTCTTTCTCCTCGTCTGTCGGTTTCTCCGGGAATCTGGCGAACGTTGTGTGCATGAGCTTCCATGCTGCGCGGCCGAGCTCTGCCCTGTTCGTACCTTGTTAGCTACCGCGCTCTTGTGACCATCTCAAAGACATGAACATACTTGGCTGTCGCATTCCCTAACTTTGGGGCGATCGCGTGACCTGTGAGCAAAGCCTGACTATTCCCACTAGAGAGAGTATGCTGTCCATCACGTATTACGGAGGCTGCATCTGGCAGTTGTGCTTTGTAGGGTCCAAGGAAAAGGAACGAAAGGGCGGCGAACACGGCCAGCGCGAGGAAGACGAAGCGCTTCGAGCGTATCATGGTGTTGTGTGTTTGGAGATAGGGAGACCCAAGGGCCAGGGGTGGGATATAAGGGGCAGCGATCACTGCAACCAAGAGCACCGCGACTGTAAAGTGGTTTACGACGCGTAGCCAGGGAATGTTGGTGCCGGACGGGTTCCATCTCCAGGCTCACGTGCCAAGGCCGCACTGCTTATGGAGATGTATACCGAGGTGTTTTCGGGGCACAGATGCCGAACTTTTTTTCCGTGGGTTCGGGATACACAGAATCTATGGAGACGGTTTCAATTGACAAGCTTTTATATGGTTCCAAAAGCTAAGTAGCTTTGAATACCTGGGTAAGTTGGTGCGGCTGACTCGTGACATCGCCGTATATGGCGTCACCGATATCGCAGAGTTACAGAATATCAAAAGCACTGAACATTCACCTCTGACTGTTTCACTACATCTCCAAAACTCCACCACAAAACACCAGCTGCCTACTTACCACAAACATGTCTCTCTTCCCTCCTAAGCCTGTGGAAACAATTGGTACGTCTTTCAATTGCAATTGCATTTTTTTTCCAAGCTGATCAAAAACAGACTGGAGCAATGTGGGCTTCAAAATCCGGGAAGGTACGTCGCCGTCACAATCTCCAGGTCTGGTGGATGTATTGTGCGCCGAAAACAAGCGCAGGGATGGCATCCCAGTTTGGTACCTATTCTACGAGAATAATTTGGTTGCCACAAGAGTTTTACTAAACGTTGAATCGATTGTTTTTCGGTGGGTGTACGCTTCATATATCTAACATGTTGTAGTTGCCGGACACGTCGAGTCACACTACTCTGTCGAGACTGGCAAATGGACAGAGCCAACCTTTGTGGTGGACCCATATCTGCGAATTCACGGCATGGCTCCCGCTCTGAACTACGGCATGCAGTGTTACGAGGGTATGAAGGCCTTCCGTTCGCCAAACAACACAATCAACATCTTCCGGCCCAACATGAACGCCGAACGCATGCAGCACTCAGCATCTTACATTTCGATTCCGGACGTGCCTACCGAACACTACCTCGAGTGCTGCAGCTTGGCGGTGGGAATGAACGCAGCTTACGTACCTCCCCACGAGACTGGCGCAGCTATGTACATTCGTCCTCTGCTGTTCGGTAGCTCGGCCCAGTTGGGTCTTAACCCGCCGCAGGAGTACACTTTCGTGGTCTATTGCATCCCTACTGGAGTCTACCATGGCACAAATCCTGTGGATGCTATCATTCTTGAGGACTTTGACCGCGCCGCACCCGAAGGCACTGGCTCTGCCAAGATTGGTGGAAACTACGCCCCGGTTCTGCGACACAGTGAGAAGGCGTACAAGTCCGGCTACGGCATCACACTGCACCTGGACAGCAAGACACGCAGCGTAGTTGATGAGTTCTCCACCTCGGCCTTTATCGGTGTCAAGAAAGATGGCAACAACGTCAAGCTTATTGCTTCCGGCAGCAAGAACGTCATTAAGAGCGTGACCGGCGACAGTGTACTCAGGATCGCTGAGTCGCTCGGCTGGGAGACAGAGTCGCGAGAGGTATGGCTGTTACCTGAAGCGCATATAACATGACTAACGTGGCTCAGATTCCGTACGATGAGATCAAGGAGTTCGATGAGGTTCTTGCCGCAGGAACAGCAGCAGCTCTGGTGCCCATCAGGTCGATCACCATGAAGTCAAAGAATGAGAAGATCACCTTCGCTGCGGCCGAGACGGAGCCCGGACCAGTCTGCGTCAAGCTGCTCGAGACTCTCCGAGGAATTCAGCAGGGCAAGCTTGAGGACAAGCAGGGCTGGCTGTACGAGGTCCAGAGGCCTGCACAATTTGGAGGGAAGAAGGTCGACACCGAAGACGATTAGGAATTGCCTTACTGGTAATCGGTACACATGACAGGACCGAAGACTGTAAGCCATTTGTCTTGATCGGTGCAAGTGACAGGAAGATAAGAAAGAAAAGAAGGAGAAAAAGGAGAAAGAGAAGGACAGGGGTCGCCAGAAGGAGCGTAAAGCAAGCACAGCGCTGGTCAAGATCAGGCCGAAGC
>Ga0115846_100635_pt1 | contig 17731 bp, 14 predicted proteins | sample InSIn5gowninarea_2_FD_83860 | JGI IMG/M metagenome (GOLD analysis project Ga0115846, IMG submission 83860)
TATAGAAGAAAAGGAGGGGTAAAGGCAGGGGGGGGAAGGAGGGGAGGGTGGGATCAACCAGGGATCCGAAAGGCAAAGAAATGGAGAGAGTGGAAATAGAATTGAAGATTGGGGGAGGGATGGGGGGGAAAAAATAAAAATGGAAAGGAAACAAGAAAAGTGAAAAGTGAAGGGGAGAATTAAAGAAAGGAAAGGGTGTAACACACCTTCTTTGGCGGAAGGATGGCGATGGCGGACTTTGGAGTAATAGAAAGGTGGTGGTGACTATGGTGACTGAGATGGTGGTGGTGGTGGGGTTTGGGATCTTTCTCCCCTTTGAGAGAGCGTCGAATGGCCTAATTAATTGGCGGTGTTGGAGATTAGTCCAGAGCCGATAGATTGCGCGCGGCAATAATGATCGTTCCCAGTCAGAAAGAAGAAAGGGAAGGGCCACAGTCATCAATCAAGGTGCTAATTTTTCGGGGAGGAGGGCGCTCGGAACAAGCGACAATCGAGATAAACGAGGGGCGGGAAAACGAGGGGTTTGCTTGCAGGGAGGGTTTGCCAGCTTGGAACAGATAGATGTACGTACCTTCATTATTTAGTTTGCTAAATTCTCCTTCCGGGCGAAACTAAATAAATGAACGTCGGAATGAATCAATGAATAATACTCCCTAGGCAGGTCAACCTAGCCAGGCCGTGCCCACAGGTGGTCGGGAACGCCAGATCAGCCGCCGAGGCAAGGCAAGACGTAATAAGTACGGGGACGAGTAGGGTTTGGTGGTTTGAGCGAGGCCTGCAGCAGACAAGATCTGATCATCCACTTTATGCCCGTTGTCAGCCACCCCGGTCCAGGCGTATCACTGTAAACTCGAAGGTCTTGTCGGCGATGGGATGTGTTGGAATACAAAGAAACCAAAAGAACAAGAGAATGGGCGGCAATCCCGGGTAGCAGCTGAGAGAGACGAATGAGGCAAAAGAGACAGGGTAGATGAGTAAAAGAAAAGGAAAAAAAAAATATAGTAAGACGAAAACTTTAAATCTGAACAATGAAGGAGCGTTTTAAAGTGATACAGTAAAAAAGATAGTAACAGACAAAATAGCCTGGGGTTTGATGGGGAAATAGAGAGAGAGAGAGAGGGAGGGACAAGAGAGTGTGTCAATGGGTGAAATAGAGCGGACGGTTGTCAGCGGCGATATGTTGTTATAGTAAGAAAAATTAGAGTAACTCCCTAAACGCTGGTCTGCAAGTAACCCAGACAAGTGTGACAGTGCAGTGGCCTCCTAATTTCTGCTTGCCTTTCTTTGCCTATTTTCCGCCCTCAAACGAGCAGGACTACCACGGACGAGCCGGTATGGGGAGTTCTGGATTGCGACGACTGGGACAGAAAAAAAGCGGCCCGCTTTCCTTTGGTCTTCCCCCCGCCCCTGAGGATGGATGGATGGATAGGTGGATGGGAATAGAATGGGTGCGCTGGAGTGGTTCAGTGGGTGGACAATGACGAGGATCCACGCGTGACAGCTCGGCGGAAGGTTCCCAGGGTTGCAGTGTTCTGGAAGGTCCTCCCCCCAGCAGAAGGGTTTAATATTTTTCCTTTTCTTTAAGTTACCAGATAGTTCGCCTGCTCCTTGCGACACACCTGGTTATGGAAGTCGGGAGATAGTAAAGTTGGCGGCGATGATGACGATGATGATGGTGGTGGTGGGAGAGGCAAGAAGTAAGTAGTAGTAAGCGGTCGAGTCAAAGGCACGGCGATAGGAGAATAATGGGCCGTCCTGACTCCTACCACCACTTTGCGGGAGCACTTGGTGGCTGTGAACCAGACGAAGGAGAGGCAAATAAGTGGATTGAGTGGATTAGTGGCCGGATGGCATGGACCGTCGTGGGGTGTGAAGGATGGAAGCCGTCGAGAAAATCGAACTGCTGGTTCAACTGTGGCGGGTACTCCAGCACCCTCGTTCCCGGTTGGTTGGTTCCCCGACCTGCGAATTGGAGATGAGGGAGGTTAGTATGGCGTTGGTTCTGTCCTCGTGGCAGTAAATCGAACTCGAGGAAGGATCCAAAGAAGGGTTACAAGCGGGTATAAAACCAGATGACTGGGATTAAAGGAGGTGGTGGTGAAAAAGTAAGTGAAAATAGGCAGAGCGCGATACTTCATCCGCCGGTCGAAGGCACATACACTTACCAACAAAGGAAGGCAATGTCCGGTTTGTAGCAGATCGTGATAGACGTTGGACTGGCTGGCTGGACTAGTTTTCTGCTCGGATCGCCTGGTCCTTGAAGCTAGTGCGTCTGTTTTCTTCACTTTCTTTTTTTAAACCTAGACTAACAGAGGAAATGACGATGAACTCAAACTGCTTGGTGCAAAGTGATTGTGATTGTGATAGTGATGGGGGCAAATCATCCATAAGGAAAATCAAAAAGATTGCGAGACAAGGACAAGACAAGAGAGCGGTTCAGAAGGAGACAATATAATGATATTATAACCCAACGCTGCCTGCCTCAATACATACCATACATCAATCAAATCCCAACAATCAAGACCCAAATTCTACAAAGCACACCATACAGACTCAGTCAGTCAGTCAGTCACTCACTCACCTTACAAAATCCAATGAATTTTCTCACCCACCAATGTCAATTCCTTCAGCTTCGACGCCAAAGCAGGTGGTTGTGTGCCTAAAAATCCTTTATTTAGTCGATTCACCAGTCAACCAGCAGACCGGGAGCTGCTCCCCGGCCGTCTGCATGGATGCACCGCGTAAGGTATGACGGCCGATGTCCATCCTGGTTGGTCGCTAAGGGACTAGGAAGTAAATACTTTAGTTAGCTGAGACTCCTTAGTTCGTTTCTGCTTCCAGCCCTGTTGGTAGTGTCATCCCTGACTCTTTTCCCTCTTTCTTGTTAGTGATTTTTATTCCTTGATTATGATTTTCCCCTTTCTCTTTCCCTTTAGTTACTAGTTATTTAGTTAGTTTAAGGTGGGTTCATTATTCACTTCCCTTATTTTACTTTTCATATTTATCCCCCTGGGCGCAGTTGGGCAGCAGTGAACCACCGCCCCTCCCAAATTCCCTTTTTTAGAAAAGAAAACGGGAAAGGGACGAACTGCTCCCAATTTTTATCTTTTTCCAATTTACCCATCTCCTGGACTATCATTTCCCCTGTACCGCTGTACCTCCGAGCCTGAAACTCTGCAAAGGGAGCTCGGACGGGGAAAAAAGGTACTTAGGCTGGAAATGCATCCATGGTTGTATGCCTGGATTTTACCCAATCCAGTCACCCAACCCGGACTTTACATTTGCTGCACTTTTTTTTTCTTTGGATCGGCACAGGGTCTCTTCTCCATCTAGTATAGGTGGAAGACGATCAGGTCTGAAGAGAATCCCCCGGAGTTCCGCCTCAAAGATGGATTAGTTTGGATCCCAACAATGCTGTAACCCAAATGCTAGCTAGTTGGCAAGGCAGAGAGGTATAACCGCACTTTTTCCAATATGACCGAAAACTGTAAGGGACGACTGAGCTGCATTATTTTGAAAAGGTCAAGTACTTTGCATCCAGCCTCATGTATTTACCTCCGTATCTACAAAAGTAGATAGGGTAATGCACGCGATCTCTGTCTCCTCCAGTACCTACAGTAGTGGCATACTCCAGCTGCAGAGTATGACATGGATTCTCCAAGCAAGATATTACTCTACTACACACATCATCTAGATCCATTCCATTTCCCCCCCCCCCAAGCCAGTTCTCGAAAACCTTGTACACCCTGCACCTCATCCACATTCACAGACACACCACCCTTGCAGGTAGTAGACAGCCCAGTCACTGCACCCAGTCAAATCCCTAACCGGGCTTATTCCAGACGCCGTCCGCATAAGGTTATTGCTCGTATATGCGAGTATAAGAAATAAGAAATAAGAAAAAAAAAAGAAAACGATACGCGCGAACAAGCGAAAGCTGAAGTCAACGCCACACCAAAATTTAGAATTTCAGTCTATCCATCTTACCGTTAGTAGCCAATGGAAGATAAAGGTAGCTAACTAACTAGATACAGTAGTCGAGGCACACTGCAGCAACTTAGCTACCTACAAAAGTATCTAGTAGGTACTTTAGATGGCTGGACCGAATAAGCGCGCAGCTGATCAGATCATACTATTATTCGCCACACTCTGGATGTATGTGGGTAAAATCGATCCATCCATCGAGCCCACTAGCCAGCTGAGTTAAGTACTACTGTAGCTGAGCTAAAAAGCACAACAGCTGATTGTAGTTACTTTGTGCCACAGTACCACAGGTATATTGCGTAATTTCAGCCCATTTATGTGAAGCACGGATCCATAGATCATGTCCTGCTGTTACTTTGTGTATACTCTGGTAAACCCCGCACCACCATCACCACGTGAAAAGTACCAAACTATCATATTGTTTCAGTCCCTCAATATTATAGACCATGAAACAAGCACTGAAACAACCCTCATCTGACGAATCCAAACAGCAGCACCTATACCATATACCATCTTCAGCCTCGTGCAGATAACGACCAACCCATCCTGCAAATCTGATATATCATTCTCCAGATGTCATATGCACCACCCTTCCTTTCCCCTCCTCCGATCAAATCAAGCTATATAGTAGTAAGCAATTGATACTAGTGCATCAACCCGGCCCCCAGGAGTTATCTAACTCGCGATGATCGAAATCGATCTACAGCTGATCATCGGGTTTGATTTCCGTCTCGTCTCGTCTTTTAAGGGTTTTGCCACCATCGGATACTAACTAACGGTTATCTACTTACGTACCTACTTAATTTGGAAAGTATATGCATGGTCACTCACTCACTCACTCAGTTACCACAGTAAGTACTGAGTACTTTATGGAGAGGCCCAGAAGTACGGGTCTAGACCGGTGGGGGAGGGAAGGACTATCTACTTACTTAGGAGTGGGAGAGAGCGACTTGTCAGATTTAGTGGATTATTAACTAGCTGGGTATAGTATAGTGTCATGTATCATGTACGAGAGTAGATAGATAGATAGATAGATAGATTGATAGATAGATAATAGATACATACATACATACATACATAGATCATTGTTGACTTATCACTGTCGATCTTCCTCTAACGGTCGACTTACTTCTCCTTTATGTAACTTTGATCTCATCTCGCTTGCGTTGATGAGGTGCGGGGTATCAATGTGACTACTTAGTAACTGTTTTGACGTACCCCTCATTTGTGGGTCGATTGTGGTGGTAAGTACTTTCTTTGTATGTCCTGTTGGATACATAATGTTAGGGTGGATGGATGTGTCTGATGTTGAAGGGAGTGGGTTTTTATTGGCTTGAGGGTGTGTGGTAAGGTTCATGAGGGGGTGAAATTGGCGCAGTGGGCAGGATAATGAGGACCGTTTTTGTTCTTATACTACGGAGACAGACTTGTATCAGTTGACGCCGTGGTGGGTACAATGGGGCTGCTGCCCATACTTTTCGTGTTTTAGAATTGACAATGATCATTGTATTGACAGCTGCGCTACCGAAATGTTATCAAACAAACGTCAGACGCCCCTTCCCTTATACCCACTTCTGCCTTCCATCCATCGACCTTCTTTTCCTCTCTGTGCACTACCAATCCTCCTCAAGTCAAAATGGGTATATGTACTCAGATCGTAAGCGGTTAATGCAGGACGCCTCTAATGCCGGAAGCAAGGAAATAAAACGAACAGAACTCCAAGCGCCCTGAAAAACGAACAGAATAGGGGAAAGCTGGGGAGTGCTAGAAGTATCCAGAATGGTGAAAGGGGTGTCGGAAGGTGAAAGTGAAACCGCAGGTTGCAAGGAGGAATAGAAGAAAAGAAGTAAAATCGAGAGATACGGAACTTAGATCTGTCCCTTGATATCGACAATTCGGTGGGCCTCGGCCTTGGCTCCTTCGAACAGTTGGCCGGCCCTGCCACCCGTAAGCAGTCTCACCACGCCATCTTTCTCTTGGAGGAGGTCCTCCGAAGTATGGTCCAAAATGAAGCGGGCGCTCTGCTCGTCGGACTCGAAACCAAGTTCTTCAGTAATGAAACGGATGTTTACGTCAGGTTTGTACCTGTATTATCAAGGTCAGTGGCCGTCACACGTAGAGTCTGAAGAGAAACTTACGCTTTACAAATTGCTGCAAGTGCAGAAAGTCGCTCACGATCCACAAACATATCCATTAGATAAGCCCCCATATTCGGGGTGTCGAGATAAAGCTGAAAGAAACGATGATAGTTCCCAAGAGCAAGAGCGGAACGGACATCCAACGCATGTTTCACAGCAAGATCCCGTTTGTCTGCTGCAGTTAGATCGGCCAAAGCATCGTTCATGGCCGTCCAGTTGCGGGTATGGATGAAATAGAGGATACGATAGGCCTTGAACTCCGTAGGATGACCGCCAAGCTGCTGTGCATACAACGCTCGTAGTTGAGTCTGGCACTGATTATACTCACCAAGGTCACCTTTCTCTAGGGCAATTCGGGCATGGATTTCATAGACGCTGACAGTGAATTCGTTCCTGATATGCTGTACAGTCAAATCTTGACGCAGGGATTTGAACTGATCACAGATATAGCCATAGTTGTTGTCCTTTTTCCATTTCTTCTTCAGTAGGTCTAATGTTTTCATCAAGACCGGCAAGGGACGGACGGTATCCGGATTCGGTGCAGAAGTCAGGCGGAAGTAGTTCTTCTCGAGCTCCTGGCACCTTCCGACAACAGGGCCTTGGTTTGCATTGGGGGTCGGTGATGCACCGCGGGATGAGGGCGAAGATCCATGTCGTCCTTGTGCGTCCTCGAAACGTTTCCTCCGCATCTCCAGATTAGCTTTTGACTTACTTGGGTTCTTACTGTCCATCTTCTGCCGCTTGTCTGTGGAAGGATAAGTGACTCGGTCTTCAAAGGCATTCTGGTTGTTAGTTTGTCTCCATGGTGGACAGCTGCTCGCGTCTCCGTGGTACTCCACCGATTTCCTCTTCTTCGATAGGTCAACCAATGGAGTGCTGGACTTCTTCGGCGAATGTGTCCCAAATGTGGCCCAAGTCGAGACACCTGGGCTGGCGAGCACCATGTTGCGGTCGTTTTGAACCATGACCTGCGGCAGAGGCAGGGTTTCCCAGTCGATCTTATCGAGCATATTACCCTCTGCTGCCTCCGTGATGACCGACTTGAGTTTCGCCTCCATCTCACTCCGGTCGACCGTGGGAAGGCGGTTTTCAGGCGCAAAGCTGCGTTGCACATATTTGCGGACGGCTTCTGGAAATTCTACTTTTTTGCGGGTGGCGGCATCGGCAGACGTCGTCGGGGGTGTAGTAGAAGGAACAGGGTTGGTGGATTTGGTGGGCGCGATACTACGGCGTGCTTGCACTGGGATATAAGCTGGGGCCACTGCTGACCACGTTAGTCAAGTCTGAACAAATAACACGGGCGGGAAGAGAAGCATACCATGACCAGAGTGAATTGAGGTGGTAGCGGTGGCTGAAGCCGCAACACGCCATGGTGGGATGCCGGAGCTCATGATGAATGAAGAAACGATGATCTATTTTAAGGGCCAGTGCAAAAGGGGACAATAAAGAAATGTGAAGAGTGGTGATGATCAGAAAAGAGAGGTATTAACTACGGATGATTTGGTTCGAGCCAGTCAGAACATATTCCTACACCATCAGAGCCGAGTAGGTATCACTGAATGTAAGAGAAAAATAAGGTCGGCAGGTCTGTTTCTAACGAGACAAGGGGCAAGATGATATGTAAGTTATCCACAGGGGTATGTTCTCCGGGCTTCAGGGTGAGTGAATAAGGATGATGAGCGGAGAGAGAGGGAGACTCGCTTAGTGACGCTGGATCCCACTTGACTTGTCTCGGTGGCGGAGATTTCGTCTTGGCACGGGGACAAGATACCGCCTACCCAACACAGACATATTACATCAGCACGCCGATCTGGACTGATAACGAGCAATACAACCAGCGCCAAGGCATCTCGCTTTCGTATACTCTGCCCCTCTTCACCCTTTCAATCGTGAAGAGATGCTGCTTGATCTAACTAGATGTTCTTCAAGCCTTTGGATCTGACAACTGCGCTTCGCCCCTCGCTGTTGCCCGACGAGACCTTACTCTTTGTCCAGGATGCGGTGGGGTTGTACGAAGGGTGAGTAGCCGGTTGTTACTTCACCTGCTGCATCGGTGGTCTCTCCATGCTTGGGTCTATTTCACTTCTTCTGGAACCGAGCCTTAGTGACACAGTATATATCTTCTCAATTGCTGACTGTTGATGTCTCTTGCATGATCAGAAAATATAAAATCCCCAATTATCAGAATGGCCATGCCTATTTGACCTCGCATCGTGTCTGTTATGTAGCAGTTGATGAGCCGCGGAAATACTCAGTTGGCATTGACCTCAAGGATATTGATAGAACAGAGTACCAAGTACGTGCTGGTTCAATCATGCAAACTGGCCTGAAATCTAATGTATCATAGGCAAGCTTCTGGAAGTCCTCTCCAAAGATTACGCTATACCCTAAGCCACTGAAGAACATTGACCGGTCGAAAAGCGCTGGCGCAAGTCCCTCTCGATCGCAGTCACCCCTGACCCCAAAGTCTGTGTCTCATCCTAGTGCGGGACTTCCTCCGCCCGTGAATGCGACATGGGTATGCCCTATATGCACCTTCTCCAATCCCGTGCCCTCCAATTTCGACCCATCCACCGCTACCGCGTCGACGCCGATACCTCCTTGCCTGGCATGTGGTATCAAACCCCCGCTTGCGACTATCCTTAAGGCTGCAATCACTGCTGCAACAAGTCGTGAGAGCACTGTTGCGACGCCACCAATCCCCCAACCTGGGCAAGAGTCCTCACTTGGGAATAATGGCCCCAAGAACCTAACGGTTCCACAAAATGGCGCCCAAGTGCCATGTCCACGCTGCACATTCGTCAACCATCCGTCTCTCATTGAATGTGAAATGTGTGGAGCTTCCTTGGTCTCTGCAAATATCCTCAAAGTCACCAATGGCGATCACTACCGTGCAGAATCCCCGGCCCCTGTTTTTGATCAGGGCAGTATTAAGAGCAAGCAAATTAAAGATTGCATGAAATTGTCATTCCGTGGAGGTGGCGAAAAAATATTTCTTGAAAGGTTGAAGGGCGCCTTGATCCAGCGGAAATGGCTTCTTTACAATGCTCCACCTGTGCCACAACAACCATCGCAGTCAAGCCTCGAAGCTCAAGGTTTAGCCGTGCCTGCATTAGCGAACGGCCCTGGAGCATCACAGCCTCGCTCACCGGGAGTTGGCATTGCGGGGCTTGAGCGACGAGGCCTTGAGGCTCGTAAGAACAATGAGCTCGTCATTGGCAATGCTTTCGAGGATCTTGAAGCGCTTATGGCATCGGCGAAACATATTGTTGCGCTTGCTGAGACGCTAGCCCGCGAGTCTGGGATGGCTAGTGACGAGAGCTCTGCTGAAACTAGCGCCGTCCTTTCGGAATCAGCGGCGGCGTTGGGTATGGTGACGACGAAAGATATGCTCGGGTCTGGGGCAGAGAGCCTATATCTGTCGGAGTTGTCCCGAAATTTAGCGGAATATCTAACCGATGATCGTAAGGGCGTCTTACAGAAAGAAGGGGGGATCATTAGTCTTATCGACTTATGGGCAATCTTCAACCGGTCCCGAAACGGGGTCGAGCTCGTAAGTCCTTCGGACTTTCAGAAGGCTGCGGAACTATGGGAGAAATTGAAGTTGCCAGTTCGTCTGCGTCGTTTCAAGAGTGGACTGCTCGTTGTTCAACGATACGACTGGACTGATGAGAAGACCCTTCGGCAGCTGCTAGACTGGATGGCAGAGCTCCGTCAAGTGCCACCCACGGAGCCGGTAGCCTGGGACTGGCGTCTGTTTGGACGTGCCGTGACTGCACAGGAGGCGGCACAGCGATTCAAATGGAGTGTGGGCGTTGCAGCGGAGGAGTTGGAGATGGCAGAGGATAAGGGAGTCCTTTGCAGAGAACAGGGAATTGAGGGGCTACGGTTCTGGTTTAACTATATTTCATCTGACCCAGGCCTGCAGGTAGTGGACGATCTAGGACTTGCAAAAGTTAGCATAGACAACCATGACATATAGATATGACGGGAATTTTGACTAAGAATCCCACATGATGATTCTGAGCGAGCAACTTCTACTTTGAGTTTCTGCCTGAGGCACGATTCTAGACCGACAACCCCGCGTTTGCCCCGTGATTGGCTTATCGGAGCTCTCTCCGCCTTATCAGCTGCCAACTCTCTACTCTCCCTTGCACTCCAAGTCACTCCATGCTTCGTTCATCAGTATTCTAGCTCTCTTTCCGATAAACTGATTAGCTATCTCCCTGATAAAAGTTTCTATTTTGTGGTTACTGTCCTTGTAGCGGCCCTCCTGACCCCTAATCGTCCCCTGTGATGTAACCGAAGACAGCTCAGTGGCCGTCCGAATCCGGTCTGACGTCGTGGTCGAAGAGCTTCATCCCGCCTTGCTTAGCGTCCTTCCATTCTAGCTTGTATACTTCAAACACAGTGTACTCGCGAGCCTCAACCATGATATATACAACCGCAGTTGCAAATATCAGGGCCGTCAGACGTTCCACGGCCCTGGCCAGAACTTATCCCCAAGCCATACTCTTCGCATCATCTCAACATCTGAAGTCCTCCTGCCAGCGCCGTCACATATGGCGCGGTCCGGGCGAGAGGATAAACTACGAGTATTTGGAGAAGCAGATAGATAAACACAGACGATACTGTCTTTCGAAGCTTCGTGAAAAGCCCACACGTCCGCGGAAAGCGAACGTGTACGAAAGTCAGAATCCATGGGGGTTCCGAGGTTACGGACCGGGCTATGATCGGGACAAGCCTTTTCAGTTTTACAATCGAGGAGGTATCAAGGGTGACTTTTGGGAGGCCGAAAGGTCCCGCATCAAGGAGAGAATGAACCAGATCAAGAAGGAGATTGATAAGGATCCTTACGCAGCATTGTTCGGAAGAAGGTTGCAGCCATTTAGCTCCTTTGAGAAGCTTGATAATGCCTTTACCTCCATTTGTCGTTCTTTCCTAGGTCTTGACAAGTCGGAAAGTACCATGAATACAACAGCACGCCCGAAGGCCACTACTGCAGTCTCGAAGGACTCTTCGGAATCGCCCAAGAAGCCACAATCAGACGTGAGTGGCGGGGTCCCATCTTCAGACGAGATTATATCAGAGACGGGTCGACCAGACTATGAATTCGATCCTGTTAGTGGTCGTATGATACCCAAGGATCCTGAGCAGCCGGTGGCCACAGCAAAGGGTTCTCGCGGGAACGACATTGATACATTGGCCGGGACCCAGAAGCCTCCTTCTGGGCCCACCGGCTATCTATCCCCATTCGAACGATCAGTTTCAGAACCTAAGCCGGCAACAGAAGCAGGAAACGATAGCGCAGAAGAAACATCGCAACAACGTGTTGAGGTGGCACCAGTCGCGGATGAGCCCTTTCAAACCCCTGAGGTGCAGAAATCGGATTCACCAACAGAAGTTCGCTACAAAGCTTTGGAGCCATCAATTGATACTATGAAAGACCAGAGAGATGTTTCTGAGAAACTCAGTAGTCTCTCAGAAGCGATCATGGCCGATCAACCTAAGCTTCAGGATCTCACAATGGGCAGCGGACGCGTCACCTATGATCACCTAGAAGCGCCGGTCAACAGTCGTTCGTTTGGAGATCAACCAAGCAATGAGGCTTCGATGAGATCTCTAGAGACGCCTGAAAGTCCTCTAAGTACAGCACACGAACAGGACAGGGTGCAAGCAGAGAGGAAGGAGGATTTAGACCTCCTGAATGCCAGTGATATTCGTTCCCAATACTTGGCTAGGCCTAGTATTGATCCTGAGATTGAGAAGCAGATCCGCCAATCTCTCGACGATAAGTTCGATTCATTTGTCGATCCCGCTGGTGACATTGACGCCCAGAGCGTTCGAAGCAAGTTTCAAAAGCATGAGACTGTCGGCGCCTCTGACGAGTCCGTCATGCCAGAGAAATCAGACGTTGGTGTACAACCCAATCAACAAACTGCAGAAAGTCGGGAAGCTTCACAGGTACTCCAGTCTGGAAAGCAGGAAGCTACCAAGAACTTCGATCAATCTGCTACCATTGAGCAGCCACACGTTGATACCCCACCGACCGAAACCTATCGAGTGCTTGCATATGATCCCTCGACCCTTCAAGTAAATGAAGCAGAGACAAGCTCATCTTTCCAGGCTTCAGACGAGACAATCCATCCGGCAGAGATCCTAGGTCGCCTGAATGCCCCTGCCAAGTTCCTACCCCATTTTGCAAGAATGCGTACCGATGGTTACGAAATAGTTTCAGGTGGTGGGGATATTCTTGTGTTCAAAAAATCCAGCAGTTCGGTGCATGAAAATTCCGCTCTCCCTTCCAAAGCAGCGGACAAAATTGAAGCTAGCCTCGACGGCCGAAATAGTGAAACCCTGAAACAATCTACATCACCTATTCAGCTACCACAGGAGCATTTCTCCAGCCAAGCTCCTGATCATCAGACCGAATTACCAGGCGAGACTTCACAAGCTAAAGGCTCTTCTTCGAAACGCCAATCCAGAGCTGGCCAAGCTTTGCGCAGGATGCTGTTCAGTGGCGTAGCTACCGCAGGAACATGCTACGCCATAGGTGTTGTTGTTGAATACTTCCGCACGGGAGGACAGGACGGACGGGGCATTGATGCTTTTACGGCTTTTGAGTCTGAGCGGCGTCATGGAGACTAAATTTGGATGTCTTCGCACAATTCTGTATGACTATTTGAGCTGATTTCTGCCATGACCAACGAGTATGTATTATGTAGTGCGTCTCCTCTCAGTAGTTAGAGTTACATTCATCATTGGAAACTAAGCTACGCTATCTGCTCTATTAACGCCATCTTCCCGCTATGCTATGGGTACATCAATTTGGTATGAGCAAAAGACGAGAAAGAGAAAGAAGGCAGAGAGCCAGTAAGGGCAATACAAATGCAAAGTAAATGCAAAGTAAATGCAAAGCAAAGTGCCAGCAAAGTGCAAGCAAAGTGCAAGCAAAGGCTAAGCGGAGACCAAGCAAACGCGAAGCAAAAAGCTAGCAAAAGACAAGCAAAGGCAAAGCTAAGCAAAGCCAAGTCGAAGCAAAGTGCAAGCCTTAAAGAAAGAAAGAGAGTACCGAAAAGAAAAAGTTAAGACGAGAGATTGAACAACGTCCCCGTCCCCAACGCCTATCGCACTGGCAGCGCAAAAACCACCACCACCACCCATTCCTCACCCCCCTCAGCGCCTAGCCGCAGACGACGACGACGACTCCACAGGCTGCGACTCCACCTCCTCCAGCGGAAACTTCTCAAACATATTCTGCATAACACCACACTTAGCGCGGCCGCCCATCAAATAACGATTGAGGCCAGCCAACAACTTCAACGCGGCATGCCAATCGCTCTTATTCCAGAGATCATATTCCTTGCTAGCGAGCACGCGGAACACGGGGGCGTCATCTTCGTCCGGAGCCTCGGTTCTCTCCTCTTTGAGAGTGTGTAGCCAATCGAGTTGATCAATATCGTGCTCGAGATCTTGCTCGGTGTAGCGGCGAGTAGCGTCTCCGGCGCGGAAAGTGTGCAGTTCGGTGTTGGAAGTGTCGACTGGCTTGTACTTCTTGCAGTAGATGCGTGAGATCTTGGAACTGGGGAATATGGCGCGTTGGACGTGGAGTCTGCTGCCGTGGAGGTTGATTAGGAAGACTTCTTGGTCCGGGAGGTGGTGGCGGTGGATGTGCATGTGGTGCAGGTTGGTTAGGAGTTGGCCGAGGTGCAGTTGGAAGTTTTGGGAGAGGGTTTTGTGGAGGGGTTGGTTGTCGGTGAGGGTCTGTGGTGGTGGTAGTGTTAGTGGGGTTGGGTTGGTTTTTGGGGGAGGTTGGATAGGAGGGTAGACTATACAGTTGACATTGGCAGGACGGTGCGTGCGTACATAGCATCGGGGTAATAATCAACGACGACGCGGCCGGAGGTACAGGGTCCGTCCTGACGTTTCTCCTTGTATCCGGTCCAATATTCGAGATATTCTCCCATGACTTTTGGACTGGTTGGATGGGAGGGGATGGGGTTAGTGTATCGTTGCTGTGTAGGGTCTGTTAGGGTTGATGTTGTTACGTACTAGAGGTGGAACCAAAGCATAGGCTTTGAAGTCGGGTGCATGACATCCACGTTGAAGAACAGCTCGGATATGAGAGCATGAAGTACGTTGTCTTGGTTGTAACGTGCTTGTCTGAATTCAAGATTGGTTGGACAGGTAGCGGCACTGCCTGCCTCGTCCTCGAAGAGACCTTTATCCCACTGAGGAGAATTCTTGAGGTTACGGAAGACGTCGAAGAAAATGGTCTCGAGGGTAGGCCATCTATTCTGATTGACTCGACGTCCATTTCTGGCGATGCGGAAGATCCAGACAGCGCGGTGGACGATCTCTGGTATTGAATTAGCTTTGCTCCTTTGGAAATGGTCTACCTATGTGACATAATATGGAGAGTATTGGATGCGCTTGGATGGGTATATATACTCACTATCCTTGTCTGCTCTCTTGAGGTATCGCAAAGGCACGATATCTTCGTCAGGGCGGCTTAGATAGAACCTGGCTTTCATGCCGTGGACTTGGATATCAACGGACTTTGTCTCAGAGATCTCGGGGATCGTTTCCATGACTCTGAAGGCTGGCCATCTGATGTATTCAGTATCGTTAAGTTCCGCGGCAGCTCTTTCTTCTGCAGCTGCTTCTGCTCGCTCCTCTTCAATCATCTTTTTCGCAGCTTTCAGCTTCGCGAGGTCCCTCCTAGCTTTGGAGAGCCTGAGACGCGCCGCTGCTTCGGCAACCTTCTTCCGCATACCCCGGGGATCCATGATCTCTCGGTGGTTCACGAATGCAGAGAAGAAATATGAGGATGATGAGAAGGATAGGGACGTGTCTGCATCTTGCAGCACAGAGTGCATTCAAAAGATGAGCTGTGGACGTGTTCAACCGTCGTGGCAAAGGTCATCTTGTGTTAGGAGAGTGAATCTGCGTGCACCGTTTGTGATATCTGCTAATGCGGAGACATCTGGCGGAGACTGATCCGTTTATGATGTTTGAAGATGAGGAAGTTCGTGGTTGCGTTAGCATGAAAACTGTGAATGTGATGTTGGAATACAGCTGGAGGAGAGTGTCATTGTGGTAGATTTACAGAAGTGAACTATGTTAATGAGGTTCTCTTGAGCTAAATGGTGCTTGCGTGATGTGCTTCAGAGCACGAAATCTAGGGTTGTGGTGTTGAGCAACATTGGTGGTTGTGAAGAAGATATATAGTTGTGGCACGGTTATCAGTTGGTCTAACCGTTTGGTACTGCCAGATCTATTAACAACTTTTCCCAACTTAATTAGTATGTCTCAATGTTATTTATAGTATCAGAAACTCAAGAGTCTACACCCAAATATCTGCCATTGTCATAAGGTACCATCTCTGTGGTGTGCAAGATCTCATTATCGCCAGCATTCTTAGTCACATCTCGGTGGGTCACCACTCATGATAAGCGCGACTCCTCCAACTTCCCCGCTTATCATCAACCTTCGCCCTTCCCCAGGTATATATTCCGAAGCATTACTGCCTTTCGAGGAAACAAATATAGGTTATATCAACTGCCAGAAAGAGGAAACTATAGCATCTACAATATTCACGATGTCCAAAGCAACCAGAATCCCCATCCGCACCCAAAAGGCCCCTCTCCCACCGCCATTCCTCTCCCAGGGTATCGTCGTCGGCGACATGGTCTACTGCTCTGGGCAGGTTGGCGTGAACCCTGCTACAGGCAAGATGGTTGAGGGATCAATCCAAGAAAGAACGGTACATCATTCATTCCTACATAACCAAAATCAATATCCCTAACCAAGGGTGTGCCTAAAGCTACTCAGCTAACGAGGTCCAGAAACAAATCCTCAACAACCTGAGTGCCGTCCTTGAAGCAGGCGGCTCTAGTCTCCAGGATGCCGTGAAAGTCAACATATTCCTGGCTGATATGAATGACTTTGCCGCTGTCAATGAAGTCTATAGTTCCTTTTTCGCGGATCCGAAACCGGTGCGTTTCGCCTGATTGCCCCTGGGCAGAGTCACATACTTACTGATAAACCTAGGCTCGCACATGCGTTGCGGTCAAGACATTGCCAATGGGGACTGATGTGGAGATTGAGTGTGCTGGGGTGGTGAGCAGTGTGCCAAGTCGAGGGTCTCGTCTGTGAGCAGCAAGCAAAGAAGCAGGTTCCTGGATATGACTGTGATGCTATGCGAGTACATAACTGGACAAATGCAGACAAACACTGCTTATGTGCATATACTCTGCATCTCGGCTGGGGGCAACGGATAGACCGGCGAGCCTGGTGTGAATAGCCTATGCGTCGACAAGCCCGGTTTCTAATGTTAGCAATCGGAATGCCAGCGGTGACTTTATGCATGGATTTGAGCGGCAGCTGGGCTTAGTTATGTCTAATGCGACACCGGCTGTCGGATGCAGCTCAGATGGCTGATGCGAGAAGATCATTCGTGCCATTTACTCCGTCCTCCGTGCTCTATACTGGATCCTCTATCGTAGCTAAGCGAACCATTGTGTCTCAGATCGGCTGGGTCGGTAAAAGCACAGATTCAGCTCCAACGGGTCATGGGTCAAATAAGGAGAACTGATCCGCTATTATTAGCATAGATCTCCATCTCCGAGTGGCCTTTCGTATAAGCTGGTAGGAAGCTGAATTATAAAGATTTGCAGTTGGAACAGTTCAGGGATAGTCCACTGCAACTACTGAACTGATCGACCTTTCTCAGGCTCTGATCCGAACACCGTGACTATCTCCAGGATTGGATCTGCTGGAGATGGAGGGAATCGCTGGCCTCAAAATGGGCGAGGCTAGTCCGCATGGGGGCAATGCACGCGCCAAGAGCCGACCACCAACCAATGGAACCAAGGGCCACGGTGGGGCAGCAGTCAGGAACAGGCTTAGTGCCTGCTTGAAGTAATTTCCCAGTCCTTGGATCGTTGGCAACTTTTGTCCATGGTTCATTAGATTCAGGGTCATATCCCCCGTCCCAGGAACTGGTCGCATTTAGCATATGATATAATGGTATCAGGATAGAGATATGTGTGATGGGCCTAGCGGTATAGGTTTTCAAGATACAATGGCCTAGTGAAAATGGTCAGTGAGTGGTCTTACGTCCGTCCAAGGCTTAGACTCGAAGACGCTCTTTGAATGGACTCAGCCTACAAGATTAAAATAGCAACGCGAACAATGGTGCCACTGCTGGACGAAGTTCCGTGGGTGCTACGACTCATCTAGCTTTCTTAGTAGTATCACCAAATGTCCACCGTCTCTACTCAACCCAGGCGAACGACGATCCAACTCCTAAGTATTACAGAGGAACCCATCTGGATTTGGGTCTTATCGAAGCTTTGACTTTCCCGATCTGCATATGCTGCTGAAGCAGTTCTGACCGTCAGCCTTCTAGAGTCGCACATCGCCCTAGGCCATGCTCTTCGTGAGATCCAACACTCGAAGAAGCAATGACCATGGGGGCGCTCCTGCAAATCCTTTCTGACTGTGCTGGCCTTGGGTACCAAGAGTCTCAGCCAATACGCGATCTGTGGAATTTTGTACGATTCTGTTCGTGGCAATTCTGAGACCGAAGGGATGGAAAGAGCCAT
>Ga0115846_100639_pt1 | contig 17718 bp, 15 predicted proteins | sample InSIn5gowninarea_2_FD_83860 | JGI IMG/M metagenome (GOLD analysis project Ga0115846, IMG submission 83860)
AAATAAAATATGCAGGAGAGGACATGCTCTATGTTCCTGTAGAGCAGATGGACTTAATTCAGAAGTATATTAGTGCGGACGGTGTGACACCAAAGATTAATAAACTCTCCGGTGTAGAAATGGCAATCAATCCACAGAATACACCAATTAAAATAATACTTAGGTTTCCGAATTGCAATTTTTCTTTTTCAATTGCTTCAGGTTTCAATTTCTGTATGTAGAAATCCACTGTAAAAATCCATCTTAATCCCACTAAATAATGGGCTATGGTTGTAATACCCGCACATAATATCAAAACTGCAAAGATAATCGCAGATGTAGGGCCCAATACCTTTACAACCAGATCTGTTGCCAAATCCATATTGATATGCTGGGATTGTAAAAGGTCAATATTTAATGCCACACAAGAAAATGCCAAAGTTATAGCACTAATAAAACATACCGGACACCAAATAGCAATTCCTCCAATCAGGAAAGCCTTTTTCATCACCTGTTGATTTTTTGCAATTGCAGATTTTAAATAGTATCCTGAATCAAATAGGATTTGTCCTAACGCAATAATTAGAGAGACAATAAAATATCTGATGGATGTCGCCGATGTAACTTTTAAAATGATAGCTTCATGATATACATTATTACCATTACTTTTTGCTTCTTGTATGCCAGCTAAAATTCGGTCTATGCCAATCTGATTCCAAATTGCACCTATAATCATGAAAAAAGCAATTAAAATTATAACTCCGCTAAAAAGGTCATTATATAATGTTCCTTTCATTCCCGCTATTAATACGAAAATCACCGTTATCGCTACGACTAGAAAAGAAATTTTCTTATAGGATACATCAAATATTCCATTAAATACAAACCCAATCCCTACTGCCTGTTCAATCATTACATATGCAGCAACTAGCAACGCAAAAATATAATAATAGTTTCGCAGTTCTAAATGATATCGCCGTTCCATGTAACTTATAACGGTTCCTCTTGGTATATATTTTTGAACAGATAAAATAATAGGAATCATCACTAAAAAAGAAATTGATGCACCAATTGCATATCCAATTGCTCCTGCAATCCCATATAATAAACAAGCTTCTGCTGAACCAATAATGGAGGTAACCCAGAGCCATCCTGAAAAAACGCTTCCGGTTAATAACCACGTTGGTACATTGCCGCCTGCAAATATACTATTTTGAATTGTATGGCTAAAATCACTTCTTTTTTTAATCGTTCGGTAAATACCATAAAGGATAAAAATATACACTATTATTATCCCATATCCGATGTATTGTTGCATCGCTGCTGCCTTTCATTTAGTAAAGCAAAAACTCTTCTATTTATCCTGCATCATTTCCAATACTTCCAAGGTCTCTTCCAGTTTATTTTTCTTATTTAAAGTGTATTTTACCATAGGTTTAACACCGCCGTGAATAAAAATTCTCATCCCATACTGTCCTACTAAATTCGCAAAAGCAGCTGGCTTTAACGGATTATCCGGTGCAAAGTCAAAGATAATCTTATTACCGTCTTCATGTATTCTTGTAATACAGAGTTTTTCAGCCATAGATCGAATTCTTGAAATTTGAATAAGATTAGTTGTCTCTTTCGGTAGGTCACCAAATCGATCCAGCAATTCGTCGATAATCTCTTCTTCTTTCTCTTGATTATCAACAGCCGCAATTTTCTTATACATTTGTAATTTTAAGACCTCATCTGCAATATATCGATCTGGAATATAGGCGGTAATTTGTAGTTCAACTGACGTTTCCTCTCGGTCCGGATTAACGATTTCACCACCGAGAGCTCGTACCGCATCATCTATTAATTTGCAATACAATTCATACCCGATCATCATCATATGACCATGTTGTTCCATTCCGAGAAGATTTCCTGCTCCACGTATTTCTAGATCACGCATAGCAACTTTAAAGCCTGCCCCAAATTCAGTGAACTCTTTAATGGCACGCAGTCTTTTTTCTGCCACTTCGGATAATGCCTTATCCTTCTGGAACATCAAATAGGCATAGGACATTCTCGTACTTCTGCCGACTCTTCCACGCAATTGATATAATTGAGACAAACCTAGTTTATCTGCATCCAGCACAATAATGGTGTTGGCATTTGGTATATCAATACCCGATTCTATAATCGTTGTTGCCACCAATACATTGGTTTCATTATTCATAAACCGAAGCATGATATCTTCAAGTTGTCTTTCGTTCATCTGCCCGTGAGCAGCTTCTACCCTAGCATCCGGAACTAATTTGCTGATATGGGATGCAATTTTGTTAATGCCTGTTACGCGATTAAAAATCACGTAAACTTGACCATCTCTGGAGAGTTCTCGTTCAATAGCATTTCGCACCAGTTCATCTTCCTGCTCTAGCACGTACGTCTGAACCGGATATCGCTCCTCAGGCGGTTCCTCAATTAAGCTCATATCCTTAATACCTACCAAAGACATGTGCAACGTACGAGGAATCGGTGTTGCAGACATCGTTAGTACATCTACATTTTTTCGAAGTTGTTTGATTGCTTCTTTATGCTGTACCCCAAATCGTTGTTCTTCGTCTATAACAAGTAAGCCCAAATCTTTAAACTTTACGTCTTTTGAGAGCATTCTATGGGTACCAATGACAAGATCAATGCTGCCTCGAGCTAACTTGCTGACAATTTCATCTTGCTGTCTATCATTTCGGAATCGGCAAAGCATTTCCACTTTAAAAGGGAACTTTTCAAATCGATTCTTCATGTTAAAGTAGTGTTGATTGGCCAGTAAGGTAGTCGGTACTAATACCGCCGCTTGTTTTCCGTCAGCAACACACTTAAATAGCGCTCTTGCCGCCACTTCTGTTTTTCCATAGCCTACGTCACCGCAGAGAAGTCTGTCCATTGCAGCTGGTTTCTCCATATCTGCTTTTATCTCTTTTATAGAACGTAATTGATCTGTTGTTTCTTCATATGGGAAATTATCTTCAAATTCTTTCTGCCATTCTGTATCAGCAGAAAACGCATATCCTTTTTCAATTTGCCTAGCTGCGGTTAACTCAAGCAGTTCTTTCGCCATATTGGCAATAGCAGCCTTTGCTTTGGCTTTTGTTTTCTTCCATTCTACACCGGAGAGTTTATTAATCTTTGGTGTCACACCGTCCGCACTAATATACTTCTGAATTAAGTCCATCTGCTCTACAGGAACATAGAGCATGTCCTCTCCTGCATATTTTATTTTCAAGTAATCTTTCTTGACACTTTGTACGGTTAGCTGCTCAATTCCTAAGAACTTACCGATTCCGTGATTTTCATGTACAACGAAATCTCCTTTATGAAGATCAGAGAAACTTTGAATGGCTTTGCCTTTGGATCGATTGCCTTTTGTTCCTGCTTTAGATCTTTTTTGGCTGGTAAAAATATCCCCATCCCAAATAAAGCAGATTTTTTCTTCTGGGAATTCCATACCACCGGTCAAATTCCCTTTTTTAACCGTTATCTTTCCAATTAGTTCAAGCCTTGCAATAAATTCTTTTAGATTCTCTACCCGTTCATCAGTGGAGCATACAATGGTTACAATATAATTTTCTTTTAATAACCGTTTTAATTCTGTTTCAAGTTGATCCAATCTGCCGTTAAATACGGGGCCTTGTTTACTGAGGACGGAATGAAGCTCCGTAAATTCAATGCCACCTTTTAAACGTTTTTGGAATGGTGTAAACAAATAAATGAGGGATTGCTGATAAATTTTATAATAATCTTTCTCGTGGGAAAAAGCTTTATAATCATTCGGTATTGCATACCCTGTTTCAAGCAGAACCTCAAAATCCAATTGAGCTTCTTTTGATTTATTTTCAACTACCTCTAATACCCTGTCCGGATCGTCCACCATAATAATGGCTTCATTCCTAAAGTAATCCCAAAGGTATTCAGTTTCATCGTAAAAATAATGAATGTAATTTTCAAGAAGTTGAATGTTGGTTGCACTGTTCACATACTCCAATAATTCATTTTTTCTTTTTTCAAGCTGGTCAATCTTTTTTGTATCGCTATCGGTTTTCTCTTCCTTACCAGCCAGTCTTTTTACATAAGAAGAATAGCTTTTATCTATTTTTTTAGCAGCTGTCGCAAATAGTTCTCCGTCATTTTGAAGAAGCTCTGCAGGATAAATTTCAATCGATTTTATATTTTCAACAGCTCGTTGTGTATCTAAATCAAATAATCGAATGGAATCAATTTCAACATCAAAAAGTTCAAATCGGTAAGGGAATTCACTATCAGGGGTGAAAATATCAACAATACTTCCGCGCTGACTAAATTGACCTTTTGCATCAACCATCGGTACGCGCTCATATCCCATAGAAGTAAGTTTTCGTTTCAATTCTTCTAAATCTAATTCATCTCCAACTGTTAAGTGAATAGCATTATTTTCAAATGCTGATTTAGGTGTAAGTTTTCTAATTGCAGCATTAACTGGAGCAATAATAATACAATCTTCATTCGTAACAATTGCTTTCAGAATCTCTAATCGTTCCAATAAGTCATGGTGCGTTTTCGCTTCATATCGGAGAAAGACTTCACCATCTTCCGGCATCACATAAATTTTTTTACACGAAAAAAAAGACAGGTCCTCTGCAAGTCGCTTCGCTTTAACCGAAGAAGAGGTAACTAGTAAAGCCGGTCCAAACTTCTTCTCTGTAATGCGAGCCGCAATATAGGACACCCGTCCATCTGATATGCCGGATATATTTATGATTTGTTGATCACTCATTACCCTTCTCATCTCCCACAGCTGCTTAAATTATACAATATCAGAATACCTATATGAAGCAAACCCCTTATTGCTCATTCTCAGCTAAGGGCTTTGTTATATTGTATTCATTCATCGCTTTATCTATACCAGATCGCAGAAAGCATTCCACAGCATCTGCGCTATGAGCTACTGCTTTTTCTAATAGGCTCTTTTCACTTTTTGTAAATCCGCCAGTCACAAAATCTTTTAGGTCCATTTTTTTGTCAAGACCCATGCCAATACGTATTCTTGGGAATTGATCAGACTGCAGATCATAAACAATGGATCTCATTCCGTTATGTGTGCCGGCACTGCCCTTTTTCCTGATTCGAACAGCTCCTGTTGGAATATCAATATCGTCATAAATGACGAGCAAATTTTCTATATCTACTTTATAATATTCCATAATTTCACGAACAGAATTACCACTTAAATTCATATAAGTCTGTGGTTTAACCAACAAAACTTTTTGGTCGGAGATAGTACCTTCTCCGACCAAAGCTTTATGTTTTATCTTGTTGATTTTAATTCCATGTCGTTCAGCTAACAAATCTACAGTGATAAACCCGATATTATGTCTCGTGTTTTCATACTTTTTCCCTGGATTTCCTAGTCCAACAATGACAACCATAGTTTCATTTATTCCTTTATCATATTATTAATCAAACAATTTACTAATTGAATCATTCGTGAAGATTCTCATCATAGCTTCTGCAAATAAAGGTGCCACAGAAAGTACCTTTATCTTGTCAATCTTCTTTTCTTCAGGAATTGGTGTTGTGTTTAATAAAACTAATTCTTTAATAGCGGAGTCTGCGATCCTCTCAATGGCTGGGCCTGAGAGGATTGGGTGGGTTGCGCAGGCATATACCTCTTTCGCACCTAGATCTCTCAATGCATTTGCAGCATTTGTAATAGTTCCTGCAGTATCAATCATATCATCAATTAAAATAGCTGTTTTACCTTCTATATCACCGATAATGTTCATGATTTCTGACTTGTTCGGTTCAGGTCTACGCTTGTCCACGATTGCGATAGGTGCATTCAGCGGTTGAGCCATATTTCTTGCTCTTGTCACACTACCGTGGTCCGGAGATACGATAACAATATCCTCTAGATTTTTTTCTTGGAAATACTTTACTAAGATCGGTAAACCAACTAAATGATCAACCGGAATGTTAAAATATCCCTGAATCTGTGCAGCATGTAAGTCCATCGTAACAACTCTATCTGCACCAGCAGCAACTAATAGGTCAGCGACTAATTTCGCTGTAATTGGATCTCTCGCCTTTGCTTTTCTGTCTTGACGTGCATATCCATAATAAGGAATAACTGCGTTGATTCTTCCTGCTGATGCTCTTTTCATTGCATCAATCATAATGAGAAGTTCCATTAAGCTGTTATTTACAGGATTGCAGGTTGATTGTACGATATATGTATCAATCCCTCTTACGGTTTCCCACAGATTCACTGAAATTTCTCCATCACTAAATGTACTCACTGTCGCCTTCCCTAATGGTTTTCCCATGACTTTAGCGATTTCTTCAGCCAATCCAGCGTGAGAATTGCCCGTAAAAATTTTAAAGTCTGAAAATGCTCCGCTCTTCATTTTTTCTTAACACCTCTTTCTTTCATGCTTTGTTTGAATAATAATATATGTATTTCAAATATATACAATAATAGTATGACCTGAATTTCAAGATTCAATCAGACAACTCGTGTTTAGCTTTTCTTTTTTAGAAGACCTCGTCTTTCAACCCAACCTTCAATAATTTTGTCTTTCACTCTTGCTACGCATAACGCTCCCTTTGGTACATTTCTCGTTACAGTCGTTCCAGCTGCGATATAGGCACCTTCTTCAATTTCAATCGGTGATACAATATTGGTATTGCAGCCGATAAAGGATCCGTCACCAACTGATGAACGATGTTTATTGGTGCCGTCATAATTTACAAAAACAACACCACATCCGATATTGACATCTTTTCCAACGTCTGCATCTCCAATATACGTTAAGTGCGATGCTTTCGCACCATCGCCCATAGTGGAATTTTTAACTTCTACAAAATCACCTACTTTACAATGGTTTCCAACATCACTTTTCGGTCTTAAGTACGCAAAAGGTCCAACCTTTGTATCACACCCTACTTTGCTCTCTGTAATGACAGAAGTTTGTACTTCTGTGCGGTCTCCAATGGTTGAATCTTTTATTCTTGTATTCTGTCCAATGACACAATCGTCTCCAATTATAACTCTTCCTTCTAGGGTAACGCAAGGGCAAATCGTCGTGCCCTTGCCAATAATTACGTCTTCTCCGATATAAGCGGTTCTAATATCTACAAAATTCACACCTTTTTCCAAATGCTTTTTATTAATCTCAAACCTTTGATTTTCAAGTCTTAAGTATTCTTCCATCGTCATGGGTTCGTCCTTATCTCCTTTTTACCTTTTTCTATCTTTTTCTAGAATTATTTCTGCAACTTTATAAATATCTCCAGCACCCATTGTGATAACTAGGTCACCGCTCTGTGCATTATTAATGACAAAATTAGCGATTTCTTCAAAGTCACTGAAATAGTATACATCCTTTGTCGGATTCGCTCTCTTTATTTCACTCACCAGTTCTTTTGAACTGATCTTATATACATTTTTCTCTCTAGCAGCATAAATCTCTGTAATGATGATCTTGTCTGCTAACTCAAATGATTCTGCAAATTCATCAAATAAAGCCAAGGTCCTCGTATACGTGTGTGGCTGAAATAGGCACCATAGATCTTTATGCGGAATATTTTGCGCAGCAGCTAAGGTTGCTTTTATTTCCGTCGGATGATGCGCATAGTCATCTACAATTCGAATATTGTCATTTGTCACACCAATTACGTCAAATCGACGTTCAGTACCAGTATATCCTTCCAAAATACTAACTATTTCATCAGCATCAATTCCTAACGAATGACAACATGCAAAAGCGGCAAGCGCATTTAAAATATTGTGCTCACCTGGAATAGCTAACTGAATTGTACATAATTTCTTGTCGTTGTGATTTACGTAGAATTGTGGCATACCAAACGCATTGAAAGTAATGCCTGTTACGTAATAGGTACAATGTTTATTGAATCCAAAGGTAACTGTATTAGGCAAGTCTTTAATGATACCGTTTACAAATGGATTGGCTTCATAAGCAATAATTTTTCCATCTTTCCCTACAAGATCTGCAAATTTTTTAAAAGAATTTACGATATGATCGATGTCTTTAAAATAGTCTAAATGATCTGAATCAATATTTAGAATAATCTCAATTTTAGGCCGTAAACTTAAGAAGCTGTCCATGTATTCACACGCTTCCGTCACAAAGAATTCACTCTTTCCAACTTTGCAGTTCCCGCCAATTTCAGCTAGGTTCCCTCCCACCAATATGGTTGGATCCTTTTGAGCTTTTTCTAAAATTAAGGAAACCATTGAAGTAGTCGTTGTCTTACCATGGGTTCCTGAAACAGCGATACTATTTTTATATTCGTTCATCAGAACGCCTAAAATCGTTGCCCTTGTAACTGCAGGCAGATTTAACTCAGCCGCTTTAATCATTTCAGGATTTTCTTGTGTTACCGCAGCAGAATAAATAATTAAATCTGCGCCTTCCACATTTCTTTCTCTATGTCCCAGATAGACATGCGCTCCCTTAGCGATTAGTCGATCTGTAATTTCACTTTCTTTCATATCTGAGCCGGATACGGTATATCCTCTTTCCAGCAGTATTTCAGCAATGGCACTAAGCCCAATTCCACCGATTCCAATACAGTGTATATGTTTATAATCGGATAAATTTATCACAGTTATTTCCTCCAGTATATTATTATTTTAATTATACCATAAATATAGGAAAAAAATCCTTGAAATTGTGAAAATATTAAATATAGAATATTAGTACAATTGTGTCAATTTTTTAAACATTTTTCTTACTCAATATATGATATACTGTCGATAAAGATTAATAAACTAGGAGGAATTATATGAAAAGAGCTGAACGAGTTGCAGCCTTAATTAAAATATTATCAGAAACACCTAATAAAGCCTATAGCCTCAAATATTTTTGTGACCTCTTTAATGCAGCTAAATCCAGCATTAGTGAAGATTTGCAAACAGCCAAGCAAACGCTTCAAGCGGTTAATCTTGGTGTAATTCAAACAACGCCTGGAGCTGGAGGCGGTGTAAAATATATTCCCTATATTTCAGATGAAGCTTGCAAACAGCTTCAAGAAGAACTTTGTACGAAACTCTGTGACAGCAATAGAATCCTCGGGGGCGGATTTTTATATACTTCCGATATTATGTTTGATGCAAATTTAGTCCGGCAAGTGGCTACGGTTTTCGCAAGAAAATTCCAAGATGAAAAAGCAGATTACGTGGCAACCATTGAAACCAAAGGAATTCCCGTAGCAACGATGACAGCTCATATGCTCAATTTGCCCATGATTGTCATTCGTCGTGAAAGTAAAATATCAGAAGGTTCTACGCTAAGTATCAATTATTTTTCTGGCTCTTCTGACAGAGTACAGAAAATGTCCGTATCAAAGAGAGCCGTCACCCCAGGATCAAAAGCGATCATAATCGACGATTTTATGCGTGCTGGAGGCAGTGTAAAAGGAATTACCGATATATTGGCAGAATTTGATGTTGAAATCGTTGGTACCGGAATCGTAATTGCCGCAACTGAACCTCAAAAGAAAAAAACCGATAATTACTGTACCCTAGTTTACCTAGGAAAAGTGGATGAAACCACCAAAGAAATAGAAGTATTTGGTAATTGTCAGATTTTTTGAAAAATACTTATTTTTTTCACTGAAACCTCTTGTATGTTTTTGTTTCATATTGTATAATATTGACAAATTTCTATTTTATATTGCGCTTATATGTGTTATAAGACATAGTATGTGGCATGAAAGGATGGTGACCAGACTTGAATATTACTGATGTAAGGGTTCGTAAGGTTAACGATGATGGAAAAATGAAGGCGGTTGTTTCGGTTACTTTTGATGATGAGTTCGTTGTACACGATATTAAAATCATTGAAGGTCAGAATGGCTTGTTTATAGCTATGCCTAGCAGAAAAATGGGTGAAGGTGATTTTAGAGACATTGCGCACCCGCTTATTTCTGAAACCCGAAATAAGATCAAAGACGCAATCTTTGCAGAATATGAAAAAGTCTTAGAAGAAAAGGTTGACGTTGCACCTGCAGAGTAATATTACAATTCAGGTTATTGCAATAAAAAAGAATGATGATGACTGTCTGTTTGGTGGTCATCATTTTTTATGTGCTAATTTATTGTAGATATCCTTGATTTTAGTTCACTTTTTGTTTATAATGTTTTAAAGTCGTATCATACTAAAGTGATTATTAGAGTTTGCATCTTATGGAGGTACCTATGCAATATATAAAACAAGCAGCACAACGAGAAATTTCCCAACAGGAAGAATTAGTAGCTAGTGTAAGAAATATCATTCAAACTATTATAAATCAAAAGGATCAAGCCCTTTTTCAATATAATCTTCAATTTGATGGAAACGATAGAACCGCTTTAAGAGTAACACAGGACGAAATAGCAGACGCCTATAAACTCGTTGATCCTGCCCTTATTCAGGATATGAAGAAAGCAGCTGATAACATTCGTTGTTTTGCAGAAGAGCAAAAGAATTCAATTGGCGTGGTCAATGATTTTGAGATAAACAAAGGTGTAGTCCTAGGTCATAAGATTATTCCCATTAATTCTTGCTGCTGTTATGTGCCTGGTGGCGGCTACCCCCTATATTCCACTGCCCTTATGTTAGCAATTCCCGCTAAAGTAGCTGGTGTAAAGCGTGTTGTAGCATGCTCCCCTACGATGAAAGGGACTGGCTCCATTCATCCTTCTACTTTAGTTGCTATGGATATTGCGGGAGTTGACGAAATATATGCACTAGGCGGTGCTCATTCCATTGCTGCATTTTCCTATGGAACAGAACAAATCAAACCTGTAGATATTATTGTCGGTCCTGGAAATCAATATGTTGCAGAAGCCAAAAGGCAGTGTTATGGACAAGTGGGTATTGATTTTGTGGCTGGCCCAAGTGAAGTGTTAATCATCTCCGAGAGTCAAGGTAATGCTGCTTATATTGCAGCGGATATTCTAGCTCAATCCGAACACGATGTTCAAGCAAAAGGTATCTTAATTACAACAGATCAAACCTTAGGAGAACAGGTTCTTTTAGAAGTGGAAAATCAGCTTCAAACATTGGAGACAGAAGCAAAGGCTCGTTTAGCATGGGAAAAGAACGGTGAAATTATCCTTGTAGATACCATTGAAGAGGCGTATGAATTATCCAATGAAATTGCACCTGAGCACTTAGAAATACATGTCAATGATGAAGAAAAGGCCCTTGAATTACTTACCAATTATGGTTCTCTTTTTATCGGAGAGAATGCGGCAGAAGTTTTCGGTGATTATATTTCTGGCACCAACCACACCCTTCCTACGGTTCGAGCTTCTCGTTATACGGGGGGCGTGTATGTGGGAACCTTTTTAAAAACTTGTACTTATCAAAAAATTAGTCGGGCAGGCGTCGAGTCTATCAGCCAATCTGCTTATAACATGGCTATTGGTGAAGGCCTTTATGGTCATGCTAATGCAGCTAAAATACGTTTAAGTAAATAAAAACATAATAAAACACAAAAACGACAGTTGGCGCTGTCGTTTTTGCTTTGCTGATTTATTTACTATTTTCCATTAAGGATTGAATCTTGCGTGTTTGTTAGAAAGAACATTTTACATTATGCCCATATCTTTTATTCAAATTTTTCAAACTGTCATACGTCTTTGCTAAATAGCTTTTAATCTCATCATCACTTACTTGAATTCCATCATGCTCTAATTCATTACGCATACGTTGTGAATACGTTTTAACCAGTTCTTCAGCGGTAACTAGTGTGGTGATTCCTGTAGCGTATATATGCGAAAAGCTGTTTGCTAAAGCTTCATTTTTATTTTTGATTCTCATATCCCATACCCCCTATTTTGTTATCTTTGCTTTGTTTTTCTTTTCGCTTTTATATAAAGCAATATTCATGCCAAGTTTTAGAATATGGGCTGAAAAAATATTTAATTTATATAATTTTTCGTGAAAAGCCTGCCTTCATCGTGTTATCTTTACTATTTTTTGATGTTTTATATTTTTAAATGAATCCCAATGACTGTTTCACATATCCATCTTCCTATAATTTTTACTTTTTATGCAATTAAGGCAAAATATTGAATCGAAATCAATTCATCTCTTTCTAGTTAGATTCGTTTTCGAATCAGCTACCCCATTATTTCTCATAAATATTAAAATGTTGTTGGATTTTGGTTGCTTTTTACTTCATTTAGTGTTAATTTTGAATCGTAATCGATTCATTTTAATCAGAATTAAGTGCAAACAAGTTATGCCACTTAAGCAAATTAATACTATACATCCAAATTTTAGGAGGCCAATCATGATTGATACCATCGGCATTAGCCGAGTCATTGAACCCAAAGGAGCCATTCCGGTAACCGCATGGAAAATAGATAATCGCAGAGAAATAAGTGAACATGAAGTCAGAATCAAGGTTCATACGATTCACTTAGAGAAAAGCAGCTTTGAGCAAATATGCTATCAATGCGGAGATGATGAAGAAATGATAAAAGAGAACATTTTTGACCTCATCCAAAAGCGTGGCAAGGTACACAATCCTTTTACAGACAGCGGTGGTATGGTTTATGGAGAAATTGAAGCAATTGGTTCAGAATTTAAAAAATTACGACCGAATTATGCTATTGGAGATCATGTTCTATGCAATACTACAAGCACCTGCATCCCCATTTCTTTAGAAGCTATACATTCCATAGATTATAACTATGGTGATTTAGAAGTAACGGGTTACGCCATCCTATTTGAAAGCTCTCCAATGTTTAAAAAGCCTAATGGACTAGCATTAAATTATACGATGATAACGTTAGACGAGTCAGGTTCCGTTTACACCATTAACACTTTGGTAGAACCTGGCATGCGAATACTCATTATTGGTAAAGATTTAGTCTCAACCATGATTTACATTGGCGCTGTAAAAAGGTCCCTAGGAGATAACTGCTATATTTCCGTTGTTATGGACAATGAAGCTTGCGGGTATCTAACCCAAGATCAAATTGCCGCCGCACTTTCTAAATATGCAGATCGTTTTCAATTGTTTGATATTACGGACCCCATTGTTGCTTTTGACGAAATAATGAAGGAAGATTCAGCGTTAATGGACTTTACCATTAATTGTGAGGACTTATCTGGCTCAGAAGTCCTTAGCGTATTGATGACAAAAGAAAAAGGTTGCCTTTATTTTACTACCTTGAGAAATGGTTATAGTAAAGCCATTCTTATTGCAGAAAGTATGGGTAAAGAAATCACAACCTACGCTCTAGATCAATATTGCGAAGGATATGATGATTTCACGATAGAACTTTTAAATGAAATGTGCGAAGATTTAGATCAAGTAAATAAAATTTTCGAAAGCAGTTCCTCCTCTCATAAATCAGGTGAAAAAGCAACAGTACAAAGAAACTTAAACAAGATTAATAAAATTGATGATTTTGTATTTAGCAGTCCTGTAACAAAAGCTTTAGCCGATCAGGTACTAAATATAGCAAATTATGATTGTAATGTTATTATTCAAGGTGAAACTGGGGTTGGTAAAGAGAAAATACTTGAGTTAATCCATAAAAATAGTACGAGGAAGTCCAATTCATGCATCAAAATTAATTGTGCAACAATACAAGAGAACCTTGCAGAATCTGAATTTTTTGGGTATGAACCAGGTGCATTTACAGGAGCCCAAGCCGCAGGGAAAAAAGGATATTTTGAGTTAGCAAATAAAGGCATTCTTTTTCTCGATGAAATTGGTCAATTATCTGCAGGATTACAATCAAAACTCTTACGCGTTATTCAAGAAGGTAGCTTCTACCGAATCGGGGGTACAAAACAAATTAATGTCAATGTTCGCGTTATCTGCGCCAATAATATTTCTTTAAAACGACTCGTTGACGAAGGAAAATTCAGAGAAGACTTGTATTATCGTTTAAATATATGCAGTATTGATGTTCCACCCCTTAGAGAACGAAGAGAAGATATCTATTGCTTAGCTGAAGCGTTTCTATCCAAATATAATAAACAGTACGGCCTGTATAAGGAAATGACCGCAAATGCCCTTAGGCGTTTGTCTGGATACGATTGGCCCGGTAATGTCCGAGAATTGGAGAATAAAATGCATCGGCTAATCATCAATACAAGTAGCAACCTCATTGATATTGCCGATGTGGATCTACTATTAAATGAAAATGTATATCACGACATCGTATTCGACCTCAACCATACTCTCAATCAAGGAACCCATCTGGATTTTGCAGAAATTATTGAAAGTCAGGAAAAAAAGTTATTGCAATATGCATTAAAAAAAGAAGGCAGCACGAGAAAAGCCGCCTGCTATTTAAATATGACTCAAGCTCAGTTGATGCGAAAAAAGCAAAAATATAAGCTATGAGTACGGTAATAACACTACTCCAGATTTACTAGATGTGTACGGTAATCTAGACGTTGATGGTCCGAAAGCTATTTCAGTTGGTGATTCCTTTCAAGATGTCTTAGATAAATTCCCTCACGAAAAAGATTGGAAGAAAAGTCAAAATGGAGAGTTCTATGGTCAATTGAAAAAGGATGAATTTGTTGCAACAGGTTTTGTTACTACAGATGGAAATAATAAAGAAATTGTTGTCTGGCCTCAGGAATCCTTACCTAGATTAGTAATCTTTTTTGAAGACGATGTAGTTACACATTATACTATTTATTTACAAAATATATTTGATTAATTTTAATATATGTAATTTAGTTCTTTTATCTGAGTTAAATTCAAAAAAGCTATAAGGCTAAAATGAAATAGGCTCATAGCTTTTGCTTTCTTATCTTGGCATTAACACCTTATAGGTTGCAGTTGCCGCAATGGCTACTGCTCCGCTATTTTTTAATTTTGCTTCCCCAGTTACAGTAATAACAGAGGTTCCTGAAGATACTATTTTTGTCGTCACCACCAATTGGTCACTTAGCTTGACTGGAAGTAAATAGTTGACATTCATATTGATGGTTGGTGCAAACACAGCACCCTTCTCTAATGCTATATAATTAGCTGGAAGTCCCAACGCTAGATCCATAATGGATGCACTCATGCCTCCATGCAATACATCATTTGAATTGAGCTGCCATTCCGCTATGGGGAATTCAAAGGTAACACTTCTTTCCTGCTCATTGCATTGTATCAGCTCAATCTTTAGCAGGCTGTTTAGTCTCTTTCCCTGCCCTTCTGACTGGACCGACCGAATCATTCTCTTAATTCCTGATTCAAATCGTTCTTTTTCAAAATATTTGCTTAGTGAATCCATCTTGTCTACTCTCCCTGCCTTGTTCCTTATATAAGGTGAATAATATTGTCAATTAATCGTGTCTTTCCAATAAATACAGCTAATGCAATCAACGCAGATTTATGGATTGCCTCAATAGACTTTATTGTTTCCCAGTCAACAATTTCAACATAATCAATTCGTGCCAATGGTTCTTTATTAATTTCCTCAACCATCTTTTCTTTAATGAAGGCCGTATTTTTTTCGCCGCTATCTAACATCTCTTTTGCAATCTTCAAAGAGCGATGAAGTACCAAAGCGGCCTGTCTCTCTTCTTGGTTTAAATAGCTGTTTCTTGAGCTTTTAGCTAGCCCATCGTCTTCACGTACGATTGGACAACCAACCACTTCTAAATTAAAGTTTAAATCTTTGACCATTTTCGTGATGACCGAAAGCTGCTGAGCATCTTTCTGACCAAAATAGGCCTTGTCTGGTTGTACAATATTAAACAGTTTGCTCACCACCGTGCAAACGCCTCTAAACATTACTGGTCTGGATTTTCCGCATAACCCTTCCGTCAAATAATCCATGTCAACATAAGTATAAAAATGTTCTTCGTACATTTCGCTGGCATTCGGATTAAAAATGATATCCACACCCATTGCTTCACAGACTTTTGAATCATGGGCCATATCTCTTGGATACGTTGCTAAGTCCTCGTTTTTTCCAAACTGCATTGGGTTTACAAATATACTAACCACCACTTTATCATGATTCGCCTTAGCTGCTTGCATCAAGCTTTCATGGCCTTCATGTAAGTATCCCATGGTAGGGACAAAACCAATTGAATATCCTTCTTTACGCCATTGCTTTACCACATCTCGAATTTCTTGAACTGTTGTAACAATTTTCATCAAAACCTCCAATTAATACAGCTTATCTAATATGTCATCTTCCATGGTGAAGCAATGAACTGCCTCGGGGAAACTGCCATCTTGTACTTCTTCCATATATTGTTTAAACGCCGCCATCATCAAATCTCCAACAGCAGCATATTTTTTCACAAACTTCGGTGTAAAATCATTGAACATGCCAAGCATATCTTGGTAAACGAGTACTTGACCATCGCATCCCGGTCCCGCGCCAATGCCAATGGTTGGGATCGACAATTCTCTTGTAACCATTTCCGCTAATTTAGCCGGAACGCCCTCTAATACTACGGCAAAAGCCCCTGCTTTTTCCACTGCTCTGGCATCATCCAATAATCTCTGTGCTGCAGCCTCTGTTCTGCCTTGTACTTTAAATCCACCAAAGGCATGAACCGACTGAGGCGTTAAGCCAACATGAGCCATCACCGGAATAGATGCATTGACAATGGCCCTAATTTGATCTGCAACTTCAACGCCACCCTCAAGCTTAACTACTTGAGCCCGCCCTTCTTTTACCAATCGTCCTGCATTTACTACCGCATCATATACAGAAGTTTGATAGGACATAAACGGCATGTCTGCAATTACCAATGCATTCTTCACACCTCGAGCAACAGCTGCCGTATGATGAATCATATCTTCCATGGTCACAGACAACGTATCGTCATAACCAAGACAAACCATGCCCAGTGAATCCCCTACTAAAATGGCATTCACTCCCGCTTCATCCATCAACTTTGCAGTTGAGTAGTCATAAGCGGTGAGCACGGTTTGTTTTATTCCTTGTTCTTTTGCCTGTGCAAAAGTTACCACTGTGTTTTTCATTTTTCAGCCTCCAATAATTTTTGGAGAACGGCATATTCATTATTTTTATCCGGATGTTTTTTAATCGCAATATCTAACAGCTTTTCTGCAAGCAAACAATAAAGGATCTTATCGTTACCTGTTAAACAATTGATATGCCCGCTAACTGTATCGATGTCAAATCGCTCTACCGGTCCAGTTAAAGAACCTTGTATGCCATTATTACCGATATTGGACATATTTGCAAAAGCTAACGGGTACAGCGCTTTCATTGCCTCTTGTTCAGAAAACCCGCATTCCCCAAGAAGATCTAAAGAAAATTGAATTAATGCAATCACACTGTTACTCGCAATACTAGCCGCAGTATGATAGGTAGCCTTACTCTGTGGAGCAATCACCTTAACAGAATTGTTGAGATTCTCTAATAATTTAGAGAGCACAGCAACCGCATGGTCATCTCCCTCCAACGTAAAGACTGCACTTTTTAAGTACTTATAACCTTCCTTTTTTGAATTCATTGCTAATAGTGGGTGAACCGAGCAACCATAAGCATCAAACTTATGAATTTCAGTAAAAACATCAGATGATAAATAGCCATAACAATGACATAGTATTTTATTTTTAATCGGCAGTAGATGTTGTATTTGTTCCCATACAGAATAAATCGCACCGTCTGGGGTTGTTATAAAAAGAAGTTCACTTTCTTGAATTAACTCTTTTAAATTATCAAAGTATACAGTATTTGTAAACGCAGCTGCTTCTGCAGCATGACCG
>Ga0115846_100538_pt1 | contig 17689 bp, 24 predicted proteins | sample InSIn5gowninarea_2_FD_83860 | JGI IMG/M metagenome (GOLD analysis project Ga0115846, IMG submission 83860)
ATACGATATACATGAGGAGACAGAGATACAAGCAATCTAGGTCACTGAAAGACTGAAGTAAAGCAGGAATTCTATACAATGAAGCGGAATGTAAATGTCCTTCTAAGGGAGGGTCTTCTTGTGGTCAGGCTGATGATCTACACGTCCGCTGTTGTTGCTTTCACCGGAGTCTGCTTCTTGGGGCCAAGCATCGATCCGACCCTTGTACTATCTCCACTGTGCTTCTCGGCTTCATAGAAATGATCATCTGTTTTTCGAGGAAGATACCACAGAGGATGGATGACATTGAAAACCGCGGTGGCGAGGAAGACCATGAGTCCGTCAAGACCGCAAAAGAGCCCTTCATTCGAGATGATGGGTCCCGTCCATCCGTCGAGGAGCTCAATGGTCCTGTAAATGGATCGGATGAAGATGAGGATGGTGGAGAAGACCATGGCGATAATGAGGATTCGCGCCTTTCGTACGTCGGCAGGCCCGACGACACCCTTAGGCACGGCCATAGCTGGCTTTGTCTTCCAGATTCGGAATGGCTTGACTGGCTTGTCCGCAAAGAAGCGGTATACGAATTCAGCGAGCAGGAGAGAGTAGGCGACCATGATGACCATTTGAATGATGACTCCTGCTACCATGACGTGCGCACCATCATTGGCGCCTTGCAGAGTTTCAGCTGCTGATGCTTGCCCTCCGCCGATAGCCTGGACGATTAGGGAAGCTAGATCTCCAAGTACGAACGTAACGGAGTAGAGAGTCGGATTGAATCGACAATACTGCGGTCCGAGGAGCTTAATAAGGTAGCCAAGTGTGATGTACCATCCGGCAGCAAGGAAAGCAGGAGCGAAACTGTAAAGGTGAATGTCTGTCAGTGAGAGCATACGTAGACAGAGGTGAGCGATATGAACTTACATCAAAGTCGAGATTTGCATCAAGAATGCTGTATCGTTTGAAGCCCAGAAACCACCGTTCGCCGGCTGCCATTCTTGCGAGACAGCAGACCATAATCGTCCCGACCACTATAAGTACCACAATATCAGTAAAGCAGTCGTACAGCGAGCCACATGGAAAGGCCAAGACCCACTCCGAGAGTTTCAGTGATAGCGCAGATGAAGATGGTACCGAGAAGATACCAACGGCGACTCATTATAGCCTGGACGAGGTGTGCAGCGGACGAGAGGCCAAAGAGCACGACAAAGAGGATGCAGACCCATGTGTGGATGTAGGTATTGTATGAGCTGTACTCGATCGCGCCGGTGCAGGCATTTGGTGTGTTCACATCGGTGTTAACGAGTGGGCCTGTTATATGTGTTGTGTCAGCAACCCGGATGTGATGAAGCGTGTGAGCTGAGATAGCGCTGCATACATCTGTCTGTAGCACCAGGGTCTTGTTGGCTGCTCATGAGTGCAGATAGAGGCTGTGCTGCCGCTCGATTCTTCTAAGTATGATATACGAGGGATTCAGTCCGAAATCGACGACCTGTGGCTCCGTTCGCTTGTGCCGATTTTCCTGCTTGCTTGCTTGCTTGCTTGCTTGCTTGCTTGCTTAACTTTGAGGATGGAAGCAAAGGCAAGAGCAGTCCAGCACCACAGCCTTTATATACCCACGTAAACAAGGTAGCAGAGTGTGGAGAGAGAGGCTGTGACACTTCGGGGTGACTCGCGGCGACACAGCTTGGGCCTTGACGGCGACGACCATCCTGTCGGTGCGATGCCTTTTATCCTTGGAGAGCCGGTCGAATTTTAGGGCGAGCCATGCACGTGCTTCAGTTTGGTGCCCGAACGGACGACTAGACGATTAGACGACTGGTCTGCATGGAAGGGCGTCCTGACTTCGCAAAGGCAGCCAAGACTCCCATTCAGAGTGAGATGCAATGTTAGGAGAGGAACGATGACTGCTGCTAAGGTAGAAGTCATCCACCAGCTCTGTCAGATAAGCCTGTCCAGCACGTTAAGCAGAGATCGCCTTGAATTTCTGACAAGAACTGTCAACCTCAGGCTTGGAGAGAGCTATAAATTCGCTGCGACCGAACGGTGCGGCATTGCCCACCGAGCCCGACTGGCGACGGATTCGTATCTCGTGTTTCGGCGGCGGTCTGGTCAATCCCGATGCATCTGCAACATTACGCATCGAGCTGTTTTGCAGTCGATGTCGTATCGACAGAAGCCTTACCATTCTCTTGTGGTACGATAAGGGACATAGTACACCCCCCCCAACACTCCCTGCGGAATTCATGGCCAGCTTTTGCGGTGCGAATCATACGTCATGCTGCAACGGCAACTGCAACCCGAATTCGAGGTCCGCACACAATCTGGTATAGATCCTCGAGCATCACAAAGATGGTCGATAGGGCCCCTGATCAGAGCACGCTTGCGAACGAGGTAGGACAGCTGTATTGACGAACTGCAGCACGGGTATACCCACTGTTCGTGACGCATCGACTTCTTTACTGTAATATATCCCTAGGCACTTTCCATGACACTGCAGCAGCACGACACGGCTTCATATACTTCAAGATAAAGCGCGTTAGCCTTCTAGTGCCTTGTTCAGGACCAAGTGTTGCTAGACAACGGCCGGGGCTCTTAAGTATTCAGTGTCCAGCCTGGTGCAACTGAACTAGAGATCCAGATACAGATCAGTCAAGGAGGAGTCGTCAACACAATCCATTGTCAATTTCTCAGTGGCCCATGGACTTTTTGCCTTCCCTCTCGTCTCGCTCAACATCTGGGACAAACCGTCGGGCTACACCCATATATGTGACCACATAAATTCGAAAAGCGGAACTTAACCGTGTCCACCTTTGTCGACAATCAGAGAGAGACACCAGCCTCTTTTATGTCGTGGACCATCTCAACTCTTCACCTATCAACTAACAAGCCCCAGTATCAGACAAAAGCATATGAGCGACCTTCAGCGGGCAAGTCTACCGGTGTAAAACTTACATGAGCCAGCGGAGGGAGCCATCTCCTTCGGCTGCAGTAGTGCCCGACCGCTCTCCTGAAGCGCATTGTGAGCAAGACTGCTTTTCGCGAGCTCGTTCTTCGTTCTGACTGACTTTCTCTCGTAGGCGACTCCCTCAACCGGAAAGTTGGTTCTCCCAACGCTTGTCTCGATATCATCCTTTACCTTGCCTATAACTATAGTGAGTGGACTTTTCGACTGTTTTCATGTACAGAATTGACTCCCCTACCACTAGATGTAACAGCATGGACGACTCACATATTCGTGACGCTCTTTGCCGTTGCCACCTTTGTGCACGTTGTTCAGGCAATACTAAGCAGAAGGTGGTTCCTCCTAGGTACACTTCGCTTGTGCACATGCGACTCACCCGACATCTGACGAAGGTCTCCCCCAGCTACGTTTGGTCTAGCAGGGCTCTGCGAGACAGTCGGCGTGCGTGTACTAGTTCTACTCCCGTTCGGCCGTTGCAATGGCTAACCGAATTTGCATGCTTTTGTCACGAAGTGGGCGGGTAGGTGGTGGAGCGCATCAACCTCCGAATGGCAAGTCGATGGGGGCGGATATTGGTATACCGAGATCCACGCATATATGCGAGTGCGCTTTCCCTTTGTCCCAACCCCAGGAAAGATAACTGAAGTGACTATGCTTGGCAGGTTGCAGCTAATTATCCTGTCGATGGGGCCTTGCTTCTTGGCTGCGGGATGGTGAGTGTTACTGGTACAATGAACATATCAAGCTGAATGCAATGCTTCCTTGAACAGGTACATTCTTCTTGTCCGGCTGATAAGATTCATAGGCCCGCAATACTGTCGCTTCACACCGAAACTAGCTGTGCTCACGCTCAGTATTGGCAACATACTCAGTCTCGGCCTACAAAGCGGCGGTGCGGGTCTTGCAGCCATCTCCGAAGATTTCAGCCTCGGTGCTTACATTGCCGTGGCTGGCTTGTGCCTCCATCTGGGTTTGATGGCGATTCTCTCTGCTCTTCTGGCAGAGCTCGTCTGGAGGTATCAGAGAGACCGACCAGCAAGACCATTTCGACTGCGCCGAACGCGGGTGGATAGAATGGTGGAGAAAGGGGCCATTCCGGACGGCCATATAAAGAAAGTGGAATTGATGATCATTGCTATAGGTAGCAGCGTTCTACTTGTGTCAGCAAGGAGCTGCTACCGCATGGCCGAACTGCTAGGCGGGAGAGATGGTGCGTATTGGCCTTCTAGGGAATTGTCGGCGAAGGCCTGCGCTGAGCGATCATACAGGCCATTTAGCTTCAAACGAAATGCTATTCTGCGTATTTGAGGGAATGACAGTGAGCCATGGTCGAAAATGTAGCTCAAATACTAGCTTACATTGCTTCCCAGGTCTTCGGCTCCTTGGCAGTTTTTAACTTCATACACCCAATCTGGTTCCTTGCCGACGAGCCGGGTTCAACCGAGATCCCCGGTGCTACACTGGCTGACGAGTCGTTCTACGATGTAACGTCTCACACTCGATTGCCGTTCAGTATGGTATCGTCGCATAGGTTAGACGCACGAGTGGCCTCTATTGCGCAAAGCCAGTCGAATTGGGAATTCCGGAAGACGGTAGAAAAAGACGAAAGCTTTCAACGAGGACAGACTCAGACGGCGGGGTCCTCGTACGCTGACAGTGAAGGACTTCAGTGGGCAACAGGCCACGTGCCTTCGATAGGTCAACCGCGATACGAGGGCAGTATGTATATACGGCGTTAGTTGCAGAGAACAAAAACCGCTTGGACGGAGGCCTTGATTGTGAAATAGCGTCATCGATGCAGGAGAGCCTCGTATTAACAGTGTGTCGCACAGCAAGCGAGCGCCTCATACTACCAAGTCCTGCTGACCGACGAGACCCGTCGCCTTCCATTCTTCCGTTATCTTCCTGACTTGCAGGGACCGCTATATAGAGGGCACTCCAGTGGCCACGACAGAAGCGGGACGTCCACCCAAAGATTGGCTCATTGTGACATCTTCCGCCAGGTGAAAGCTTGTTCTTTATTAGGAGACATGAAACAGACAGTTGCTGGGTTGGCAAAGAGCAGGGACCCTCGTCGTTCGTAGTAGCCGTCTGCTTGGATTTGCTCGATTGCGTTTGCCATTAACGCGTCGAAGGTGAAGACGCGTCTGCCACATCTCGACCTTTGCCTCCGCTTCGACAGATTACATCCATCAAGAAGCACGATGTCCACGCCATCACCAGGCAGGGGAGCTACACCGCAGTCTCCTGGAGTTGCAGACCCTCTCGCTGGACGCGAGTCTTCGCCGCTCGCCTTTCCATCCTCATCGCCTCAAGGCTCGCCCAAAGCTGGAGCTGCAAGAGCCAGCTCACCTTCACAGGGGAGCCATCACGGCACACCTGGCGGCCCTGCTTCTGGAACTAGTGCAGCTTTTCTGAGGCCTCCTCAGTCTGGCAACAACTACGCGCCACACTCTTCGTCACCTCTGGCTTTCCCATCTTCATCTCCCCAGCGAGGTACACCAGGCTCGCAAACTGCCACACCACAAGGTGGCAGCAGGGCGAACAATGCCAACCCACTCTTCGCACCCGACTCTGCTACTCGCAATGGCACTGGCGGCAGTAGCTTGCACGGTAGTGCTGTGCGAAATGCGCGTAATAACAACGGCACGCCAAGCAGCGATGAACGAGGCGGAGGTGGCACACCATCTTCAGAGCCGCTCTTCTTCCCAAGCTCAGCTACACCGAAAGCCCGTCGGGCGAGAGGAGATATCCATTCGAGCTTGCCAATCTCGCCTTCCCCATCCCGAAGACGCGGCGCACATGCAGATGGAACACGTGCACCCGGCACCTCGACACCAGATGGCGGCAACGCTGCGACTACGCCCTCTCTATCCAATGTGGGTGTCAGCTCAGATGCGCTCGAGGAAGATGAACGCAATCAGGGTGCAAGGACAGTCATCTGGAATACCGCTGTGTCCCTCGACGAGACTATGCGCACCTTCAAGATGTTTTTAATGGACTTCAAGGCAAAGTACAGAACCGAATATGCACGTAAACTAGGCAAACCTTTGCCGTTTGTTCCAGATCCAGAACGACCAGTCTATGAGCACTAGTGAGTATCATTCGAGGTATCTTAACGGATAGAAAGAAGGCTGAGCGGTATACCTTGCAGCATTCGTAAGATGCGCGTCACTCAGCAGACCAATTTGAATCTAGACCTTCAGGATCTCGAGGCCTTCCCACCTACGAAGAAGCTCTCGCGGTGGATTCGGACCTATCCACAAGAAGTCGTCCCGATGTGCGATCAGGTCCTGAAGGAGTGAGTCACTGCGCATGCACAGAAAAGCGGGTAAATCCCAGGCTGACGAGACCTCTCTCTCTCACCCCCAGCTGCATGATTGACATCGCGTGGAAAGATCACGACAACAACCCGGGCACAGTACCGGAGTCCGAAATTGAAGCTATAGATACGCAAGTTTATAAGATTAGACCTTTCGGTACATACGAAGTTCCCGGACGCGTGGATATTGGTGGCACACCGGCAGCCTCCGTACCGAAGGACGAGCGAAGCCTGGGCATTAACATGCGGGAGCTAAACCCGCAAGGTCAGCGATTCAGTAACGATAGTAGCAGAGATAATACTGATATTGAGTTCCTCCAGATATTGACAAACTTGTCACTGTCAAGGGTCTCATCATTCGTTGCACCCCAATCATTCCTGATATGAAAGTCGGTAAGTGCAATTAAAAGGCTTTGACAAGGCGGCCCCTGTCTAATACACCAATTTTGCAGCCTTCTTCCGCTGTCTAGCTTGCTCGCATACCATGACTGTCGATGTGGACCGCGGTCAGATTGCAGAACCCGACAGGTGTCCTCGAGAAGTCTGCAACCTCATCGGCAGCATGTCGCTTATTCACAACCGATGCGATTTTGCCGACCGGCAAGTCATTCGCTTACAAGAGACACCCGACGTTGTCCCCGATGGTCAGACTCCCCACACAGTCTCACTCTGCGTCTACGATGAGCTCGTTGATCTCGCCAAACCTGGTGACCGTGTCGTTGTTACCGGTGTCTTCCGCTCCGTTCCTGTCAGAGTCAACCCTAAGCAGCGAGTCATTAAGAGTCTCTTCAAGACATACGTTGATGCTCTTCACGTCCGTAAGACCGATAGGAAGCGTCTGGGTCTGGATAGATCGACACGTGATGGAGAGAAGTCGAAAGACATCGCAGTCGGGGTCGGACCGGACGAGGAAGAGGACGACTTGCTAGCACAGGGAGGTCGTCGCGCGAGTGGCGAGAATGACCTCCAGATGGATCTTGACGATACATATGGTGAAGATACGCTTGTTCCCCCACACGCTGCCGCGGACCGTCAACGCCGACATATGGCAGAGCAAGAGGAGAAATTGGTTGAACTATCGCGCCGACCAGACATTTACGAGCTCCTCTCGCGTTCTCTAGCTCCTTCAATCTGGGAGATGGATGACGTCAAGAAAGGAATCCTTCTTCAAATGTTTGGCGGCACGAACAAGAGCATCAAAACCGGCGGAGGGGCTGGTGGACCCAGATATAGAGGCGATATCAACGTTCTCTTGGTCGGTGATCCTGGTACCTCTAAATCCCAGATCTTGCAGTATGTACACAAGATCGCCCCTCGCGGAGTGTACACCTCCGGCAAGGGATCCTCGGCGGTCGGTCTGACTGCGTATGTGACGCGAGATCCCGACAGCAAGCAGCTCGTCCTTGAGAGGTAAGGTGCAAGCGAAACTAACTATTTAGGCACATATACTGACTCTATTTCTGTGCAGTGGTGCCCTCGTTCTTAGTGACGGAGGAGTCTGCTGCATTGACGAGTTCGACAAGATGTCCGATGCTACTCGAAGTGTGCTGCATGAAGTGATGGAGCAGCAGACCGTTTCTATTGCCAAGGCTGGCATCATTACCACTCTCAACGCTAGAACATCCATTCTTGCTGCAGCGAATCCTGTTGGTTCGAAGTACAATCTCAACTGGCCTATCACCAAAAACATTGATCTCCCTCCCACCCTCATTTCTCGGTTCGATCTGTTATACCTTGTCCTTGACAAGATCGACGAGACCAATGACAGACGTCTGGCTAAGCATCTCGTAGGCCTCTATCTTGAAGACAGGCCAGACACAGGTGGTGTGGATATTCTTGTAAGTTGGCAGTACATTGTCGCCGAGAGCCGCCTTTTGGGAAGACGCTGACTAGCCCTCTCACTTAGCCTATCGAGACCCTCACTGCCTACCTGTCATATGCTCGTGCGCATATCCACCCTGTGATTACAGAGGAGGCGTCGCAAGCACTCGTACAAGCGTATGTCACTATGCGCAGTGCGGGCATCGATGCTCGCGGAGGAAGCGAACGACGCATTACTGCCACTACGCGTCAGTTGGAGAGCATGATTCGACTGTCTGAGGCACACGCGCGGATGCGCTTCAGTGATCGTGTCGAACTTGCGGATGTTCAGGAAGCCCACCGTCTGATTCGAGAGGCGCTCAAGGAGAGTGCTACTGATCCCATCACAGGACTGTAAGTGGCGTCTGGCCTAGCTTCGTATACCGATATTGATGTGGTGGTCACAGTATCGATCTTGACTTGCTCAACACTGGTCACGGTGTGCAACAGCGAAAGATGCATGGCGATCTGCGCCGCGAAGTCTTGTCTATTCTTGATCGAATGGGTACAGAAAAGGGTGTCCGCTGGACAGAGGTCGCAAGAATCCTCAATGAACAGTCTTCCATTCCTGTGGAGGCTAATGAGCTTGCTAGCGTCGTTAAGGTGAGTTTTACACGTCCAAGACCGCTGACTCGATCAGGACTGATGAGTATGTTTGCAGGAACTCGAGCAAGAAGGCCAGGTTGCTGTGCGAGGATCCCATGACAAGAAGACTATTCGCAAACTGATGGCCTAAGAGTAAGGCTTTGTTGCTACGATCCGCATCTGTTGTATCAGAGCGCCATCGCTCTTCTTTCCGGCAGTTCAGGCTCAGTTTTTCGTGTTGATGCAAAAAAATTACGGGCTAAGCGAACGAAGCACGCTTACAAACGCCAAGGGCTCGTCTGTATTGCTGGTGCACGAGCATTCGTAGTCTCCTCGCAGAACTCACATGTCTCGCGGGTCTGACAGGGCTGACCGACCTGACGAAGCCCCCTCTAGCAAAGACGGGCGATCTACCCTCTCGAGCTTAACTCATGTGAGTCTATCAGCAAGGCCATTATTCCCACTACGACCGCCACATTACTTATGATACTCCCCTCCGTGGCAGAGCATGTGCACAATGCTCCTCTTTACGATCCTGCTAATTTCCCTGGATTGGATGCAGGTCTAGTCGTGCAGGTACCATTACCTTTGCCGCATCCAAATGGCGCTGGACAAGATACTATCTTTGCGCAATTTATTGTCGAGCATCCAAGCAAAACAACGATGATGTACTCCCCGTCGGAAGCCATTTTGGCACAGAAACTCAAACGACCCCATGGCTCGGCAGCACCGGACCGTCCAGCGCTGACTAGATCAACGAGCTTGACGTCGATGCAAGATCTTCCGCGTGAAACCGATTGCATAGCGCAGAATGCTGACTCTCCACGGGCGTTTGTAGTTGTACCGGTGAGTGTACGGGTCCGAGCAGAACCTGAGCCGGCGCTAAGGTCAATTTTGGACAGGACTCCAAGTCATCAGCGGACAAACGCCCTCGGATTGCGTCCATGCAACTGCCTGCCCGTCTGTCGCCCTTGCGGAAGACTAGTTTCGAGGGAGCACACAGGCACAGCAATGTCAAGCAGCGTCTTATTGTGCCCGCTTTCATCGACGATCCCGTCACAAACGCTCGTGCGCCTGTGCCTGCTGTCTTCCTTCCCGCCCCTCAGTTCCCGGTTGTCACAGCTACCGGGTCTCCCACTATGGCATTTAGTGTGTCCTACAAAGCGGTGGTGAGCAGATTTCCTGTCCATCTTTCTTTGTGTGATAGCTGACAGGATACGCGACAGGCGCGGAACAGGCTGAAAATGCCAAGTCATCAAGAAGTATATGATACTGCTCTTCAGCTTCGTACACCCGAGCTCGATGCGTTACGAGAGGAATTAGGAACAGATTCAGGGTACATGCCAGCACTACCGCCCACATCTGAGCCTCGACAGAGAGCGTGGGCTAGACCACTTGTGGACAGGTTTGAGACGCTAATCAGTGCCGAAATGCGCAAGCTTTGGAAGCAGGAGAGGCAGCTTGCCCTGACTACTGTCGCTAACACAGGCATTGATATTGTGCCTGTCGTGGAGCCAGCAAGCAATGTAAAGTGACTGGACCAGAGAGGATGAGCCTATTCAAATGTGCTGGTGTAATTTAGATTGATGGCTCCGTGAGTGGCAAGACCCGTATGATACACCGACCGACGCTGGCCCCGAAGCAAATCAGTGTCTGCAACTCTCGTAACTGTATCATACCAAGTCGCGCGTATGTGCCGGCATGTCAAGGCAGCCAACAAGGACACAGCACGGAAACCTTTACTTCTACATTCTTACTACAGTATGGCAGGTGCAGAATGCACTGTTCCCTTATTGTTGGCGTTATTCATGACCGGATGCCCCGACCGGCGGAGCGGCCTGGGCGTGATCGAGTGCGCTGAACTGCAAGGTCGTTCCCAAAATCCTGCATACTCCCTCTCTTCGTAGTCAAACCAGTCTAGTACATTCTTCATGGTCTATATCTGTGCTTTGTGGTGCGACGGAGGTTGCAGGAACAACGGTGGATACAATAGAAACCGTCCCGTGTTCGGAGGCTACGGTGTGTACTATCCGCGTGGGGGTAGCAGGAAAGGAATCAAGAAGCAGTACAAGGGCATACAACCAAGAGACCTTACGCAGGATAATCCGACAGCAACGAGCAACAGTAAGCCGGGTCTGTTACGACGGGAGAGAGCATATACGCAGCTATTGAACTTCTTGATCACGTTTGCAGGAGCGGAGTTACATGGCCTTATCCTAGCTTTGGAGACGGCCAGGACGGTGCAGCTGGATTTGGATTACCACCCTCGATTCTTGACCTATATAAACATGGACTCTCAGTATGTACAAAGTAAGCATTGGCTCTAGGATGGAGTAGATGGCCTGGAGCTGACATCGTCCGCACAGAGGCCATGACGGAGTGGCGGTATAAGTGGGAGCGCAATGGGTGGAAGAATGCAAAACGTACGTATCATATAACACCTGGACAAACCCTCGGACATCAATCTGAGCTCCTCTCTCTGAAACAGGCGAACCAGTCGCAAACCAAGATCTCCTCAAAAAGGCTATAGCCCTCGTAGAGGATATCGAAGACGACCGAGGAGCTGTTCGCATCGTTCACATACCCCGGAGCGAGAACGAGACCGCTGACGAACTAGCCAATCTTGGCTGTGACGAGGCGGAAGAAGAATACAGCAATGAAGGTCCGACGTTCTATTGGTAGTATTTCGAGTTCCAGTTGTGCATACCGACAAACGAGATTCGGCCTTCGACCCAGACGACACCAAACCTTCGAAAGTCTAGGAAATAGGCTGTAGGCAGGCCTTGCAGAGGAGTAGTAGACCTCGAGTATGGCGATGATCGCACGAATCTAACTCGGAATACCTCAGTCTGAAACGGCAACCGAAAGGAAGAAGTGAAGTCGGCCTTGCCTTGCCTTGATGTCGCTCACATCAAGCGCACCATCTCTGCAGTACTGTCTAGCCAGGTCTATGTACTTATCGTGACACGTTGCGCAGTACAATAGTGCAAGAGGCAAGTAACTATCGAGCAGAGCCCCAGCCTGCCATAGAGCTGTCACATTTACCAAAACAAAATCGTGCATGTTAGGAGTCAGGCGGAGAATTGCGACGGACCACCGGAATGCCTGGTGGCAAGCTTGGTTGAGGGCAGGACCGATGATACTATGCCTATAGATCTGCTCTGGAGCCATGCCTCAAAGAACAAGTGTCTGTCAAAGCCCATTCGTCAAGAAGGATCAAGCCATCCGGTGCCGCCAGGATCCATGTTATAATGCGCGGGAGGCATCAAAACGAGGCTGAACCTGAGGAGGGATCTCTCGTCTGTGGAATAACACGTCTGGAAAAGCTGAGAATTCTGCGAGGGATGAGACTCCATCCAGGTCAATTGCCAACACAGCTGTCACGAGAGTGTGCAGGGGACAGCCCACGACATGGCATTCACTTGAAGGCCATGCAGCACGCTGTTTGGCGAAGCGTGGAGGCGGGACACAGATTCATCACGTATGAAAGGGTAAACGACGTTGATCGCGAGCATGCTTGCTCCTCCGCCGGACTGGCCGACGATGAGAGAGCGAAGTCTTTTGCAGGCCAATGGCTGGCGGCTTTTACTCTTCCTATTCTCCCATTAATAAAGCGTCGGCGCTAATCTCACGAGCTCATTGACGTACGCAATGTCGTTCTTTGCAGAGATGTGGTGCAACGGGCTTGTCGAAACCATAGTCTCCCACAAAACCATCCATTAAAGGGAGAAGAGATATCATTCGGGGGTTACGGCGCATATTATCCAAAGAAGGAGCATGGTCCGGGCAAATGGTATGGATCACTGATACCGGAAGCCGGCTGTCCACCCTTGACGAGTAACCGTGAGCTACCATGTCGCAATCAGGCTGCCACACATCACCAATTGGGATGCACTGGTTCCTTTGTTGATGGAGCAGGCGCCGAGCTATTTGCATCAATCTGCGCTTTAGAGGTTGGCAGCGAAATTTGGGACGAGCTGCAAGACGATCCCTTTTTCGTTTGCCTCGTCAACACAGATTCTAAATACGTTCAGAGTACGTAGACTTTTAAACATCTCAGGGACCCACAGCAATCTAGCTGACTCCCTCAATGTACTTGCTATAGACGCCATGAGTAGGGCCATATTCGTCTGGGCTCAGAACGGGTGGAAGAATGCTAAGGGTAAAGTATTGTACAGCTTGCGTGTCACATCTAGTCTGTCAACCTGACCCGATGCGTGGGTGCACTCAGGACATTCGGTAATTAATCAAGATCACTTCGAAACAGCTATCGAGCTCGTCAAGCGTATCGAACGGAATGGCCGTGTCCGATTCCGATACGTCTCCAGAGAACAGAATAAGGTGGCTGACCTCCTCGCCAGGAAGGGCTGCGAGGAAGCTGCGGATGCACTCGCGCGAATGTAAGTGCGTCCTTGTCTGCTGCAACTGCGAGGATGGGCACTGTGATCTCGTACACGGCCAACGGCGCAGATCCAGTAAATACTGTGGGTAGGCGAAGTGTGGCCTGGATCCAAGCGTCCAGGCCAGATACACTCGACTACCCCTCCCATCCGATCCTAGGCGTTCCCTTGAACAGGGTGCCATAGTCTACCTAGGTGCGATGCTTGACCTCGTCATCCGCCCTTACATGGAGCAAAGGAGACAGGTCTCGAGTTCTTAACGGCCAAGAAATGGTCGTTAGAACTCAAGCAGGCTGTGCTCTGCATGCTTCTCAGTAAGCTTCCTTTCAGCGAATCGAAGCCGAAGAACATGCAGATTATGTTGGGTTTACCTTCGGAGCCGACCGAACTCGAGAACGAGACGTCGGTATCCCAAGGCGGGTCCATCTTATCAACCCGTCCCAGCGTGCCGTGGGGAGTTGGCACGATAACCCCCTGTAAGTGCACACAGAAGGCGCCCCATCGTTGGACCGAGAATGGACCACGTATGGCGGCGGTCCATCCAAGTGGACCAATGGACTCCAGTGGGGTCCAATTTGGATCATCCCTTGCGATATGCACAGTCAGCAGCATGCAGCAGCAGCTTTGTCCTCGCCTTGTATCCACCGAACTCAACTTTCGCCGCCCCGTACACCTCATGATCATTTCGTCTTAATAGCCAAGTCTTGTAGTTTTAGCATTCTTTGCCCAGTGCATCAGTACCGCAGTGATTGATTATCAGCAAGGTAGTCGCAATTCTTACCCCTGGGTAGCTTCGGTGATATTACATTCTAACATTCTACCCCGTGGTACAACAGGCAGAGCATGTGCTGGCCACCTCCTGCCATAACCTGCTGCGATTCGGGTACTTGCCCTTGACACGCTCTAATTTTACAATCGTTGATTCCCATTGTCACGCAAGTACTGGGACCGTGGGAAGAAGCCTCAGGTTCACTGATATAAAAGGACGAGCGGCACGAGGGCTTCTCTCCTCGTCAGTTCTTCCCTGACGCGCCATTCATTCGCATCGGACAGTCATCCAATCCCGAAGACATCATGCCATTCATTGCTGAAATGTGGTTTGACGGCGCTTGTAGAAATAGCGGTCGCGTCGATGGAGACAGGCCGGTTTTGGGCGGAGTTGGAGTATACTATCCGGTCGCCAGTGAGGATAATCTTTGTTGTCGGCGCCGGGTTCCACTGCCTGGAAACGTTCAGCAAGATACCAGGGATGCGACAAGCAACCGTGAGTGCCTCCTTCGCTACCCAGGCACTTGATGCATTGGCTCTAATGCGGCTCCTTCAAGCGGGCTTGTCGTGAAGCTCCAGGTAATAAAGCCCCGCTTATTTGCAATTTTGTCGATGGCAGGAGCGGGACTTCAGGGTCTGATACTGGCATCGAAGACGGCGGTTGAGGTGAAGGAAACCTTTCTGCGGAATCCGTTCTTCATCTGTCGTACCAATTTGGAGTCGGATCTCGTGCAAAGTGAGTGTTCCGTGCGGCCCTGATTTCCAGTTAACGAGCCTTGCTGTTTTGCATGCACCTCTACAGAGGCAATGACCGATTATCGATTCAAGTCGGAGCAGAATGGTCGGGTCAATTCCTATGGTGAGCCATCTCCTTGGGCATGTACCTTGTCCCAAATAGATGGTTTTCCTTCGAAGCCATGTAAAAAGGCAACCCCGTTGCGAACCGAGACCTATTCAAAAAAGCGATTGAGCTGGTAAAGGAGTTTGAGGTGAATGGGCAGGTTATCCTTTAAGAAGATATCAAGAGATGAGAAACAAAAAGCGGACGAGCCCGCAAACGAGGGTGCCGATGCACCCGAAAGGCTTTACTATGCACTGTTGGCATCATTACCGATATCAGAATAGACTGGGGGCGAGAGGAGTGCAGGTGTTTATCGGTGTTAGCGGTCCAGCAGATTGAACAATCCCTACTCAGTCGACAAGAAAGGCAGAAGCGGCGATGTTGTGGATCGAAGAATGTGTACGCATGCTAAAGGAAGACCTGGCATGTCCATTTGAAGGCTGTCGGTCCCAGTTGGGAAATTTATCCTCAGAAAGCTTGTTTGATCTGACGGTCAGATCATATGGTGCGTTGAAGTGGGTGTTACTGCATGTAGGTGCAAGGTAGCATGATCCTCCTATCATAGGACCCGGAGATACGAAGAGCACTGTATCGAGGCATGCGCTGATCTGTGTATTACACTATTTATTTCGGTCTTGCAATTGTCAATAATGCTCGTGCCTCTCTGGCTCTGCAGCTGGCTGTGCGCGATCGAGGACTGGCGTATGGGATGTCACTCGTTATTGAAATGGGAATGCTGAAGTGTAAGGGTGAGCTGGATGTGCTTCATTCACTGCCTGTGCTCTCTTCGTATTCACTATACGCCCTATCTATTCAAATCTCACTCTCTCTCTCTCAAGCTTCTCTGTGAGTTGGCTTTGAGGAAGACGCGCGCCAGCCTGTTGAGACTGACCTCGCTCGACCCTCGACGACATCCATCCATCCATCTCTGCTCTCACCGACTCCGACCTGCGCATACACAACGGACGCGCATCATCATCAAGCAGTCTCACCTAACTTTCTACCACTTCACACCTCATCCTCACCATGAAGGCTTTAATTCTCGTCGGAGGGTGAGTGCTTTGCTTGCTTGCGTGCTGTGGACCTCGACGTGCCTGGGTCCTACGCGCCTTCTGTGATATACAGATAGGTTAGAGCACATACTGAGCAGCAGCATGCTATTTACCATTTACACAGCTTCGGCACTCGTCTGCGCCCTCTAACCCTCACCCTCCCCAAGCCTCTGGTCGAGTTCTGCAACAAGGTCAGTTGTGTTAACTACAGCGCGCGTCTGTTGCCAGTCTGTGGAAAGCCGAAGCATAACGAAGCAATGCTGACGCGCTACATCATCCTGTTCCCCTCGTTCTCTGCTACCTTGTCATATACTTGGAAAAATCCTGCGACTCCCATCCTCCCTGCATTCGCGCGACGCCTCGTTCTCCGTCTCGTCCAACCCGATACGATGCACGTTCGCGCGCTCTCTTTCCCCATCAAATCATACAATAAAAAATTAAATCATAACAACCACTATAATGCAACATACAGCCTATGATCCTTCATCAAATCGAGGCTCTTGTCAAGGTCAGTGTAGTATTCCCTCCTCCGGCGTCACCTCCCCATCCTGCTTTTTTTGGAGCAAACGGCCTCAGCCCGCGCCTGCACGAGCCCGCTCGCTTGAGTATGTGCAACAAGCTTCCAAAGCATAGGCCACGGACGATCTTTTCCTTATCTGTGCAGCGCACCTATCAAATCGCTGGGGGCTTCCTTAGCGTTCTGCTCCCTTCGGCGCGATGCGGTGCTGTGCTAGACGCGACTTGCCTATGCTTTCAGCCTCTCAATCCTCCCAAATTTCACCGACGGAATACCAATCATACTGACTACTATGCTTCACTCTTTATTCGCTTGTCATCACCTCGCTGCATGGTATGCTTTGGAATTGTACAGGCCGGCGTCAAAGATGTTGTCCTCGCTGTCAACTACCGACCCGAGGTCATGGTTGCCCTCTTGAGCAAATGCGAAGAGCAATACGGAATTAAGATTACCTTCTCCGTTGAATCAGAGCCTCTAGGCACAGGTGTGTGATTGACCTGTGATTTAGTGTCGCGCTTGCGCAATAAGCTTGCTTACCCAGTCGCGCCTCCTTTTCTGTTTTCATGGCAACCTACAGCCGGTCCCCTCGCTCTTGCCCGCGAAGTCCTCGCCAAGGACGACAGCCCCTTCTTCGTCCTGAATTCGGATGTCATCTGCTCATATCCCTTCGAGGCACTACGCGACTTCCACACCGCTCACGGCGGCGAGGGAACACTTCTCGTCACAAAGGTCGATGAACCCTCAAAATACGGTGTCGTCGTCTCATACCCTGGCGAGTCCGCTATTGACAGATTCGTCGAGAAGCCAGTAGAGTTCGTCGGAAACAGAATCAATGCTGGTATTTATATCTTCAACCCATCCGTCTTGCGGAGAATTGAGGTAAGTCAAACGCCTCCCCCTAACACACGTATCTGTGCGAGGTCTGCGGGCGAAAGGCAAATTTGAGCAAGAGAGCAGCACGCTGATACCCTGGACTACTCTCTTGTAACTCACAGCTCAGACCCACATCCATTGAGAAGGAGACCTTCCCAGCGATGGCAGCCGAGAAGCAGCTTCACTGGATGGACCTTCCAGGATTCTGGATGGATGTCGGTCAGCCAAAGGACTATCTCTCCGGCATGTGTCTCTACCTCTCTTACCTCACATCGCAAAAGAGCAAGCTCGTCGTTGACCCCAGCCAGAATCCTTGGGTTCACGGCGGCAACGTTATGGTCGATCCTGTGAGCATGCACATCGCCACTCTTTCCCATCCCTGGCCCACAGATAGTTACTGACGCGCCTCACCTTTCCTACAGACCGCTCAAATCGACCCATCAGCGGTCATTGGACCCAATGTTACCATTGGCCCGAAGTGCGTCATTGGAAAGGGTGTCCGTCTACAACGCTGCGCTATCCTCGAA
>Ga0115846_100642_pt1 | contig 17645 bp, 18 predicted proteins | sample InSIn5gowninarea_2_FD_83860 | JGI IMG/M metagenome (GOLD analysis project Ga0115846, IMG submission 83860)
CCGGGGGTGGGTTGGTGGTGCGTGATTCCGGTTGATGGGGACTTTAGGATGCGGTGAGATGAGGCTGTGTACATGTCCTTGATGCGGGGATTCGGCGATCGCCACTGATCTTGCCAGTGTGATATCTACAGCCCGCGCGGGCCTCATTTGCCGTCATCTGCCAGAGGAGCTCCACGTCCTGCCGGCACGATCAGAGGTGGTCGGGATCCATCACTCACCATTCCCAGTGACAGAGTCGGCGGTCGTAGAAGCTGCTGGAGATGATGTTGTTGCGCTTTCCTTGCGTACCGCGTTCGCTTTCAATGCATATTTCTTCGGTGTGTAGCTTTTGTTGTTGTTGGGGATGGGGGCGTGGTGGGGGCTGCGCGGTTGCGGCGTAGACCATGCTGGTGTGCGAGGGGAAGTGGGCGAGGATGGAGAGGGTGGCTGTTGGTTTGGTGGTGGTGTTTGTGCTTGTGGAGGAGTGGGGGTGGGGGAGGATAAGGCGGAGACGGACGATGTGCGCGCCTGCGTACATTGTGCTGATGAGGAGGGTTGCTTGTGTTTCTTGCGGTGTTTCGGGGGCAGGGGATGAGGCGTGTTGGCGTTCTGGTGAAAATACATCGGGTGGTGCAGGGCTGGTCGTGGTGGAGAGAATGGCAATGCGCCAGACGCCGCCACCGAGGTTGAGCCCGTGTAGGATTTCCGGGCGGAGGTGTGGTGGTTGTGGTGTGGAAGATGAGGTCGAGGTCGAGGGTAGGAGGAGGACGCGGAGGTGGTCGTCGTAACTTCCTGTCAGGAGGACATTCGGGGGGAAAGGGGGTGACGGGAGCGGGAGGAGTGCTGTGATGCCTGCGCCGTGGATGCGACGGTTGGTGGAAGTGGACATGGCGGGGTTGTCGGTGGTTGAGGACGATGTGTTTGTGCTTGGGATGTGGGTGAGCGCTAGTACTGTGTCGTCGCCTCCTGAGAGGATGGCTGTGGTGTTGTTCTCGGTGTAGGGGGTGTTGGAGGGGTCTGTGGATGCGGAGAGGGGCAGGAAGGACGTCACCCATGCTTCGAGCGCGTGTGTGAAAAGGACCTCGGTCTCCACTTCCTCCACTTCTTCGTCTCGAGCATTTGTGGTGTGGTTCCTCAATCCGAAGGCTCCCTCCAGTGCGCCCAGGTAGCGCGGAGGCACCTTGACCATAACAACGTCCCCGTTTGTGAGGGTGACGCATATCTTGTCGCTGCTCTGGGGATGCCAGGTAAGGTATGTGACGATTAGGGAAGGATCAAAAGCCTGCAGTGTGCCCATGGGCTGCAGGTGGGGTGTTGGCGTGAACAGGTGGTTGTAGAAGATGAGTGAGCCTGTCGACGTTGCTGCTGCGAGTGTGGTGGGAGTGTAGGGGGAGTGTGCGAGGTGCAGGATACCGCTGGGTGTGGGGTGGGTGGAGAGGATTGTGCTGTGGTGGTCTCAGTGGAGGTTTCTGGGTTCACGGTTTGGTTTGAGGGATTGCGTTGTTGGTTCTTTCGTGATTCGTCTCTTTTTCTGTTCGTTCGTCTTTCTTACGTATCGTGACCTTGACAATCTACTTTTTGTGGTACTCATATGTTTGTTCACTCGAGATCTGGCATTGATAGAGCATACGAGGAAGAAGTTCTATTACACCGTGTCCGCAATTTCAAAGGCATATTTCTTTGTGCTAGCAATGGCAGGGGATCTCCAGTTCATCATAACAATCTCTTCACGAACCCTGATCATTTCAAGTACTCACATGCCGTCATCCCCAAGCTCGCACACGATCAGGCTCCCATCCCTTTTCTGACTCTCGTCCTCACCGTGTCCACCGACACCATCGTCGGCAATAAGGTTGTAAGTGCCTACCACGAAGAGCTGCGGCTGATCGGGGACGAACTCGAGACAGCATGGCGGCTTGTCTAGGAATAGCGTGTGTAGAGGTTGTATGGATTTGACCGGAGACATTATTGGGCAAAGGGGGTTGTATCGAATGGCAGAAGCCTGTGACCGCTAACCAGGACAGCTGGACGCGTGTCTGTTCGCGGTACTACTTAGATCGAGCTTCGAGCTGGAGACTGCTTGTGGGTTCTCTATAACTATGTGCTTGGAGATCTACGACGCGGTCGCACGTTCAAGAGGAGTCTTTACAACGCGAGTCAGGCACCTGAATTCGGTATTCCTTAGATGGTATTCCTACTGTACTACAAAACAGAGCCGTCTTCTGATTTATCTAGGAGTGGAGTATATAACGTAAAATGGGCCGTTTACCCGGGTCGTGGCCTTCAAGAGCTCCAGTGATATCAGGTCAAGAATGCGGAGCTGCAGCTGAAGAATACTCGAATCAAGATGCTATCGGCCAGGAAAATGTTGCAGCTGAGCAAGAGAAACGGAAGACGCCGCAGATCACGTCGCAGGGCAATCGATCAAAGCTTCAGGAGCAGAAACTGTAGAAGAGCAGCATGTCTTGGTCACTATCTTGCTAGGTATCGGAAGAGGAGAAGCATGAAGGAGAGGAACGTCGTCTTCGGACTCTGGCTACCAAACCGCTTTCGGTGTTTTCATGCCTCAAATACGATGTTGCCGCAGTTGATCGGAGAACTATACACGACAACATCCTTCTCCCATGTCCAATGCTCTAATAGAACCAGCTAGCAAAACCCATCTACCTCTGCTCGATCATGATATCACCCGTCTTCCTGTTATCGACCTGCTGGCTGTATTTACGCTCTCTACGCTCGAGATCATGCGTTTGGTAGTCCGCAATCTTCATACCGGGCACGAAGAGCGGTGCGTTGGTGAACAGGTAGTTCATCTCCTCAAGGGGCCGGTTCTTCGTCTCGGGCAACAGGCAATAAAAGAACAGAGTGTTCGTGAAATTGCAGATGACGAATAGGAGGTAGAATTTCCAGCCGATGCTTTCAAGGGCGATGCCGGTGCACTGACCGATCATGGTGTTGAAGGCAAAGGACACCATGACACCGATAGAAACACCCTTGGAACGGGTACGTGTGTCGAAGACTTCAGCTGGGATGACCCAGGACAGTGGACCACAAGTGGCGGAGAAGGTGATGTTGAAGAGCCAGGTCATGATGATAAAGGCCCAACCCGCTAAAAAGAGTTAGCGCGTGTTTTTGATAGCGACATGGCACAGGAACAGAAACTCACCACCAACGTTCTGAACCTGGTCAGGAGGGTAAGATGCCAATAGCGCAGTAGCGACGATGAAAGTGACCATGTTGCCAAGATTACCCAAGATGAGAGGCCAGCGACGGCCAGTCTTGTCGATGAACAAGACACAGGAGAGTTGAGCGAGCAGGGCGAGGACGCTGTTGATGCCTTGATACTTGAGAGTATCATCGGCCGCAATGCCAGCCTGTGCATAAATTGCGACCGAAAAGTACTGTATGGCGGAAACACCGGTCATCTGGACGGAGGCTTGGATGGCACACACAAGAACGAGACGTCGGAGACTCGGTTTGTGGGTGAATAGCTCACGGTAACCCTTGGCTTCGTGCTCGTGCTCAAACGTGATTGCTTCTTGAATCTGCTTGTACTCGGCTTTGACCTACACTTTGGTCAGTGACAGCCACAGATATATGGAAAGCGCAGAACGTACCCAGGGGTCGCTCTCGTCACCGTGTGCGTGCAATTTAGCCAGTGTGGCCAGTCCTTCGGGGCCACGGCCGTGGTCGATGAGCCAACGTGGAGATTCGGGAAAGAGGAGGATAAGAGCGGCCAAGATGCCGGCGGGAACAATCTGGAGAGCAAGCGGGATACGCCATGACTTGTCCGAGTCCGGGTAGTGGACGAATGTGCCGTAGGCAGCCCACGATGCGATCAACGCGCCAATTCCCAACATGAACTGTTGCAAAGATGTGACACGGCCACGAATCGATGGATGCGCGATCTCAGCCTGGTAGAGTGGGATGATCATGACCTGTGACTCTTTAGCAACGTTCCCACGGAGGTGAGACCGCTGCGTGTACCAAAAAGCCAACGCCAAGACCAGCAAGGCATCGTCCGGCGTAGAGGTAGTTGATGTTCGTCGCAGCAGTTTGCAGGGCTACATTGAATCAGCGGTCTGCGGTCGAGTGTATAGTCGTTGATACTTACCTCCTCCAACGAGGAAAATAACTGCACCGATCAAGATAGTCTTCTTACGGCCGACCCAGTCACCCACGGGACCGGCGATGCCCGCACCGAAGAAGGCTCCTCCAGTAAACACACTGACCACAGCACCCACCTCTGCGGCGGAAGGGTTGTTAAGTGTTGTATTGAAATTAGGGGTAGCGATGACCCCGGCAATAACACCAAGATCATATCCATAGAGGATTGATCCGAAGGAAGCAAACACACTGATGAGGAACTGGTACCATTTTGGGGGGAGCGCCATGACGTGAGTCTGCAAAGGGCAGGAATGAGGGACAAGTCGATAAGGGTTGCTGGACAGGGAAGGAATAAATCCAGGGAAATGTCTCTTGTATATATATGCGAGCTATCACGCCCACGATGCGCGTTCAAAGATTCAGTCACATGGGGATTGGGGACTTCATATGCTCTAGCCGAGGGTTTGGTCATGGGAAATCTGGAGAAGGCGTGGCGGGCGTGGAGAACGAGTGGACCAGTTCGCTGCGTCGGGCTAATGCATGCCTAATGCGCTTGAGGAAGCAGAAGATGTTTGGAGCAAGTGACGGACGGCCATTATTGGATAGACAGCGTCCGAAACCCCATGTTTCTAGTTCTCGGACTCTTCGCGCCGCGCGCGTTTGAGGCAAACTCCCCTGGCGTCTGGAGATTCGGTGCATGTGCTGCCGACCAGCCCATGCTCGGCTTCCAGATCAGGTAAATACCTCTGCACTACCATGCTGTCGATTTTCGTCGTCGCAACAGGGATGAGTACCAAGGAGAGTCAACCTTGGGATAAGTACCAAGAAGAGTCAACCATCGCATGACCTGTTGAGGATCTCCCGTCCGTACTAGGTCGCTTGAGATGCTGTTCGGCCGGCCATGTTGTTGCTGAATCCATGTTCAATATGCCTTTTTCGGCGGAGCTTGACCTCTGCGCTCGGCAAGAAACGCACAAGATATGCGGCCGTATTTCGGGCCGTGTCAACGTTTTCGTAGTGACGCTGGGTGCGGGGTAGACCAATTCACTAAGCATGCCTTCGCATAAAGATGTACCAAATGTGTACAACATAAGACCCACGACGGCAGTTGTCTTTCGGCATGCAGTTGATTAATGCCTCGCATCTACATTTATTGGCTGCGACAACCAAATAGTAGTCGTATCATCGTCCATGACAACCAACAATCGCAGATCGATTATTGCAAGCTTGAAAGCTCATGATTGCTCGATAACGAGTCTTTTGAAAGTGATGAATGCTACCACGTGAATGGAATCCTGCATGACATCTTTATCGTTAGAGGCTGAGACCGTTTCACGCGTAGAGGCTGAGACCGTTTCACGCCCGAACGCTTGTCAGAACCTCAAGCACACCCGTAGCATACATAGCTCTTGCGTGTGGCGTCTTGAATGACCTCTGCGTCAGGAGCCATTGCTCGGACATCAGAATCGATCGGTCTATGCATATGTGCTCCGACAACATCTTTCAGTTCATTCGTCATGAAATTATATAATTCTTCGTCTTTGATAGTGCGGCGCAGCCACAAAATGTCACACGTGACACAATATCAAGTCGACACTATGCTCAACATGGCACATGCGAAACAGGATTCTGCGGGGTACCCTGGTACCGCAATAGGCCTTGACGAGTCCGACAAGGTTGCGAGCTGGAAACGCTACAGTAGTATACCATTCATATATGTCTTTCGTAATGATGGAGGTAGTCATTGGTCTAGACAAAGAAGGTCCGACTGAGTGGGAAGAGTGTCTTCCAAATCAACAGGAGGTTGACCTTTGGATCTCCATGTGCATCAACCTGGAAAGTGATCTTTCGACGCTCTGTGTTTCACACTTAATATCTGCCACTGCCTCTTTTGATCTTCAAGAACATGGTCATCATACAGATGCCTGACAATCCGTTTGCTTTCATCGCGGTCTGCAATACTACTTTGCCACGTATAAGCAGAAGGAAGATTAGGACACTCACCGAGCTTGCATCAGATCGCTGTGGCATAGTACCTATTTCGAATATCAGCCACACGATCAGAATAGGAGTACCGAATCCGAGTCTCTGAGTGAGGAAGTGTGCAAGAACGTGTCAAAACCGCGAAGGTCTGTATCTGAAAATGTTTGCGAGCAAAAAAGACTGTCACCCAGCTTTTGTATCCAGAGTATGTATCATTATTGCACTGAAAATCACGATCATCATAATTGTCACCGACTTCTGATTGGACTCAGGCGTAGATATTATTGATATCTAGAGATCATCAATACCTGCTGCAGCATCTCCAATGGGTCCGATCACTTGCATATGCCTCAACCTCTTTTCAATATGCGCTCAACGCAGGCGAAGACGCTGTGACGAATCGACCAAAGCGTTGACTACAGCGCGAATCATCAATGCGCCGCTAGCTGGCTCAAGAACATATCAAGAACATACTCGGTCGGCAGCACGACGCCATCGAGCGTTTATGAGTCGCTTATTAACCACGTTTCTCTAGCTAGTCCGCGCCACAAGTGGTACTGAGAGGCGATGCCCGTCTCCTTCCTTCCCGGCAAAATACATCCTCTGATTCTCACGTGACAAAGTACTTTCCGGTTCTATCCGCTCCGCCCGCAAAGACCCAGTCCCAAACCGCTTTCTTCCTACACAACATCATCCGTCCCGATCTCGTGTGCCAGTGCAATTCGCGGCGAGTTGAATCTGAAAAGTGCCTCAATAAATTGAGAATCAATTCGCCTTTCATGTGCATTATTCGTATCATATCGGCGTCCGCCGAGGACCGTTGTGACAGTGTGGAAGATTACTATTCCTGGACTCCGACTTCGCAGGCACTGACCTGGGAGGTGGAAGAATGAGGGAGACATGGCAGCTGACTTGAGATGGGCCTGAACAACAATGCCATGAGTATCCGTTATGAGGACGAGGTGGAGGACATATATAAGCTATTGCCATTGTCAGACGAATGATGCTGCTTCATCATCATCCTCGTCGAGCTCAAAACATCAGACACTCGAAGCAAGACTTTCCATAAAGACAGTGCTTGCCTCAGCTTCATCCTCTGCTTCAGTCAATCGGTGAACCAGTCCGTCCATCCTCAGCCACAAGCACCATGCCCCGTTTGTCTGAACGTCACAGCCCAGGAACACCAACACGAAACATGTCCACCACAGCGAAAGCCGGTAACCTCGGGCTATAGGCCTTTATCGCATTCATCACGGTGGCGCCCGCGCTAGCTCTCTACAAGGGTTACGACACTCCTCTGGTCGATTGACGCCACGACAGGTCCTATGCTAGCATGCACAACGCGCAGTCGTGGCCACCGATGACCCTGAAGACACCGCGGTTGTTGAGGAGGGACAAGAGGCACAGGATAACGGAAGGAGATGAACTGGTGTGCCGTCCAGTCGTCAGGGTGATGAGGTCTGGGGGAGTAGGATAGGGATAGGGATGGGCTGCATGTGTAGTGGTGATGGAAGCCTTCCGTGTATCCGGGATATGGCAGTGGACATGTCGTGTAGAATGATATAATCCTTAGCGGAGCCAGTAGAGTCGAACAGCACGAAGTAGACGGAAAACAAACGCCACCAAATGCTCGTGCTTTCAACCAGACCCAAGAGGCAATCGTAGTATAATCCTTCCCAGCATATACACAGAGCAGCGAAATCCGCTTTATCACCAGCGCTAACGGATCCCCGGAAAATGACATGCTTCAATAATGATGCACGGTCCACAACCGAACAACTTCGCCTGGACAGGTTAACTTCCAAAACCCCCGCTTCTGACCCACCCAATCGAGACGATTGTAAAAACATGCACTCCATCCTTCCGCTCCTTCAAGCCGACCAGCGAACGAACACGTGCATCACGTCATCATCATCATCATCTTCGCAAAAATCCACTATCATCGCGCACAAACAGGATAGAGCAAACGAAACAAGACGCTCGCCCCCCCTTCCGGCCGACAGGATGCAAACATCGCATATCGCAGGTCCTGATGGGAAAAGGGGGGTTATCGGGGTATATATACAATGTACATGGATCGAATACTGTAATCGCATTTCAACGCGGGTCGACGCGGTAATGGCATTCCGCCCCGTTGACGCGGCGCTACTCCGCTTCAATCCCGTATCACCGCCCGCCCTTTCGTCCATGCATATTTTCGCTTTTTTGGGGGGGTGGTTGCGGCGGCGGTCGGAAATTGGAAAGAGCTTCCATCTCGTTTTTCCTTGGCTTTTTTTCCTTCCTTTCCGGCGTTCGGGCTGATGGGAAGGTTCTGATTGTGCTTGTGTGGGATAGGTGTGGTATGGTATCGCGTGTATATATTGAAAGGGGAGGAGAAAGAGGATATCGTAGATTGTGGGACTGGTTGGGAACGAGCGAGGACATGCAGTACTCCACTTCATTTACAGATAAAGCGATTGTTGAATCCCCTTATTGATAGCCATCAGGACTTCGACTCTCGTATAAATCTCTTTACTACAAGGCCTTGATATCTGCAAAAGTCCGCCTAGAACCTCAACCACTCACCGCTCAAGCAAGGAAGGAAACACACGCGTGCACACTACTCCTCCTCGACAATTGTGCAGAAACTTGACATAAGCAAACGACACATTAACCCTCGGAACATCTCAACGTCTTCTCTCCTCACTTTGAAGATCGCACCGATAAGGAACTTCTTGGTTCCTCCAACTCCACTACATCAACGACGACGACTTCAGGCCCTAACCAACACATAAACTTCCTCAAGAAATGTCCTCGACCACCGCCGCCCCGACAGCCTCCCTCCTCGCCAAAAAGCTCCCAACAAGACTGGGTGTTTACAGCATCCTCGGCCTCGCAACCGCAGTACCAGCCGCATACGCAACCTACACCTCCTTCCAGTGGCGGCAGGGCGCGAAGGACGGAGATCGTCCGCTGGCCTTGATGACAAGGAATCAGACGTGGCCCCTTTGGACGCCGGCGAAGCAGTAGGCATTGTGTTTTTGTTTCTGGAGGGCGCAAACGATTGCTTGATTCCTCCTTGGAGCTTTTGTGTGGCGGAATACTGGGCTGCGACGCGCAGTGATTATGCTTTGCAGTTGTTGATCCCTGCCGCACTGTTCGGAAATGGTCGTGCCCGGGTAATACTTTGGCTGGATCGCTGGGCTGTTTGGAGACGGTCGGACGCCATGTCGCTGGCTGACCTAAGGTTCATGCGTCAGACTGTGTTGCGCGGAGCTAGCATATGACAAGGTGGCGGCGACATGGTGCTCTTGCTCTCCAGTTCTGTTAGTTCTTTCTCCTTTGTCATGAAAGCCCTTGTCGTGTATGTCCCTCTTGGTCTTTTCCCGACGCGGTGGATCCTTGAATATTGGGACACAGCTCCGTTTTAATTACCAAGTGCCCGCGCCGTGAGATCTTGCTCGGCTAGCACAATCTTATTAATGATAGTGATGCATGGAACGAGCTCGAGTCTGGTGTCACAAGGCTTTATGAAGCTTCCTCACCATGTTCCGATCTGGTCAATCGCGCGACATGAGAGTACCTGTCAGAGGGTCGTCCTGCAGCCATCCCTCCCGTCTCATTCGCCGTCGCGACGCGATCTAGCCCGCTCTCCTCTTGAATGTACGTCTCAGAGTTCGCTCCGCTCGAGCCAGTCCTGACGCTCTTGTCGTCGGCTTCGTCCTTGTGCTCCTCCTCCTCCTCTTCCTCGTATTCCTCCTGAAGCTGCAGCTCCTCGGACATCTCCTTCTCTTCATGGCCTTGCTCTGTCGATGTGGGTGCGAACTTAGACCGGTCCCGGATAGTGGCTCCGTACTTGTAGAAGAGGAAGGGAATCGGCGCAAGCAGACAGGCCACGCCTCCGATGAGTGATCCTCCACCTCCAACACCCAACGCGTTAAACATTTTTTGCGTGTACAGAGGTGCCGCAGCACCACAAGCTGATCTACAGATTGTGTTTGCCGCCAATGCGCTGGCCGCGTACACTAGGTATGTGTCTGTGAGATAATTGAGGTACGCGACGAAGATGAGCAGGATTGACATAGAGAGGAAGACTCCTGCGAGAGTCGGCACGATCCAATGGATACTGTTGAACTCGGCCGTCCAGGCAAACCAGAACATCGTGACTGCGAAGAGGATTCCACCCACCATGGCCACGGGCAATCGATCCTCCGGCACAGCTTTGTGACCTGACTCCAATCTCTTTCTATCACGTGAGGAGATCCAAAAGATGAGTAAACCACCAAGGGCTGCGCCGACGACCGTGCCGATTAGGGGAAGTTCACCGACGCCGGAATTCCAGCCACGCCTCTGCTGGAAGACGATGGGATAGATTGTAAAGAGCATGTAGAGGAGAGTATAGACGACTGAGAGGTAGATGGCGATGAGGAATGAGATGGGGTCAACGAGGATTCTCCACGGCCTCGTCAGGGCTACCTTCAGAATTCCTTTGAGCGTACGGTCCGTGGCCTCGACAGGGGCAATGATGTCTTCGTAGCCCGGAATCTTCTGCGCTCTGATGCGGCGGGCCTTGTGCAACAATACTATGAGTGGGAGTGTTTCCGGGATTGTGAACATCAGTATTTCAGTGAACGCGCCCAACCAGATCAAGACGTAGAAAGTCCACCGCCAATTCATTGTTAGCTGGAGGAACCCAGAGATGACGGGCCCCATTGCAGGTCCGATATACGTCACTTCCCATAGAGTCAGTACCAAGTGGGCAAGAGTTAGCGGGCTACAGTACTCATCGAGAACAGCGCCATAGCGTTCCCACGCTCTACCGGACCCCAGATGTCAGCGAGCACGCCCGGCGTATTCGCTAAGGAACAACTCGCGAATGTGCCGGTCAAGAAGCGCCCAATAAGCAAAGCGGCGAAGTTGTTGGAAAATGCGCAGAGGAAGTTGAAGCCAATGTAGAGTGTAAACGTGATGTAGAAGACCCAACGGCGGCCGTAAAACTCCGAGAGCGGTGCAAATACAAGCGGTCCAAACACATAGCCCAGTAAGAACAAGGTAATAACCAGTCCTGCCACGATTTCGGATATCTCGAATTCTTCTGCGATTCCTTGAAGACAGCCAGAAGGACTGGAGGACGCGAAAGTGGCGTTGACCACGAGAAAGACACAGACAAGTGTGATATACCACCGACGGGCCATACTCCAATTCTTCGGGTTTTCCACGTCTCCCGGCGCGAAATCGAGGTGGCCATCTTCATTGAGGTAGGGCACTGTTGTCGTCTCGAGGTCTGCTGTCCGGTACGGCTTGGCCGTGGGCCGCGAGAGGACACGCTTGAGTGAGTCCATTTTTAATTCTTCTGATGACCCATGCACGCCCCACGACTATGTCCCTGCTTTGACAAGAGCAAGGAAGATGAAAAGAAGGAGAATATAGTGTAGACGAATGCAAAGATGTCATGATCGAATTTGTAAGGTGGAGAACGTTCAGGAAAAAGGGAAAAGCGGGTCTCGGCACGTCGTAGAGAGTTGGTATGCCGCAAGGTGAAGTTTTGCTCGCGCAAAGTTGAGGCCGAAAGGTCCGAGACATACTACAGTACAGTATTTCGTACGGCATATTATTACCATATGTATGCAAATCATGCAAAAATCTACGCCATGTCTTTCATGCACTGTCCTCCCTGGGACGTGACGTGGGCATGTCGTCTTGGTCCTATGCCTCTAACAGTATTGAGCTGGAATGATTCCTTCCGTTGCACAGGTATCGTCTTCCCTCATCGAATCATGGCACAACATCAATAGTTGATGCGACGCCCAGCAACAGCATCACTAGAAAGGCTCGTGACAAGTGTGACTACTACAATCGAGCACTCGCCAGGCACACGGCAGGAAAGGTCTGCGAGTCCTCGAACCCATGTATCAGCCTCAATGCAGTGATTTGTATCAATTCTGCGACAAACCAGCTGCAAGATGACGCGCGTGTCTTGCATGACTAGCTGTTCTTCAAGTCTACTTGTACAGTACAACGAGTTTTCCCCGAGCGTGCTGAAGGCGAACAAGACAGTGAAAGCGATCGTACAAAACTGCAGACAGAATGAAAGCGCACGCCAGCCCGTATTCTCAAGCAGAGTCGATCGGGATGATGTGCCGATCCTTGACATTGAACGTGGGGATAGGCATCGATGTCCATCCCATTTTCCGCCGTAACTCTGTCAGCCCATCTCGACTTTGGCGACGGTACCTCCCTCAGCATCTCGTAGATTGCGTTGCCCTTCACCTCCATAGTAGTGATGTTCGTCCACGCGCATGGAAGACCGGTATCCCTACAGTTGATTCCGAGAGAAGTTCATATTGTCTGACGCGATCTTTAATGACGGTGGATTCTGGTAGCAAGATAAGTGGCTCGTCGTGGCCCGCGGAGAATCGGACGAACGTTGACAAAGAAGCAAAAGCCTGTTCTCGACTTTCTGAGATTCTTATGGTTCGACTGAGGATGTAGCTAGAGGAGAGAAGAGGGTGCGCCTGCCTAATTGACGACGTGACCGGTGAGGGCACTGGTATGAACCGAAAGCAGATATCACTGGATTTGGCGGGAAGCCGGATCGAGTGTCGGAGCTGTGAATTGACGAATAGAGCAAGAAGAAACGAGATTGCGGATTAGGAGATCAGGGAGGGAGGTTTCAAAGAGGGAATAAGAAAATTGGACTTCCGACCAAGAAAGTGAAAGTGAAAGTAAGGCAATTGTAAAGTGTAGGGTTGGGTGAAGTATTGAAGAGAAGAAGGACGAAGAAACCAGCTGGATCTCAGTCGCAAACGAAGCTGTATCTGCACGCCAGAGGCTTCGGCTAGTCCGTTGCTACGTGGCTATAGGTAGGGTACAAACACGCAGTGTGTATTGGCAGCTGAGATGGACTCTGCCAACATCGGACCTGAAGCAAGAATGTTTCGAGAGATCGAATATATCCGTGCTCCAGAGCTCGACGAAGTAAATTGCGGTCCTTAAGAGTATGAGCCTGATACACGATAGGTGTTTGACTGGCCACATTAGGCTACTTCGCCCGTTAACAAGCAAGCCTTTGCGTTATTCTCTATGCACCGTCCAGTCACGACAGCTATACTTTCCAAACCGCAACCGGCTCGACTCTGATGGGCTCCGCCACAGGCGAGCACAACGGCGACTGCAGCGACCCATTTCCCTGTTTGAGGCGTGCTTAGGGTAGCCTGCCGATGCTCCACCAGGTATCTCGATACTTGTGATGAGAGATTCCCGAACGGAATCTGAAACTGAGATCATCGTCAGTCCTCTTGTGTTGGTGCTGATACCTTTCGCAGTGCACGACTTTTATATTCTGACTCTCAGCCTGGGCACCGGATGCCGATCAAGACAAGGCACGATAACGCTTGCAAATCGTGAGGTACATGGATCGCCCATGCAAGTCAAGGTCTGCTGTTGCGGTATTCCTTTGGTGACACGCAGTTCTTCATAATTGCTGGACGCTAGGATGCCCCACGAAATGAGATCTTGAAGGTCTCTTAATTTGGAAGACCTCCGAGTTTGGTTGACCAATTACGTCATTCTTGACATGAGAAATGCAATGATTTCGAATCTCCTGTCTTCCCACTGGCTCCCCATCACCTCACTGGCAACAAGAAGATGCGACTATATTAATCCTAGAATACACCACTCTCGGCCCACATCAGCGCGTCCAAGATGCCGCGCATCAGCCTCGAAGACACTCGAAATGTCACAAAACGACTGGTCTCTCGATTCAGCCATCCTCTTTTCTACCCAATAAAGGTGCGTAAATCCTCAGGAGTACCTCCACAGTCGCGCGGACTCACACTCTATTCACAACAGGGCATCTGGTACTTCGCCGCTCACCCGTTCCTCTACCCTCTCCTTAGAGCGCGCCTCCTACCCTGCTTCCTCCTCTCCGCCTTCGTCCTTGCGACCCTTTTCATATGGGCATACCTCCCTCAGGTCGCGTTCCTGGCCATATTTCAAGGCCGCCATGGCGCGTGGCTCAACGCTACCTTCCTCGTCCTGGCTGAAGGCTCAGCCATTACCGCACTACTGTTCGAAGCGTTCCTGGTTGATGAATCGCAGGTTGACGTCTTTGACGCTGTAGTCCTCCCTCGCCTCTGATATACATCACTTCACAGTACTAATGGAGACCTAGGTCATGGTAAATGAAGGCTTCTCTGACCTCGTAACTACTCACCGTCCCGTCCTCCCTTCAGGGCCCTCACCCGTCGCCCGCCTCGGCAAACCCCACCACGCCTCCGTCTATGCTCCTTTTTCTCTCCGCCAAATAGTCGAATTCATCCTCTGCCTTCCCCTCTCCTTCGTCCCCTGGATCGGCGTGCCTCTCTTCCTCTGGCTGACCGGCTACCGCGCTGGGCCCTTTCAGCACTGGCGGTACTTCAAGCTGAAGGAGTGGACGGCGCAAGAGAGGAATGCATACATCAAGAAGCATCGGCTGCAGTATACCTCATTTGGCGCTGTGTTTCTGGTTCTCCAGCTTGTGCCTGTAGCGAGCATGCTGTTCCTTCTGACCAGTGCCGCGGGAAGTGCAATGTGGGCTGCTGATTTGGAGAGGGAGGAGAATCCGGATCTGGAGGCCGTTGTGCCTGCGAGTCCGCCGCCTGAGTATACCGAGTATGTGGATGATCCGGTGTAGAAGGTTCAGTAGAAACATGGAACACCGTTTGACAGCTCGATTTCAGACCTCCTCTGGCTTCGGTTATACCCTCGAACACTTCGCAGTGAGGAAACACTGCAACCCCGTTGCCAAATGCAGCACACGGACTCGAGTGATTCCTGTCTCGAATCCACCTCCTCTGCCCTCTCGTACCGTCAGAGGCGAAATAGTCGGGCCGAGTAACGCAGTTATATTCTCGGGTCAGTTCATCTGACCCTGGTCGCCTGTGTTACAGCGACGCGACATTGAGCTCGCATAGATGTTCCAGATCGCTGGGGTGCCAGATAGAGGGTCCAGCCCGCGGATCAGCCGGTGGATGTTTCAATTTGCGCAGCTGGATGGGAGATATAGCCTTAGCTTTCTCTTGCGGGGCATGGGGGAGAAGGCCCTGTCACGATGGGTTGTGGGCATGGATGGCAGATCTGTAGCTTCGAGACAGTCAAAGAATGCACGGAGGAAGTTAGATTGGTTGTGCTGTTGTTCGAATGGTAATCTCTTGCTTGAGAAGCTGGGAACTGTCCACGCTCAACACCATAGTGAATCACACTGCACAGGGAAGTTTGTAGAATGAAACCCGGCACAGGAGATGTCCGAAGCAGATGCAGATATATAAGCGGCCTGCTGTTGAGGATGTTGGACCCGCTTTGCTTCTCTCCTTACTACTTTCTCGTGCGTTAAGCGTTACTGTTTGTTATATGCAGTCTGCTGTCCTGGCCGTGACTGGATTTTAGCCTAGCCCTATGACTGCTGCTTGAAGCTTGTAATTAAGTGGTAAAGAGGATTAGAGCTGAATGATTGTACTGCTCGTCCCCAAGTAACCGTGCAGAAGCTGAGGTCCATGCGGTACGTGGATGGCGCAGCAGTCTCGCCCTCGTTAGAACTGTGATCTGACCTCGTCAAGCGATCTCCTTACTCGACCCAATCCATGCTCTATGGCTGTTACAAAGTCCGTTGTCACTTGACTAGTTGAAAGATGCCGCGCTAGTCCAGTTTCGTCGTGTCATACTTTACACGTGGTTGATGTGGACCCCGATTCCGCATCGGGTTACTCAATATACACTCCAACGGTGCAGCACACATCTCGAGTCACCTCACGAGAAACGCCACCACACTGCAAGCCGAACTCGCAAAAATCTCAAAGCTAGCTCAAAAGATGCGCCAGATCGCGGCGCATCTGAATATGCAAAAATATAAATCTACAGACCATTGATGACCGTAGGAAAAGGGCAAAATATATGCCCATCACTGGAATCGAACCAATTGCCTCCTCATGTCAAATTCACCTCGAAGTATAGGCAAGTTACTAGTGAGGCGCTCTACCGGTGAGCTAGACGGGCTATTGATGTGGTTGCTTGTTGATGAAAAGAAGGTGTAATTTAAGTCTATAAAGATTAAATCTTTTTGGGGTCCACTGTGCGAAAATGGGTCGGCGGGACGAAATGCGGTGTCCCGAGGGTGCGTTTACAGTAGGATCGTCGTGATTGAAAGCCTTGACACAATACGCACGGTCGCTCGCCCATCATCAGCATGCATATCTGTAAACTAGCCATTGTGCACAGCGCCGAGATGGAATGTAAGCCCGAATATGAGAGAAGGAGCTGGAAACCGGACACAGTAATAACTAGAGCAAAACAAACAGGTGCATGTGCTGCTGCATCTCAGTTCGTCGATGGTCTGTGACAAGAAGCCATCTGGACAACACTTTGTAACTCCAATCTCTTGTCTGTTTACATCTCCGAGGCATTTCTTCACATGACAGTTATCGTTTCTGGTGTACAGAGCCGTTCTTGATGTGAGGTGATGCGAAGAGCAATTCAAGGGTCACCAGCCGATGTGGCATTCCAAGACCTTGTCTTGACACAGAGGAACTGCACCATGGTCCCTCAACAAGCACTCACCATGCACAGGCTCGCACCACCCAGAAGGAAGAAAGGGCAGAACTTCGGTGATCTATAACCTATATAAAACACGGGATCTGTGCGCTACCACCTCAACTACGCATCACCATGCACAAGCTCGCAGGACCCAGAAGGAAGAAAGGGTAGACTGCCGGTGATTTACTCGCTGCCGATATCAGAGCCAACCCCCAACTTCGCGAAGACATCCTTGACTGGAGCGCAAAGGGCTATTAAAGACGCCACGAGACGGTCCGTAATCGCTCGCTGCGGACTCGGAGCCAACCTCCAACTTCGTGATGACATTCTCAGCTGGAGCGCGAGAGGCTATGATAGAGGGTCCGAGCTGGGCGGTGATCTGTTCGCGGTGGAAGTTAAAGCAAACCCCCAATTCGTCAAGACATTCTTCAATGGAGCGCAAATGGCAGACCCCCAACTTCGCGAAGAAATTCTCAACTGGAGCGACGGAGCGCAAAAGGCAACTCCCAACTTCGTGAAGACATTCTCAATTGGAGCGATGGAGCGCCAACTTCAAATTCCTAACTCCGCCAGACATTCTCAGCACGGAAAGCAACCTCAAACTTCGTCAAAACATACGGAACGCGAGAGGCAATCCCAAAGTTCGTCAAGACAGACGGAGCGCGAAAGGCAATCCCCATTTTCATCAAAACCGAGCGCGGAGATGTCCTCAAACTTCGTCAAGGCAGACGGAGCGCGGAGGCGAACGTCTACTTCGTCAGACATATTCAGTTGCAGCGCAAATAGCGTTTGTTTCTCCGCGTTCCGATCTCTCACCGGCCAAAACCAACCTGCCGCGGAAGGTGCTTATGACCGGATCAAAATAGTCTCAGTGTCCAAAACATGTCCGCAGCGCGGCGGTTGCTGACGAAGGGCTGGGCCTGGTTCGGTTGTCAAAGACGTGCGCAGGCGGCGGGCGCTGTTCCTCAGTGGCATGGTCCTTTACTCTCAAACGCGCCTGCAGCGGTGGCTGCTGGTCATCGCGCCGT
>Ga0115846_100647_pt1 | contig 17616 bp, 28 predicted proteins | sample InSIn5gowninarea_2_FD_83860 | JGI IMG/M metagenome (GOLD analysis project Ga0115846, IMG submission 83860)
ACACGTGTGAGCGTTGATACGGCATCAATCCAGCGTCTGCCTGTTATCTCATGTGGAATAACATCGAATGATCCTCTGATCCTCCCCTCAGCCTTCGTGCTTGCCTTACACCTGATGGCCCTGTTGTTAGTTCGTATTCTAGAGTTGCCCTGTAATGCATTCAGAATCATAGAGATATTGGTTCTCCTTGCCAGTGCGCAGCGTGTAGTCTGAGACCGAAGCTTCTGCGTCACCGGTCAGTTTGTCATGTCGAGTCGGCGGATAAATCCACCCGCGAGCGAGCCGGAAGCTATAGACCTGTGCTTGCTTGCAGTTATGTTTTGTAGTAGATAAAGACAATAGTGCAGATCGATGTCTATTATCCAGCCTAAAGAGCTTGGAGGTTGCCGAACTGTGTTGGAGAAAAGGAAGATATGCAATTAAGTAGGACATCGTCATAGGCCCGGAGCGACAACATACCTTCTCGCCGTAACCTGGTGTGGTCCATTTGCCGTTCTTGACCATTTCCTCGACTGCCTTTGTGATTTGAGGTCTGGCGCGGGCGACGTCGGTGGTTGTAAGGTCTTCGAAGGGACGAGCGGATTCGATGTCCTTAAGTGTAGCCTGTAGAGACTGGAGTTCCTGGTCTACCTTCTTTGCGGCCTGCTCGGCGGATGCGACCTGCATCACACGGAAATATACATCTCAGCAATGCCCCCTCTCAAGACAAGCTCCTCACGGAGCTAGGAGTAGAGTAGACACTCACAGCCTTCTCCTGGAAAGCATCGATAGCCTTGAGCTGGGCAGCGACATCGTAATCGACGGGCTTAAAGCTCTTGAAGGCGGACTCTAGTTCTGAGACGACCTTCTGGTTCTTGATGATGTTCTTGTAGTGAGCAAAGTCAATCTGTTGTGGCCGTTCGTTTGGTGTGGTCGTGTTGAGGTTTTCGTGCAGATGCAGCGAAGGCAGCGACCGATTGATTGGCAGGGCAATGAAGCGGAAGATTGGAGGGCACCAGTCGAGGAAGAGCGAGGACAGCAGTGAGAGCAAGACATCGGTCAGCATGTGTCATATGAATGTCATGAATTGTCCACTGCATGTCATGAGCACCTACATCCGTCTTCTGGTCTTTAGCCTGAGCGTGGGCAGCCTTTGCGTCGGCGTTGCGCTTTCGGAAAGCCTGGAGGGCATTGATGGTTTCTGGGTGCACGATGGGAGGGAGACAACAAGGCTCAGCATCCGTTCTTCCGTACCAACGACATGCTGCGGCCTTTCCATCTGTCCAGTCTATTCCACCGGACAGAGCCATTCCCCTCATCCAACCATCTCCCTACTCACCCTTCTGGAGACCGAGACTTGAGTAGACGCGAGTCCAGTCGAGGGCGCTGCAAGGGAGAGATACACTCGTCAGCAGAGTACCCGATACATGTTGATGATGCGATGCGAATGCGCACAGTGCTCCTGCTTGCTTGGACATGCTGGGCGATTCCGAGTCTTTGCCTTGGAGAAGAAGAGCGAAAGTCGAGAGGAGCGAAGAAGACAGGACGAGGAAGTTGCGAACTGAGAGGGTCTGCCTCAGGACAACGAGCCATAGTTACACACAACACAGCAAGAACTGCAGATACCCTATGACAACGCAGTAGCAGGGTCTACTTTGACGATGAATTTCACAATGACCCGGGCAACTGCTCACTGCTGTGCTCACTGCCTCGCCCAATCATGGAGAGCAGGCCGGGACATCAAGACCATCAGGTGTAAGGCAAGCACGAAGGCTGAGGGGAGGATCAGAGGATCATTCGATGTTATTCCACATGAGATAACAGGCAGACGCTGGATTGAGGCCGTATCAACGCTCAAACGTGTTCCAGAGGGTTTGCGGGCGTGAATTCATGCATGAAGATACGTAGATCATGGACACGCCTTCAACGTCTCTGCAAACTCGCGAGGATCTAGGCGTCCAACAGATGGTTGCTCTAGAAATGCTGAAGCCACAGATTAAAGCTTTCACGTTACATATCTCCTCGGACACCCTGCGCCTGCAATTGCTCTCTCTGTCGGCCTCAATCTGTCACTTTACTGACGATTGGATGTACAAACTGGTCCTTCGTCCTCATCACTGGGCCTCTAGACAGGAATTTGCATCGCCGCCCTCAAGCGGGCCAATGAAGCCTCAAGCTCCAACCCGATGGCAGAAGCGCATTGGTGTCGAGTCGGAGCCCATTGACGCTGCCAAGCTGATGGCCGTCCTGAATTGGGCTGTGAATGTGATCTCGGTTACGCTACTGACACTCAAACACACGTCTGACTGGACTGTTTGCTGACGCGCGTGTACTCTTCTCAAGATGTGTACTGAATGCGGCTGCCTCTTCTTCATTGGGCGATTCACGCTGACAGGAGGAATGAGGAATTAGAGGGATGTATGTACACCTCGCAAGGAAGAGCAGGCTCAAGCAGTCCATCGTGTTCGGATCCCTTCTCTGCTCTGTGTCTGTGTCTGTGTATACGCACGCTCGTCAGTAGTGATACTCATCTCTTTCAGCACGTTCTGTATGCATTTGTTTCCTCCCCAGTTGGTTCTCCCTCCATCTGTAATTCTACATGCGATTTACACTTTTCCTGCTCGGTGTGGTACGTCCCCTCGCCACCGCGCCCTCTGCCGGCAGGAAGAAGCCGGACGTGATTGAATTGGATTGGATTTGGATTGACTTGGCTTTGCGCTAGTTACCTTATTTAATATTGTTGTAAGCATCCTGCCGACGACTTGTTCATCATCTAAGTAGTAAGGATCCACTCAACGCTCTGGTAGTAAGGATCCACTCAACGCTCTGCAGGTCCTGCTTGACAGACGCACGACGCCCCGACGCCCCGTCTCGTCCTTTCACGCACTTTTCATACCACAAAAGATCAAGCACACACAAGCATGGCAACGAAGCCTTTTGGATCACTTGTGCCATTTGGCGAATCATCATGGGGTCGCGGTCTGCCCTCACCCTACTACAAGGAGAGCCACGCGAAACTCCGCGCCGAGTTGCGCACCTGGCTCGAGGACGATGTCGAGATGCTCGAGAACATGTTTGAATGGAGCGAAGCGGGTCAGATACCTCCTGAGATCTACCAGGAGTCAGCCAAGAGAGGCATCGTAGCGTGGGTCCTGCCGCCTCTTCGTCCGACTGTCTCTGTAGTGAAGCTGACTTTTGGCTCGTTTCCCCATGGGCCTCCCTTCTTCCCTCGGTTGATCGTGCGCATATGATACAGAGCAATGGCAGCAGGCCCTCATATCCCAATGAGCGACGACGCACCATACTGGAGGGATATCAGACTGCCTGGAGGTGTCAAGCATGAAGAATGGAATGGCTTCCACGATCTCGTACTTATTGAAGAGCTGCACTCGCCGGACTTTGGAGCTGTCATGGGTCTATTCGGAGGTGCGCCCATCTCAACCGCCAAGCTTACGGATAAAACATTAATGTGTAGTCCCTCGCCAGGTCTCGTTATTGGGTTCCCTCCAATTATCAACCACGGCACTAAAGCATTGAAGGATAAAGTCATTCCTGAAATCTTGTCCGGCAAGAAACGACTCTGTCTAGCTATTACCGAACCTACCTTTGGAAGCGATGTTAAGCGGATAGCCTGCACAGCCAAGAAGACGCCTGATGGAAAGTGAGTGGAGAGCCGTACCGACGTCCCATCTTGAGTCTAATCGGACACTAAACTGAGCATCGATTGCATGCTTCTTAGGCACTATATCGTGAATGGATCTAAGTAGGCGCTGCATTCGGCCTCTGTACTGGCATTCAGAATTCAAGCAGAGGTTGACGGCTTTCATTTGCCTTCTCATCAGGAAATGGATTACAAACGGAATCTGGAGTGACTACTTCACCACGGCAGTCCGCACATCCGGCAAACCAGGCGACTCAAAAGGTGTATCCATCCTCTTGATCCCGCGAACTGAGGGCGTTATTACCAAGAAAATGAAGATGGGTGGCCAGTGGGCCGCTGGTACTACCTGGGTCGATTTTGAGGATGTCAAAGTGCCTGTGGAGAATTTGCTTGGCAAGGAGGGAGAGGGTTTCAAGATTATTATGACCAATTTCAATCATGTTTGTCTGAGATTCCGCTTGCCACGCCTGCTGGTGCTTCATATACAGCGCGCTGACAAGTGATTAACGTATCTTGTAGGAACGCCTCTATATCTGCATCGGAGCAAACGCCATCACCCGTAGCGTACTCAAGGATGCTATGGCCTACGCACACAAGCGCGCAGTATTCCAAGGCAAGCTCATTGATCAAGGCGTTATCCGCTATAAATTCGGCCACATGTCTCGAGTAGTCGAAGCACAACAGGCTTGGATCGAGCAAATCGTCTACCAGATGGATAACATGTCTAAAGCGGATGGCGATCGTTTGCTGGGTGGTACAACCGCTATAGCGAAAGCCAATTGCGGTATCGTAAGTCGGCTTAGTGCCTGTAACTGGCCCTGATCAAAAGTCGTCTGATGTTGTGCTTTTTCGTCGCTCTCGACATCCGCAATAACTACAGACCATGGAACTAGTATGGTAAGCTAGAAATATCACGTCCGGCGGGAGTGACGAAGTACCCGAAGCGGCTGACTTCGTTCTACTCCTTGTCCAGCCGAGAAGCTGTACAGATCCTCGGTGGTATTGGCTATACCCGCGGCGGGCAGGGAGACCGCATAGAGCGAGCATATCGAGAGATTAAGGCAATTACTATCCCTGGAGGAAGTGAAGAGGTGCGTTAGCTTGTACGGTTGATGTGCAACACTTCTGCTGATTGGCTGTGGCTATGTAGATCATGCTGGATTTGGGAGTCAGGCAACAGATCAAGGTAAGTCTTCCTCATGGTATGCTTTCGTGGCCTATCTTTGACCTGTGCTGTCGTTCCTCGTAGATTGCGCTAGGTCTCGGTGCCAAGCTATAAGTCTGACTTGAATGCGAATACAAGTACAATCCGTTTGGGACGTTTAGTGTTACGCGTGTCTATGGAGTGTGTTTCCTAGTTGTTATTGAGGGAAGGGGATGTGTTTACGATGTGCAAGCCAGGATATCTTGCCACACACTTTCCAACGGCTGCGGAAGTGTTGCACCTTGCCCTCACACCTTCACGTGTTACCGCGGTCCGCCATGCTCCTCAGCGATCGGAAGGGAAGGTCATGACCGGCGACCCTGAGGTCAGGTGTTTATAGAGTAGCACAGCAGCTCTCGACTGCTGCCTGCTGCAAGTCTGCCTCGCCGCAAAAGCGCAGCCTGCCTTGGCAGCTGGTGTGAACATGGCGACGCCCGTAAAGAGGCTACGGTCGCTTTCGCGGAGTCCGAGCCGTTCAGTACGACCGGTCAAGTAAGCAAAGGCTGCCTCACAACCGTTCGTACAGTCCATCATGAGTTGGAACGTCGATAATATCCATCGACATTCCTGAACCGTGCAGACCGATCATCGTCCAGCGCGAGACCCATGACAAGCTATCTTACCAGCAAGAATGGAAGCGGTGGTAGTGATGCGCCCGACGCAAGCTGGGTTGGTCCGACGCAGCCAGATTCAACTATGCCCTCTTCACGAAAGCTATCATGCCTTCCTGTGACACTCGAGTACATGGGGCAGAACTCGAATGGGCAGGCATCAGCCAGACTATTGCCCGCTGCGAATAGATCTGGAATGCAACATAGTCTGCTACCGCAGATTTTGGTCGTAAACGATGACGTTGACAATGCCCTGTCATATCTCGGTCTAGGCTGATTTTCTTCTTCTCACTGTACCAGCCCTAGTGTCTGTTGACTGCCGTTGGGCTCCACCGTTGATAAGCGACCAAATCAAGTCTAGCCGTAGCAGAATTTGGCTGAGGCTGAAAGCTACGGCATCTCCTTTAATGACTCCCGTTCTTCCTTCAATACATCAGCGCGAGTTCAGAGTGTGTCCAGTCAGGCACGGAACATAACCGCCTGCTAACCGTTGGGAAGACCATTGTGTTTGGCACAACATTGAGAAGAGCTCGGACATCTTCCGGCCCTAATGATGCCTTGCCCTGCTTGTGTCCATCAGTATGCAGACGGGAAATGAGGACACGACCGTTTGATCCACCTCCTTCGTTCCAACTACGCTATCGTAGCGATTTCTTGGCCTGGCTCGACCTACTTAGAATTCAATCATGGCTACTGCGCCTCTCGAGGTACCTCCCGCTGTCCTGGCAGAGATCAGGAGTATCATACAGACAACACGCATCATGGTTTCTGGTAAGTCCATTGACAGCATTCGCCGCGAAAGGTCGCCGAGTTTATATAGGTCGCCGATCCCTTGTCAGTAACTTGCGGTGTTTACGTTTGGGAGTGGATCACCAATTTGCAAGCCGAATACGAGTGAGTGGTACACTTCCTGAGCGCCCTTGGCATTGTACTTTAGGTGATCGAGCTGAAAGTGTTGTCTACGGACTACAACAGCTTCTCTGGCGAACGAAGCAGTCTTTTCTGAGCGTGGTCTTCCTGCTGCTGCGATATTATACTTTCATTGCCTTGGGACTTTTAGCGTGGGTGGCATTCTGGGAGGGAGATAATCTGGAGAGCTTTGTAGCCGCATGGTACTGCTGTTGCCGTATCTGGTGAGAAATCTCGCACTCATAGTTCGTCCTCTGTCGGGATCAGCATGCTAAATGGTTCATTCCAGCCAGTCGGCATATTCGCATTAGCCAACATCATCGTTATTGCACGATTATACGCAATGTATGACAAGGATAAGCGCATTCTTGGTTTACTCAGGTGGATTGAATACTTTAGTGCAGACAGCGAGCCCAACTGACTTATTCCGTTATGACCGGCAGCACGCTTTACGTAGCCACGGTAGCAGTACAAGCCTATGTGCCGCGCAAACTTACACCTCAGCATCTGCCACCCGGTATCAAAGCCTGCGCACCGTATGTCGTACATTAACGTCTAAGTACTACCTCCGAGCTAAGAGCCTCTTTTCAATATAGAACTCCACTCGGGAACGCATACCTGATCTACTGTGAACACCTGGCCTTGTCCCGACAAAGTTGTTCATTTCTGAGTTTGTTTTCAAATGGCAGGGACTATGCTCATCGCTTTCGACACCACGGTGCTCGGATTGAGCCTCGTGAAGCTTGGTTTGCTGTGGAAGGCGAATGGCTACATGTCAAACATCGTCAGAGTGCTTTTCCGTGAGTCCGGACCCTCGCGAGCCGGACTTTGACTGGCAAAGAAGTCTCAATTAGATAACTGAGATTACGCGAGGAACAGGCGATCAAGTCATGCTCTATCTTCTTACCTTTTCAGTGAATGTGACGAATATTACGGTCTATTACACCGATAAGTTCAATGGCAGCGGGAAAGATTACATGTCGCCGGTCACTGCGGGAATTACATCAATGGCCGTAAGTGTGCTGCGTTACGGGAATCAGGCGTTATCGCTATCCTCAAGCAGAATCATACTGACCCAAACTGGGCCATTGCCAATCTAGATCGCTCGAGTAGTCCTGAACCTCAGACGCGGGGGCTCTAAAACGACGACATTACTCAGCTCAAACAGAAGCAGGAGCCACGGACAGCTCTCCGGTACGCATAGCTTCACCCCTATTCAGGGTAACTTCAATACCTACAGAGGCGACAAGGCAGGTGGAATGGGTGCAACGCCTTCCACACCCATGATTTTCCCTACACCATCATTTGCGAATGCTGCTCAAAGGTCAGGACGGGCGAGCATGGCCGGCAGGGGGGGACCTTGAAGAAGTATCAAGAAGTGATGATTTGGAGAAACAAGCAATGGATACAGAGCAGTTCGCCGATACAAGTACACGAGTCGATGACGTTTTTGAATTGAAGGTCTCGCCTAGGCGCTCCTGAAGCCTGATAATCTTGATGACATGATACTGGAAGAAGGATAATGTTGCGCTTCATTAGTGTTCATAGCGCAAATGAACGTGTGCTGTAAGTCGGAGGATGAAGGGCTGCATTGCAGTAACGTAATTTCGAGTTTCAGGGACCCACCTGCTTTCTCATTTGGAAATGGATCACAAACAGTATCCGGAGTAACTAAATCATCACCGCAGTCCGCACCAACAGCAAGTCGGGCTAAGCACCAGGTGTTTCCATCCTCTTACTTCCGCGAAGTGAAGGTTATTATTGCCCAGAAATCGAAGATGGGTGGCCAGTGAGCCGATGGTACTACCTGGGTCGTCGTAAGCATGTTAAAGTGCCACTGAAGAACTCCTCTCCAGGCTGTTCTTTCGCGGCCTACTAGTACCACCGTTCCTCGTAGGTTGCGCCGAGTCTCGGTGCTAAGCTATAAGTCTGAGCCGGGTGCCAGTACAATACCTCTAGGACGGTGGGGAGGGACATTCTGGCGTTAAGCCTGTCATGGAGTGTGTGTGTTTCTTGACTGTAATGCTGACGCCAAGGAATGTGTCCTGGAATCCGCAAGCGACATTCTGCCACATCATTTCCAACGTCTCCGGTAGTTGTTGCGCTTTGCCTGTGGACCTACTCGCATTACCGCCATGCTTGCCAGCGATGGGAAGTGAAGGTCAGCGACCTTAAGGTTATGCGCTCTATGAGAGTAGCCTAGCAGCTCTAGACTTCTATCCGCTGCCAATCTGCCTCACCGCAAAAGCGCAGCCTGCGTTGTCCAGCGGGCGCGTGCGATATGGCGACGCCCGTAAAGAGGCTACGGTCGCTTTCGCCGAGTCCGAGCCGTTCAGTACGGCCTGACAAGCAAGCAAAGACCGCTTCACAATCCTTCGTACTGTCCATCATGAGTTGGAACGTCGATAATCCATCGCCATATCTGAACAGTCCAGGCCGATCATCGTCCAGCTCGAGACCCATCACGAGCTACCTCACCAGCAAAAGCGGAGGCAGCAGTAGCGTGACTAGTCAGACCAAACCTACATCAAGCTCATCACTCTATGATATTTTCGCTGCTCACGATTTTCCGACTGTGTGCTGCCTGCAGGAGGTAAAATGTCTGGCAAAAGACGCTAAAGGCATTAGGGCTCTACGTCGTTCTGCCATGCCTACGAGTACTAGCGGAGAGTGTTCCTCGAGTAGCGGCAGTGATAGCGATACGGAGGCGAGGCAAAAGTCGCTCCCTACGTATACCGCACATTTCTCCCTCTGCAAGAGTTCGTTTGGCGCTAAGAGGTTCGGAGTTGGCACCTTCGTCTCCTCGCGCTTTCCATATCAGTACAGCACAAGAGAGGTAGAATGGGATTCGGAGGGTCGGGTGCTCATCATGACTATACCGTCTCTGAAGGTCGCCATCGTCAACGTCTACGCGTTGAACGGATCAGATTTCCCTTGGAAGGACCCTATGACAGGCAAAGCGAAAGGGACTCGCAATGAACGAAAGCGAGATTTCAACAGACTACTTCAAACAGAGCTGCAAAAGATGCGCGAGCAAGGTCTACGTCTCATATGCATCGGGGACTTCAATATCAGTCTCGAGAAGAGAGATTGTTACCCTCGTTTGCGAACAGAGGAACCACATGCTCAAGCTCGCAAGGAATTCAACGAGCACTTCATACCGCCTCTTGACGTGGTTGACGTCTTCCGCGAGGTACATGGAGACAAGCGCTCCTACAGTGTAAGTTAACTGTTTGCCAAGATGCCGGACAGCAGCTGACGAGACTCTTTGTGTAGTGGTTCGCGCGACGCAAGCCGGATCGATCTGACGCAGCCAGAGTTGATTATGCCCTCATCACGAAGGCTCTCATTCCTTCAGTGCGGCACATTGAATACATGGAAGAACCTAAATGGCGGTATCAGTCAGACCATTGCCCACTGCGATTGGATTTAGAATTGATATTATAGGAAGGTATCACACAATTATTTGCATCTGTCGAACAAGATAGTAAAAACCTAACACCGATACTAGGGGCTCGCTCAGTCCGAGTGCGGTCGGAAATATCTGTAAATATATATAGATGTCGACTTCTCCACAGCTAAGAAGGTAGGAAGGTAGCGGTTCAGATTTGTAGGCTATATGCGGACAAGGTGGCAGCTAGGCATTTAATCTCGGTCGTGGCCAGGCCACCCTGTCAATGATTTCTTCGCGGACGAAGGAGGAAGTCGGTGAGGGTTGAGGCGTCGCGAAGCAGAGGGGATTGTGAGGGATCCGGAGACTGGAAACGGAGTCCGCCTCGAAGATACGGTGTAGCATAAGAGGAGGGTGCCTGGTCTCCTGGAAAGTCATTTTGCTGGGTTGTATGCAGCCGGCGTGAAAGCCAGTTGCGACTTGTAGAGAATATGTTTAATCGTTTCCGGATGACGCAGGGCTGGGCGGTGCACGCTGGAGACGGATCAAACCGAAGCCGGGGTGTCGGAGCAGAGCAGATCAAGACTAGAGGCCATAGGTGGACGTGCTCGCGCTCGAAAAGACTTCAGTCGATTCTGCAGCGACATCACCAGGCCTTGTCAGCACACAGGTTCTATACTCGATTACGTGTGGAGGTAGTTACCGGACATAGAGTCCTCGTCAATGGTCACCATGCCCATGTAGTTGGAAAGACCATCAAGATCAACTGAGTCGGCCCGTACGCGCATGCTCGAGGCAAGAGAACGTGAGCGTGAGCGTGTCACGCGGGAGGATTGACCTGAACTAGCGCTGGAATCGCAAGTATTGGTAGAATGTTCGGATGCGCAGGAAGACGTTTCAGAGGCTAACATATCCCAGTCATCCCTTTCCTGTACATGTGGTGCAGGTTGTGCGTGGAAGGATGTCGCAGGGACAGCTTTCTTTGTTCTAGCCGGAAGTCTGGCAGCTTTGTTTCGACCTACTTCTGGGCGGAGTCTGCCATCATTCACAGGATCTTCCCCAGCGAAAGCCTCGGCGGCTTCCCTCTTCTTCCTTTGAGTTACAGGCGTTCCTCGAGGGGCGTTCAGGATCTCAAGAAGGCTGAAGCGGCCTGTAGCAGTGTCCTGGACGACCTGGACAGCGATTGGAGATGTTACATATGACTGGTTCCAGGACCTAACGACCTTCACATCCGTCGCACCATTGTGCGCATACGCGGCTACTTTCTTGTTGTACGTTCGTAAGACATTGTTCTGTATGACCAGACCGGAGGGGGGGTATAAGATCGGTCAGAGCGAAGCAAGAAGAAGCAAGTCTGAAGCTTACATTGTGACGCTTTGTTGCTTCGTCTAGTACCGGTCCTGCGTTGGCTGCTGGGCCAGCATCTGCAGCTGTGTTACCTCTAGCTGGACCAGTGGCTAGCGAGCGAGTGAAGACTGGCATAGTTGGTTGATATTGATATGGGATGAGTATGGATGTTACTGACTACTCCTTGGAGATGAAATGGTAAGACCAGAGGCAAGATGCGAAAGAGGGAAGGAAGGTGGAGAAGTCCATCTTACAGGGGCTTCATTTCCTCGTCGGTCCAGTATCATACGCACAAATCGCCTAATTTCATGCGCATCGGCTGAATTCCAGCGGGATTCTGCAAGCTTCTCACTGTGGGGTGTTGACCGTTGCACCCACGTCCACCGACTTGCTACCAGGGCGATACATTCTTCCGTTCTGCATTCGAAGGCGATTCCAACTCGCGGTATGAAAACTGCTTCCCAGACAAAGGGAAGTCGATAATATCGAGCGAGATAGGAGTTCCGTGAACATCGGGAGTGCGACAGACAGTTGTGTTGGGCCCTGAATTTAGCTTGCTGGGGCCAGAGACAGGATCGTAACGGTTCTCACTCCTCGAATCTCGCAACCTGGCAGTTGAGCTTCGAAACTCAAAATACACACTTTCTCCACACCCTTATACGAACTGGGCAACTGAACTCCTGAATGTACGCACTGCGTCCGACACATTCTTGCAGGCCTGCAATCACTGTCAAACATCGGGTGTTAAAGTATTAAATCGAGCGATCACAATTGTCCAGAAGACCACAATCAGCTGCTCGAGGTCGCCCAAACGCATTTTTAGCGAAGAAGCTAGCGCGACTGATGAAGAACTTCGACGCTAGGTTCCCGTGAATTCACATTCGTATGCTTGAGGTGCTGTGCAGGATGTGGGTGCATGTCTCCGTAAGCGAATTGACCTCCTATTGAGGGTTGGCCGAACGTGTCACCGAGGTATCCAGCTTCGGCTGTACAGACCATCGCGTCATCCATTTTGAAGGCTGTGAAGATCCGCATTCTCGTGTTCACACACTTGGGCGCTATGGGCAGCCCACTCAGCCTGAACCAACGAGAAAGGGCGATATACAAGCTTAGTATGCTGGAATGTGGCATTGCAACCGACATCACGAGCCGGCTCCCGCAGACTAGTACAGCAAGGTCGAGCCGTCCCTTGCAGAGGCATTCCAGTAGATGTTGACAAGAGAGACGATTTACTAGTTGCGAACAGAGCAGTAAGAAGGGTCGCGGGGCAGCCTATGTATATAGATTCTCGTTCGTATCACGTTTGGGTTGCGAGAGGGTGAAATAGTCTTAGCAAGAGGAGCGGAAAGTCCTGACGAGGCATGATACAGTGAAAGCTTAATATGCAGAGATGCCGTATGTAGAGTTGTCGTAAATGCTTCAAGAAGGGCATCGCGATAGCATCCCCAAGGCTTGCGTAGAAGGGAAACAGAAAGAGAACTTATCGATGCGTGATTTCATACCAGAACATAGCGGTTTGATTGTGCGTATTCTTGTGCGTAACTTGATTGAATGGCTCTCTTCCAGGACATAGTGAAGAATTGTCTTGGCTACTGCCGGATGTTTGGAAATGGCTGCTGAGTAGGGCGTTGAGACCAGTCCGGTACATAAGGAAGGTGCGACTTCAATTTGTACCTCTCTAAAGGCGGGATGTGGATGCTACTGGCTCGGCAAGCGAGCTCTCCCTAGAAAAGACGCGAGTTGACTCTACACGGTTAAAAGGCAATGTCAGCAAAGCAGGCTCTGTCGCATGATTGGACTGGCTTGGCAGGAGAATTGTTGACTTACCAGAGCCAGCTTCACTCTTTATCTCGAACATGTTCATCCTGTCCGAGAGGCTATTCAAGTCATCTGATGCAGCTCTGGTTGATCTTCTGAGATGGTATTCGTCGATGTGATGAGGAGCTTCGCCATCAGCTGCATCGATATCGTTTCGAACATGGTTCTCTTCTTCATCTTCTCTGATGATTGGCTCTCTCACGTTCGAGCCGGAAGAAGGCCTGGTGGAGCGGGTGACGCGGGATGAACGCCTAGCAGTGCCGTTAGCATCTGCACTGGCATTGGCGGCGGGTGCAACTGGCTCGCGCGAACGACTGCTTCCATCTTGACGTCTTGACGAAGAAGAGGAGGATTTCTTCTGCTTCTTAGCGGACGAGGCAGCAGCAGCAGCTTTCTTCTTTCTAGCCGCGAGTCTAGCCGCTTCCCTCCTTTCCTCCTCGGTCCATTCATTTGCCATCTCCCTGTCCCCTCCGTTCCTCTCTGCATCATCATAATCGCCATGTCCCACACCTCCATCCCCATCCTCTTCTTCTTCATCGTTATTGTTCTCCGCAAGAGCGTCCGCTGCAGTTCTCTTCATCCTCAAGCATCTTGGGGTATTCTTGGTTTCGCCCCAGAATTCAACGAGACCTTTTTTGCCAGTCGCAACGTCTTCAACTATCTGAACTGTAACTTGAGAATCTCCGAATGATTCGGCATAGGATTGTACGATTCGTTGGCCGGTACGATGTGTATTTGCATACGCGGCTACTTTCTTGCGGAAGCTCAGGCCGATCCTTTCCTGCGATTGCCAAGACGGAGACGAACCAATGAGTATGGTGACACGAAGCAAGTATTCATGATTACCATACTCACATTGTGACGCTGCATCTCTCTATTTGGCACTGGAGCACCAGCACCAGCGTCGCCATTAGCAGCTGCGGGAGGTGGAGCTGCTGCTGCTGCTGCACGACCCCTTGCTGGACCCGTGGCAGTTGAGCGAGACATGACGGGCATTGCTGGGTGATTATTGCCAGCCTCTGCCGTGCGTGTAGGCTTTCTTGACCCCCTGTACTGTTACTATTTGTCGACTGCCCTGCTTCAGGCCAGGAGTTCGCCTCAGAATGTTCTTCGCGGTCGCTATCGCTACTTCCAGCGTAGGTGGTCGTTGATCGGGCTTGACTTCGTATACAAACCAATGGCGATGGGAGAACACGAATCTGAACAGGAACTGAAGACTGCGATACCAGATGGCAGTGCGTACAGATGCAAGCTGCAAGGAAGGCAAGGGACGCCGATTCAAGAGGGAGCCTCTCCTTTACACGGTTCAGTGGAGATATCAGCCGCGTCGATCGAGCACCTCTCCTGCCTTTTATGGAAGTAGGCGAGTCCCGCGTAGACGAGCTAGCTGCGAGCTTGCATACTTACTGCGCGCAAAGGGTACTGTACAGGTGCTTGCAGACAGTCAATGCTTGTGGTTGTGAAAGTGCGATACGGTAGCTGGCACTTCGACGGTCTCCGTCTGCGAGGCTGTGGCCATGCCGTCGCAGCATGTTAAGCCTGCAGGCTGAGAGCGTTACTGTAGTCGTGGTGAACAGCAAGAGCCTGCTTGGCAGCAAACAGTCACTTCATATTGTACTGCAAGCTTGAGGCCAGTAGACGCTGCAGGTTGCGTCGCATCTCTGCCCATCAGCCTCGCCTTTGCAATTGGAAGGCCGCAGCTAGCGGACAAGACGCGAAAGGGCAAGCGAAGTGCAGCGAGGTGTTTGGAGGAGATTTGAGAAGCGAAAGGCGTGAAACCTGGTCTCACTCGTCTGATACTGCTGCAAAATCTGGGAAGCTGCCCATTCTATCACAATTCCCTACTTGATTGCAAAGTCACGTGTGAGCGCGTCCTCCTGGAAGGACAGCTAGTAGCCGAGCGCTGTTGGGATTGCATGTTCGCTTATGACCCACCATAATCGTGTATCGACATGACATCCGCTCTCATAGACTCGTCAGTACGGTAGTAGAACCCTTCATCTGACGCCTGCTCGTCATCATGCAGCGACGAGGTGCTCGAAATTTAAAGATCACCTTCAACAGCACGCGCCTGTTGCTATCCCATTAGTTATGCAACCTATGCCAATCCACGACAACCCAAAGGCGAACATTTGGCTTCAGTACCCTGCGGAATTGACAAGCAACCCCGAGTCTTGCTGTCCAGCTTCCAAGAAAGCTAGTGCTGCTGGGGTTTCGCTTCCATCGTATTCAATATCAATAGTCACAGCGAGCTGATCTCTGATCGCGTACAGCAGCCGCCCGCCAAGGCATGGCAGGGCATGGCAGCTAGTCTGAGCTGGCCACGTTCTCCCTCCCCCATACCACGTCCACCGACAACCGTGCTCTGTTCTCACCTACCTCTCATGCTACTCCTCTAGCGGGGAGGGGGGGGGGTAAGAGGATAGATGCGCCGTGTTCGTTCTGTCCCCGAGGCCTGCATTTTGGTCAAAGCCCTACATTCAGGCCCGTGCGCCCGTTCTGTGCCTGAGGGCTGGACAGTCCGGCGTCCGAGCATCTGACAGCACCCGGTCATAACCTGTGGGCAGGTATGCCTGCCAGCTTAAGGCTGAAGTACTTCCAACAATCGAAGAAGTAGGTAGCCACCGGAAGATTATCTCAGTCATTCAGGAAGAGCTCTCTTTGCTTCCGCGTTGAGCATTGGACGATGTCCTCGGGGTCAGCTTGAAGGCATGGGAGATGGACCTCTGCCCCCCTTAATTCGCTGTTGCGAGAAGAACCTATTGACCGGTGACTCTGATCCGACATCTCGACACCCATCAGCCGTACGTTCTTTATTCCTATCTGTCTTGACAGACTTCCGTAGCCATGTCAAGCATTTCACGTTTCTGTTAGATTCTCAAGGAATCGGGATGATCACTAACCATGTGACCCAGGCTTCGGACTGACACACCACCATACACCGCACCGTGCAAGTCATAATAGCAGTCGCGCTGAGATGCTCCGGAAGTTTCCGGTTTGACTGTAGCTAGCCTGCCATGATTCACTACAGTACTATTGAACCAGACCACTACCGCACTCCTGGTACCGCACAGGTTGATTGACATGCATCACAGTAGTAAAGGTTCGAAGCCTGTCCAAAATGGCTTGAACTGATGATCCGCGTCCCCTCTCCATCGAAAACCTTCTACTGTACATACCATACATAAAGTAAGTACGGTGAGTACTGGCAGTTGTCTTGATCAAGATTCTTGGGAAGAGCGTGGCTTAACAGTTTAGAGCATGCTTGGAGGCTTGGGCCGCCATTGTTCAAGCAATGATCAGCCTTCATCGGAGGCCCGGAGGGCTAAAGTCGCGAGCTCCGCGGGAACACGGTGGCGAAAGGTGAACAAGGAGAAGCGGAAGAACTGTTCAAGGCGAGCCAGACCACTGGACTCCAAGGACGGGGCCCAGATGAAAAGATAGATTAACGCTTCCTGCGGGCTGCGGGCACCCCGCGTGCCGGTTCTGGGATCAATCGTTACTGTTCGCCTTCCTCTCCTCTCCAGCAGTGAGGCGACCCCGCTCTTTTCCTTTCCTCCTCATCTCTCCCAAGGTCACCTCCATCAAGCACTTCTTCTTACTTTACCAGACTGAGCTCATTGGAACCATGGGCCTCAAGCTCACAGCAGACTCCATCGGAGATGCGCCAAAGGAAATCATCAACTGGTGAGGGCGACTGCCAAGCTGCCCGGAAAAGTCATCACCGTCCTTAACTGACTCTTTTCATGACCTATCCAGGCGAGTTTATCTGGCAGGATGCTGCGCTGCCTCTGCGGCCATCATGATTGGCTACGATTCGTGAGTCTTTATACAACCTGCATCTGTACTAGACTACTGTTCTTGTGCCGTAAAAGATGTTCCGGAGTCTGTTGCTGACGGCCCTCTGCTCTCTCTCGATCATTTCCTTCTGCTATCGCGCATTCATCGGCTGTATGATCACCTTTGACATACAGTGCCTTCTTCGGTACCACAATCGCCCTCAAGTCTTTCCGAGATGAATTCGGCTGGACTGGCCGCTCCGCTAGCTGGCTCGCAAACACATCCGCAAACATTGTCTCTATCTAGTGCGGAACCTACAATTTGAAGCTCATGAGTGCGAGATGCCCGTTGCTGACCAGAGTCTGCTACTTTAGCCAAGCTGGTGCCCTCATCGGTGCTCTCGCCGCCTATCCTCTGGGATGGTTTGCGGGTCGCAAAATCGGAATGATCACCGCCGCTGTCATTACTCTCCTCGGTGCTGGTCTTATGTGCGGTGCCAACGGGTCTCGCGGTGATGGTCTTATTTTCGGTGGACGTGCTCTAGCAGGAGCAGGTGTCGGTGTTGCAAGCTCTCTCTCCCCTCTATACCTTGCCGAGATTGCTCCCCCTCAAATCCGAGGTCAGCTTATTGGTCTTTACGAAATTGGCTGGCAAATTGGTGGCCTCGTCGGTTTCTGGATCAACTATGGAATGCAACAACGAGTCGCACCAGGTCATTCACAATGGCTCATCCCCATGGCAGTTCAGCTTATCCCCGCGGGAATGTATGCAATCCTCTTGCTTACTATTAAGGAATCTCCCCGATGGCTTATCATGCGAGGTGACCTTGGGAGAGATGAGGAGGAAAGGAAAAGAGCGGGGTCGCCTCACTGCTGGAGAGGAGAGGAAGGCGAACAGTAACGATTGATCCCAGAAC
>Ga0115846_100650_pt1 | contig 17568 bp, 16 predicted proteins | sample InSIn5gowninarea_2_FD_83860 | JGI IMG/M metagenome (GOLD analysis project Ga0115846, IMG submission 83860)
AAGAAGAGAAGAGAGATAGAGGAGGTGAGAAGGAGGCGGTGGCGAGTGGGAGTACAACATTAGCTGCCCCGGCTTTTAAGACGAGGTTGCGGAGTCCGGTGGGCAGGAGGGAGAGTTTAGGATAGGTTACGCTTGCGTGAAGGGAGCTAGCTGGTGTTGGTGTAGGTGATCAAGGGGGTTGGAGAGTGGTGCCAGTGTCGGGTGGACTGATGCTTTATTACGACACAATTTTCTTTCTTTTTTACTACTTTTGCATTAATGTCATAGAGTTTGATTTGAGTTTTGTTACACGGAGTTACGGGGGAAGAGCTGTGAAGTATTATATGTTATACTGTGCATCCAGTATGCTTTTCCCGGTTATTTGGTCTCACTTTTACCTTTTCTCGCCACTAAGCATCTTCACGCACCGTTCGGTTCGTCTACTTCAGCTTTGTGAGATCAAAGGGACAACCCTTGGCACTCGACTGTGTCCTCGTCTTCTCCGCCACAAGCTCCGTCACAAACTTGACCATTTGATCCTGCAACTCGACACTATTGCTCAACTCGCTTCCCTGCTCCGGCACAGCAGGCGGACAAATATACTAAATTCAACAACATTAGCCTCGCGTCTCACATACACACTCTCCTAGCATCATTTCCGCTAACATACCTCACCACTCTTCATCGTCACAGTCGCCGCAAACATCGTACTCACACACCCCTCAAACTGATCCTTCTTAAACGGCTCCAGCAGCGTACTAACACCATATCCCATAATCGGAAACGGCTCATGAATATCCTGCGTACTCTGCTTCGTGCTCACGACACCAGGATGGCTCGCGTTGACGATGATGTTGGGGTTCTTGCTCGTTACGTTGCGCGCCATCCAGCGTGCGTAGAGCAGGTCGCCGAGCTTGGAACGCCCGTATTGGGCGTTTGCGCCGAGATCTTGGTTTAGTTCGTCGAGGGAGGCGAATTTGGTGTCTTTGGGTGCGGATTGGTGGGCGTTGCTGGAGAGGAGGACGATGCGGACTGGGTTTTGAGCGGAGGAGGTGTGGGAGAGGAGGGGGAGGAGGTGGGAGCTAGAGGGGGCCGTGTTAGTGGGTGAGAGGTGAGTGTGAGGTGGAGCTTACGTTAGGGTCATGTGGCCTGTTGGACGTGTTAGAGAGGCTTGTATAGAGGGAAGGAGGATGTGGAGCACAACATACCACAGACATTCAAGGCCATGTGCGAATCGACTCCAAAATCAGACAGGGCATATGACATGATACCCTTACCAGCACTGTTCTAAAATCAGCATCGAGTACAACATCCACCTTCCCACATCATTCACACAACTCACTTATTGATTAAGATATCCAATCTATCGGTCTTCTTCTTAATCTGTTCCGCAACCTGCGCAACCTGCGGCCAATCCATCAAATCCGTCTGAATGAACTCGACTCTATCAGCCTTATCCTGTCCAAGCTCCTTAGCGAAGACGTCAACGGCACCATCCATGACTTCTTTACGGGGCGCGAGGACGAAGACCTTAGCCACATTGTGTTTCAAAAGTGTATAAGTGCACCCGAACCCGATGCCTTCTGATCCTCCTGTCACTACGGCGACCTTGCCGTCCAAATCAGGCACTTCGTCCAGCGTGAACTGGTGAGTTGAGAGAGCTTGAGCGGGACCACCTAGGTTCTCGCCAATGGTGTTGCGGATGGACTCTACGATGCCGGCCATCTTGGATGAAGATTGGAGGTGTCTTTTTTGTGGTTGGAGAGAGGTGCTTAGGGATTGAACTTTTGATGCACGGACACTGGTGATGGTAGTGATGTTCTTGGAGAACTGAGCAGCACGGCGTGAGAGAGGTCGGAGGAGGAGGTTTGACATAATATGAAAGAAGACTGCGGATGAATCGGATATGCAGATGGAAGAATTGGGATGGGATGGAGGTGAGGTGTTTTATTATGTCGTCGTCGATCAATTGTGCTTGTCATCGACTCCAATGCACATCATATCGGGGTAAGGAGCTCGCTCCGTCGGTTCACGATGAGGGGGTATTCAATGGCGAAAGCATTTCCAATCCCACTTCAGATGTCGATATCCGATTTCGATACTGTTCTCTAGAAGAGTGTGAGGAGTGCTGGAGTACATTTATAGTAGCTAGACCCCTTGACCCTGTTACACTCTTAATAAGGTAGGCCTAGGCTGAGTGCTTATTAAAGTACAAACTCAGCTATATCCTAGGTTGTGAAGATGACTGGACAGATACTCAGTTTTGAACCGCGATAGGTTAATGGCAAGGAAGAAGCACAAAGGTGAGCCTGTATATACTGTACGCTGTAGTATAGACTGAAGGATATTATTAAACAGTCATACCGAACAGTCGACATTACAGTTGTATTCTAGTTCGCACTACCTTCCTCACTTTGTATCTGCAATTCTGAAGACATACTTGACAGCAGACGCCTTCCCCTCCTTCAAGTTCTTCAGGCCAGTCTCAACACCATTCAGCCCACCGGGTACAACTTCTTGAGGATGAGCCTTTAGCCAGCCCTCCTTCAAACCCTTACTAAATAACTTGAACCATGCTTGTCCGAAATCGCTTTGCATAACAGGTGTACCATGAACGCATCCCACCATAGTCCATCCCAATTCTATGCCTTGAGGAGGATCAAAGTCCTTCGGTTTCGGTAGAACATGCGTAAGTCTAGAAGCTTCCTCACCCTGTCCGGTAGTATCAAGGACCTTGGCTATGTTCTGATAACTGCCCTTCTCACTAACAGCGTCGTATGCGTGCTTGAGTTTCTTTCCATTCAGTGCCTTCTTGATGTCTTCAACAAGCTTGTCGTCACCATTACGATAGTCGACCACAGCGTCACCAGCAGACTTGTCAAGGAGGCTTTCGACAAATGGAATACCTTTGCCAGCAACACCGATGATTGGTCCGATTCCAGCACGCTTGGCAAGTTGAATAGCGTAAGCACCGACAGCACTTGCGGCTCCATAGACAAGCAGTGGTCCTCGTGTGGAGTCAGGCTCTTTCATCTCACCATCGGCAGCACCCTTCTGCCATGGTTCGGGTAGACGTAGTTGAATGAAGAGACCGACAGCAGCCGTCATACAAGCAAGCGGAATGGCTGCACCTTCCTCGAATGAGATGTTCTTCGGCAGGTGGAATGTGGTATAATCTTTTGCTAGGGCGTACTCGGCGAATGAACCATGTGGGGACATCATCTGGTGGAAAGCAGCAACACTGAGGTTGTGTTAGTAAAGTACAACACTGTAACGATGTCAGGCTTACCGATCTCCAGGATGAAACCCGACGACATCATCACCAACAGCGTGTACGGTTCCTGCAATATCATCTCCAGAGTTGTGGGGACTCCCCATGCCAGGTCGTTTCCTGTGTACAGAATTGTATTAGGCCTTTGCATGCTAATAGTGTCGGCTCTTGTATAGACGAACCAGTCCTTTGGATTGCTGCCTGACACGACAACCTTAATGACAACATCGCTGGGCCCGGGTTTCGGGATAGGACTGTCTTGAATTTGGACCTTGGGTCCAGCTGCAACAATAGCTTCCTTCATCTTGAATGTCGTCGAGGTGGTGAAGTTTGATCGTGTAGATGCTGTCGTTGGATGGATAGAAGACGAGGACAATGGATATCTTGAACACAGATTTCGACGAACAGCCTGTGGTAGAGATCTCTTTGCGATTGGTGTGATAAGTTTGGGCGAAAGATTGAACATCGACATGGATGAAAGGCATGAGTTGAAGATTCGAGAGCTTGCATTGGATGTGGGGCAGTTCGTCATCAGCCCCTCATTGATAAGCTTCGGCTGTTAACTCTGGAGGATCCATTGAGCACTGGTGTTTCAAGCCTGCTTCAGCTTATAGAGATAGCAGGCGTCTGTTTGAGCGAACCTAGGTGGTCTGGAAAAGCTCTTCACCACTCTTGATCAAATCTCAACAGCACTTTCTAGCATTTGCGCGTCTTCCTCACGATCTTTGCCTTGTCTGACGATATGTTCGAATGTTCCTCCTAGGAGTCGACCACCTGTAGCATCGTGGTCGGGATGCTCTCCATTCGTCTTTCTCTCTTCTACTGCTCGTCGCACATCTTCGAACCCTTCATCTTCAGCTTGTGCATCTACACGTGAATTCGCACTATCAATCTTTGACTCCTCACTTGGTGCCCATCTCCACATCTTCTCTCTAACAAACTCATCGAAATCCCACTCTTGATCCTCGAGACGATGCTCGCCAGCAATCCAGATATATGTCTCTGCTTCCAGCTCTTCGTTTGTAAAATGCTGTGATTCGATGTTATTGGCGCTACGCAATGCAGGATCCGGTATCTTGTCAAGGTTTTCTGCTGGGAGTATTTGCACTCGTACTCGTTTTCGCTCATACTCGTCGCCTTCGAACACATCTAATCTCCAAATATCTTCGCTGGTAAGACCTTGAACAACCGTACCACGGACAGATATATCTTTATTGGATTGTGGAGAGTTTGGTATGACTGCAGGATAGTCTGCTCCTTTTACTTTGTGGCGACGGTGTTTGTGAAGAAGGGCAGACCTTGACCTAAGAGGTGATGTGGTAGATGCTGGATCATGCGATGTGACACGCTTCAGTACACTTGGGGCCATGAGGGTGCCATAGAAAAAGGCCGTATGAAGCTCTGGTTTGGGAGAAGGCATTGAGGGGGAGTAAGGGGGCTGTAAGGAGTGGATAGGTAGTGAAGCTATGTCAATGTCAATACCTTACTAAACTTGCCGGCGATAGACGATAACAATATCGGACTTGTGTCGGCTCGGCGTTGAGCCACACTTGCAGTTTTCACCGACAGTAGTATCGCTCTTCACAACCCCGAGACCTTTTCAAGCAGCGTTACCTATCATTCACACATGATAAACTTTAGGTGAAGCACTTCAAGTCATCACTCATACGACAAAAATTAGCTCAACAGTCCGGCGAGCTGTAAGCTGGTTGCCAGAGTCCAAGTTAATGCTTGCGATAAGCACACTCCCGAGATGTGCTTCGCATCGCTTTTCTAAACTCGATGCGATATCGAAGCAGTCTTCTGGTGGCACTCCATGTGTGTTCAGCAGCGACACAGACTGTTCGAGACAGTGGCAAGACGGCCCAGTCTCGTTCCGCCAAGACCAATACAACGAAGTGGTTGCATCAGCTTCCGACTGACTGTCTGTTGATTGACGTTACTCCAGGCTCACGTTCCGTGGCGCTTCTAAACGATTATCCTTATTGTCGCTTGAACTGTTGAAGTGCTACTTCAACGCCTCTATCGTAGTTATGCAGGGCTGACATCAGGCTGCAGGTTTAGCCACGTTGTTTGCAATATTGGGATCAGCATGACCTGCCTTCTGAGGCCTGGGGAAATTGGAGGCGAGGGGTTCTCCTGGCAGACGGGCTCTACGTTGTCAGCGTTTCCATATGCCATAATGGCGCAACAACAAAACGATATCATCAAAGGCCACTGTACGCAAGATGAACCCAGACTCTCGGACGCTCTATCAAAGTCAGGACATTTCCTTGTAGGACAACAAGCTGATATGTCGGCACTTACCGTAGCCAAGCACAACCCAAAACCTAGACCTGAACCGCTGTGGATCTGCAATCAGTGGAGTTATGATGACAAAGTGACGAAGTTATTCCCCAATGTTCCTCGCTTACTTTGCTCTTTACCTTACTCCTCCAGGTACTCACTGATGCTATAATTTTGAGGCAGGCCGCCAAGACTGGGACGTGACGAAAAGGTGACATATACAGGCGTCAAAACAAAGCATACAAGCGTTGAAGCGCAAGCGAGTGTAAGCGGAGCCCTTCCATCTCCATCTCCCCCATTGAAAAGTGCAGCTGAGTTGACAAGATCAACAGAAATTATTTCCCCTTCTCACCTTTCTCACCAAAAAGCAGCATGATGTTCCTATTGCTAGCAGCCAATTAGGCTCTGCGGCTCGAAGACCCTGAGCATAAAAGTGGCGCCGCCAAGCTTGTGCCAGTAAACTCTGACGTACGGAATTCGCTTCGTTTCCCGCAACGCAAAAACGGAACGAAGGACAGAATGACTAGCAGCCTTTCCTCTAGCGTCACGATCGTCGTGGTAAGCGTTGGTGACCAGGGATCTTCGTTATGACCCCTTCGCGGTGAACTATCTCCTGGCTCTGGGGAGCGCCAGACATATAACCTTCAGGAGCCGCATCTTAGCTTACTCTTTCCTTTAGATTACTAAATATCACACGACCACCAACAACCATCGACCACTTCTAGCAACATCGTCTTCACTCCTCCTTCACCAGTACATACCTCTCACCAATCAATCAATACAATGCCTGCCACCATGAACTCCCAAGCCAACTACGTCGAGCCTACTCAAGCCGAACAATCATTCCGCCAGAGCTTCGACCTCGAAGACCCCGCGACTGCTTCCGAATCCTATGCTAGGTATGTTATTACTGCAGTCTCCCTTCTACGAGACACTTTACTAACACATCACTACAGACGTATGCACATGCACACCATGCAGCAGCTCGAGACTGCAGCTCGTTCAGCAAACCGCCGCGCCTCCGCAGCTCCTTCGCACTCCAGCAGCATGTCCTCGGAGTCGAGCATGGAGTCTGAGCAGGGCGACCTATAGCCGCCTTACCTCTTTTGCAACGAACTTCTTTTCTCAACAACCTTTTGAATTGCTATCAACATGATGCACTTCAATTTCAAACTACATAATTACATACGAGGGGTTTGGGATACTACAGAGTTAATCAGTAACTCAGATGGCGTTCAGAGGTCTACCAAATAAATGGGGAAGGAACATTACATCAGGGCGTATATCCATCATGGGACTGGAATAGACGAGGTAATGGAATGATGACTGCTGGCGTTGGATTGGCATGGCTAGCGGCGGTATCAGACTGGCATGCTGTATGCACTATTAGATGAAGGCATCACGTACAAAACGATGAATACTCAATTTTTCACAAAATGATACCAAATGATACCAAATGATACCAAATGATACCAAATGATACCAAATGATACCAAATGAAAGATATTATTTTTCTCCAAAACTTCCTTCTCACCAACTTGCCAGCCTATCCAAGCCATGTCTCACGTATACTTGCTCGCCGTGTTTCGATTATTCCGCCTCCTTCCGCCGTCTCGCAATGTTTCATGATCCAGCCTCCTGGTAGCGTGACGCTATGAAACAACCAAAAAATCTAAAATCGTCACATCATACCCCATCCAACCCATCGATGCCACGAGCAATCCACAAAGCATTCGCAATCGGCCGGCGATGCACCCGGAGGACTGATGGGCGGACGATTTGTTTGGCTTCTTGAATGTGTAATTGTACTGCTGCTATAGCTGAAACAGATCTCGCAAAAGATAGAAGGAGAAAGAGCGTGAGCTGAAGCTGCTCGAGATGGCCCCGACATGTTGTCTTTGCGAGATTTGTCATGGTTTTAATTCTGTTACTAATGCGAGCGTGGCTTGCTTGATTACAGTATGTTGATATAGTGAAGTCGATATAGAGGGTAGGTGTTCCTCCATGATACATTCTCTTCTCCCTTCTCCGGCAACTTCATCTCCTTTGTTCTACTTCTGTCTGTGCGACTTTCATGCCCCACGTTGCTGGTGTCCCAAGCAAGATTTAAGAAGCGCAGCAGCTCGTGATGAGAATACAAGACATTGTTGTGCATTGTCTTCAGTCATTGGATAGGACTCTGGCCTGACCATTTGGACTTGTTGAATCATCCAGTACGCTGCCATTTGGCCTCATCATCATCCTCTCCTTCGTCTCTCGTCCTCCTTGTTCCAGCACCAGGACCCAGCTCAGTGCCTTCGACTCCTACTGCTTCCATCTCACCCTCACCATCCTCACCATCGCCACCAAAGCGTGCAGCAAACTCTTCGACGTTGTCACTGGTGATCCAGCCACCCGCACCTGGCATTCCTCCACCACCTGCTAGTAGTCCAGCCAGACCTCCTCCTCCTCCTTCGCTGTCGTCCATATCTTCGTCCGAATCTGTATTAGCAGGATCAGGATGCAAGTCGGCGCACCGACTTAGAGATGTGAATATCTGTTTGACGAGATCGCCTTGTGTTGTCGCATCTGTTTCTGTAGACGATGTGGTGGTGTCTGTGGAGGGCACGATGAGTAATTCGACTGTTTGACCTTCGTCTTCGTCGTCTGCGGGGTTGCGTGTGAAAGGGTTGCCGATGTCGAGTTGGAGGTAGAGTGCTTGTTTTTGTGTCTCGGTTTGTTCTTGTGATGAAGAAATGTAAGTGTGTTCGGCGGAAGTGTTGATGCGTTGAGTGGCGTGTAGAGATATCGAAGGGTATGGTATCGAAATCGCTTTGTTGCTCAATGATGTTGTATTTCGGAAGAGGATGACTGATTCGGAGGTGATGAAGCCGGACATTGAGGTGTATTCTAGTTTCTTCTCTATTGTGTCGTCGTCTTCATCTTGATATGTGGTACCATTGGTGCCATTGGTGCTGCTTTGCGCGCTGCTTGAAGGGGTGCTGAAGACTTCGCGCCAGTGATCCCAGCTTTTTAGATCGCGGGGACTTAGGAGGACATCTGCGTTTGTGAAGGAGGCGTGGAGTACGGGCTTCGCGCCAAAGAAGGTGGTGGGAGTGGAGGATTGATGCTCGCTTAGAGGTGTGAAGGAGGATGTTGCGGGAATGGAGGAGAGGATTGAGATGCTTGGGTTGTTGTTCATTTTGGTGATTGATGCAGGCGCGATAGGGGGTCCTGGGCCTGAAAGTACAGAGCTTCGGTTATACTATATGCAAGACTATTGCTCGATGAAAGGAAGTGTTTCCTGTTGTGGGAATACTAGGCAATCAATGGATGTATTGGCTGTGTTTCAAACGTGTTTGACAAAATAATTCTGAAACACAGCGCGGGACACGACCCTACCAAAATTGGCCCGGGCCGAGACCAGCATTGTCCTCGAAATCTCGAATTCTGGATAGACAACAACAACAACAACTACAACATGACTTGAGTATTTATAACGGACACTACTAGCGTGACATGCAATGGAGATCACCAACGCGGCGTCCAGGCCATTGAAACCATTTCACTCTGTCGCTATACCAGTCCTCGTGCCTGGCCAAACCCTCCCTACAGATCGAGGCCTCGATGCAGAAGTCGTTCTTCTCTGGCCGTACTCCTCCTCCACCCGTCGTGCTGCTATACTCATCTCCGAACATGACTTCAGGCTGCGTAGACACAAAGGCCAAGTTCGAGTCCAGTTAAGAGGACCTGCAGCCCAGGCTCTGGCCGAGTCTCATATCTCCATTGGTGATCATGTACACATTGAACTCGAAGGCGCAAGATGGGCGGATGAAGCAGATCGTGTAGCGGTCACCGCACCAGGAAGAGCTATAGATGGAGAGCTGGTATTCGAACGGGAGCTGCATATTAAGGTAAGATGAGCCAGGCTTCGATGAACAATAATCTATAGGCAGAGAAAATGCTAATGATCGGTGAAGATAGTCCGCGACAACTCCGTCATCGCCTCTATCAGTATCAATGAGCCACCGTCACTCGCCCGACCCTCGACATCTCTCCCTTCCATGTTGGATCCACTCACCAAGTTCAAGCCTCCAACATCCTCCTCCACCTATGCTTCACCAGCTTTCATGCGACATGGTGGCCCCCTGCTCCGCTCTACCATACGCCCAGCCTTCGCATCACAACCGGACCCGTTGCCCTTTTCAACTGAAGACATGATCGAAGAAGAGCTCGATGCCGATCGGCCGAAGAAGAAGGCCAAATTTGGAAGAAAGAGTGGTGATTGGGTGTTTAAGCAGGAAAGTCCAAGTCCTGAGATGAAGCCAGAAAAACATGAGGTGACGGGAATATTTGATGATGTTGAGATGATCGAGAACGAACTCGAAGCAGAGAAGGAGATGGAACAGAAACGTACTTACGATGAAGGTCATACGGAGCCAGCACCTGGGACTCCGGAGCTGGATATGCTCGACGCTCTTCAAGACGAGACAGAAGTAGAACAGGCCACCGAAGAATACTCGAAAAGCAAAGCGATTAAGATGATGGGTGTGGGTTTGCGAGATAAGCTGCAATTACTGTCGGCAAGTAGGCAGGAAGAGGCAACACAACCCAGCTCTTCATCTCAACCTCGATCGACAGCTCCTTCCCAAAAACTATCTCCGATGACTGATCTTGCTGCAAATGGATTTGCTCTGACTATGGTAGAAGCACTAGCGAAGGAGAAGCAGTCAGCAGCAAATCCACTGACCACTGAGCGCGCGGCAATCCCGGAATCAATTGACCAACATCAGGCTCCACAGCCTGACCCTGTTTCGGCAGATGTCATAGATGCTACGGATGCTCTTGCCGCTATGGGTGCTGAAGATCTCGATAAGCTGGATCAAGCAAAAGCTGTACACGCCGACGAGGATTTTGATCAGACCATGACTACAGGAGAAGAACATCCAGAACCTGGGCAGGAGTCACAGTCTCAGCGATCACAATCAAGACAATCCAGTCCTCGCCACCAAGGGCAGGAAGTTGTGGGAGGAGGATTACGACACCGCGGACGATCAGCTACACCTCCCAGAATGTCACCTCGTGCTGCTACAGCTATGGACGCGCTGGCGCTTATTGTGTTGGGATCGTTGAAGAAGTCCGGGAAGAGATTTAACAGAGCTGGAGAAATAGAGGATATCAAGGACGAAGATGAAGACATGGAGTCTGGGGACAATCAACAACCAGATTTTGGGTACGATGGTGCTGCAACGTCCAAGCCATTCGTACAGCATCAGAAGTTCTTGCAATTAGCGGAAGCGGTTGTCCCTGATATGATCGAGCAGGACGTTCCAGATAACACAAACACTGAAGATGGGGGCCGAAACGCTAAAGAGCAGGAGCGCAAGAGTACTATATCGAATGTGCGAGATGGTGACGACGACGATCGTCAATTCGAGCAGGATAATGTGCAGGAGGACGAAAAACCCGTAGTGCATAGCGAAAACAATATGGCAGATGAGGTGCGAGAAGATGACGAAGACGAAGGGAGCAGCAAAGATGATACGGTAGCGAAGAATGACCGTCACGATCTGTTAGCTTCTCACCAGCCACATGTTGCACATGAGGAAGCAATTGTTTCAGAAGAAGCAGAAGAAAACGCTAATACGGAAAACCGACAAGTTTATGATATCAACAGCTCAGAATCTGAGGATGAGATACACGCACAGCCTACCGTGGAACATGAGTCAGCTCTGAAGCATGTGGCGTCGGACGAAGCAAGTATTTCAGAACCAGCAGAAGAGGACGTTGATATGGAAAGACAGGACGTTCTTGTTGATGACAGCTCGGAATCCGAGGATGAGATCCACGCACAGCCTACCGAGGAAGACGAATCAGCTTTGAAGCATGTGGCTTCGGCTCAAACCAATACCTCACAAGAAGAAGATGTTCAACGTGAGGAAAAGCATGAAACTGAAACTGCGAAACCTGCACTACGGGAACGAGAACGGACCAAGAAACTGATGACTTTCGAGGAGGCCACAGCGGCGTCACAACCACTTGAGACATCAGGTACAACTGCCGCGCAGGAAACACATATCAGCAGGGATAAAATCACAATCGAAGAAGAGGAGGAGCCAGAAAATGAGGAGGATGATGGAGTTTCGCGAGCAGAGATACCAGCAGCGGAGCAAGTCGACGACATGAGTAGTGAGGTCTCTGTACAACAAGCTGAACAGACAGCAGACTACTTGCTTGAGGTCCTGGCAGATTCGAGTAACGCGATCATGTCTGAGGCCAACGTTGAGCAGACGACAACACCTGAACCTGCAACGAGAACATCATTAAGAGGTGTCACATTGTCTCCAACACTTGCCACAGAGCATTGGCTCGAGATACCAGCAACACTACCACATCATGTGTCGCTTCCCGAGGCTTCTCTCACATCTAGAGAAACGCGTGCCAGTAAGGCCGCCATGTTCAAGCCACGTTTGCCACGTCAAGCATCAAATAACAGCGGAAACCTGTCAATCATCAATAAGCTCGAAGATGAATATCTTTCGGATCAGCTATTGGCACAACCTCAGCCACAATTGGAGGCCGCCACTAAACCAAGAGTCGTCACTGAACCAAGAGCGGTCACTGAACCCGGAGCTGTGACCGAACCAAGAGTGGTCACGAACGAACCAGATATCGATCATCCTCTACCAGTACAAACTCCGTGGACATCGAGAAAGACTAGGTCTACCACAAAACCTGCTGGAAGGAAGAGCGCTGTGCCTAATGAGCTGAGAGGCTGGTTCTCGCCGAGGGTCGAAAATGGTGAGATGTCGGCACCACACCAAGAAGCAGCAAACGTTGATTCAGTCACTCAAAATAATGATTTAAATGGCATACTCCGCTCAGAAGGGGATCAACAGATCGAGGTCGTGGCCAGTATTGCGGCCCACGGTTTCAATCAGGTCCTATACGATAGCGGGAAAGTTCAGGAAACAAGAGTCGAGGAGCTAAGTCCCGTATCGACCAAGGCGCAGAGTAGGAATACCAAGCAAGCTCGAAAGTCAGTTTCGGAGGAGCCGCATCCTAAAACCTCGCACGAGGGACTCCAGACAGCTCTTTCGTACTATACGCCATTGTCAAATCTCCACTTACACCTGAATCGTGTCTCCTCTCAATCGGAGCCAAACACTGTAGACGTGTTGGCGATTGTGTCTTCGGCCGCATCAATGCCAAGTCGCGCCACCTCTGGTCCACGAGACCACTTCACAACTCTCAAGATTACAACACCTCCAGCTCATGGCAAGGTGCATGTCGCATTTCCACAGACTCAAGTACAAATCTTCCGGCCTGCGAAAGACGTTCTTCCTGTCGCCAATGTGGGAGACGTTGTTCTGTTGAGAGACTTTGTCGTGAGAAGCGCCAAAGGCAAATGTTTCTTGTTGAGTACGGCAAGCAGTGCGTGGTGTGTCTGGCGGTACGGCAAAGGTAGCCATGTATCCGTAGAGTGTCTGGGACGGCCTGTTGAGTTTGGAAATGGAGAGGAGAATCATGCGCGGGCGTTGAGGAAGTTGTGGGTGCTGGGAGGAAAAGAGGACAACGAGGTCGAGGACGTCGAGCGCGAGGAGGCAGTCAATGGACACATGGGCTGAGATGTCCGCTCGAGTGCGCGGAACATGGCTTTCAGATAGCTCGATAGCTCGATAGCTTGATACCAAAGGCATCGCATTGAGACGATTGCATGTGCGTGAGGCAGAATAGCATATCTACATCTCAGTATACTTCAAACCTGGGAAGGCAGGAGCAATCACTCGACTCGCTCTCGAAATCCGACTTCGCTACAAACTCTCGAACGCTCACTTCCTGTCCAATTTCACTTCTTTCTATCACGACTGACCTGCATAAGGTTCTCACCTTTGGTTCTCATCTTGGCTCGGACATAGGTAGGTTTCAATTGCGTTTCACAGTTCTCCACACTGTGCTGAACCTCACTTCTTACTTTGACATCACCTTAAGTTTTCTTCGACTTTGGCATCACTTTAGACTTCTTTGACTTTGGGTTACATACGTGGTAATCCTTCTATTTATACTCCTTCTTTTCTTCTCTTCTTGCTTTTCTTTTCTTCTCTACTTCATCATCGTCCTTTGCCTCAAGATCAAGTACATCAAGCAACACCTTGTCGTGCACATCTTTCTCTGGCACTATCCTACCAGGTCAGCTTGTTCTGCACTCACATTCTCATCAAGTTCCAGTAACGTGGAACCATCAAGTCCTTTCGAAGCTGCCGGCATTTTCTTTTTCTTTATCTTTGCGGCACATTTTCATCTCATCGGCCAAGAAAATCAACTTGCTTACTTTTGTCGAAGGTTATTGCTAGGGACAACCTACCAACAATACTTTACAACACTCATCACTATTACAGAAAGAGAACACAAGGTTTCGAAGAAAACTGTGGAAGCACGAAATAACGCTGTGACTCATTGGGTGACTCTTGCATTGGACGGATCCACCTATCGCTTCTGGTGCACTATTTACAAGCACTGCTTCTGAGTACACTGCTGTATGTGTGAATCTGCTTAAATACTACCTCTCTCTGCTAATAATTATCGCAGATTCGTAACATCTTGCAAGACTCGCTGAAATACCCAACCAAGAAGAAGATATAGCTGGAAAGAAGGGCAGAGGAGCCAAGCAGGGACAGGCACACACTTCGTCGTCAAAGAACACCATGGAGTCTACGTCGAACAACATCAGCACTGATGATGCATTGACACTTTCCACAATCGTACCAAATAACAAACCAGGAGCTTCGAGGAAGCGGAAAGGAGCGCTTCCTGCTTCAACAAAGACTGAGCAGCTGCTGGATGGAATGCCGAAGTCGATGTCAGCGTCGAATGACCAACTCATGTGCACGCCAGACGCCGAAAAGAAAGTCGAGGATGTAATCAAAGTACCTATCAAAAAAGTAAGCATTTTGAAGTTCAGCGGAATGGTGATCAAAGGACTAACGAGGTCTAGAACAAACGCAAACGAAAGATCCACCTGGATGATGAGAAACCAAAAGGCAACGATTTGTTAGATGGAACCATGCCTAGAATTGATGAGGAGAACGAAGGGCCAGTTCTTGCTAATGCAGATGTCAACAAAAGCACCGTCGCAGTCATCGAGCGTAGAGCTCCGAACGAGTCGCCTATTTCGCCAGTATGGCTTATTCTGAAGAAAGAAGAGTTCGAAAGGATGATTAACGATTCGATGCAGTCGCCGAAGTCTGGTTCAAAATCCGCAAATCCCAAGACGAAGAGACGAAAGTCGAAAGCGCAGCCGATGCCGCCGTCTACTACAGTCACCGAAGCTGTTGAAACGTCGATAACGCCTGCATCCGAGCAGAAAGACACCCTCCAATCACCAATTCCATCAGTATGGCTTGCTCAAAAGAAAGAAGTATTCGAAAAGATGATTAATTATTCCAACCAGTCCACCGTACCATCAGCGAAGTCCATGAATCGAAACGCGAAACGACGTAACTCGAAGCCGCAAGTGACATCTCCTACAGCTAGAATACCTGAGGAAATGGCTGTGCTTCAGTCAAGTGAATCAGCTGTGTTGCCGGTATCTCTCGTTCCGAACAAAGGAGTTTCTAGTCCAATAATTGATGATCTACAATCCGCCAAAACGGCAAAGTCCGTGAGAGAAACCGAAGAATCACTCAAAGTGAAGTCTGAATCCGCAGTCAGCTCCAGCCTGTCGCCCAAGGCTGAAGTCCTTGTTCCGCAAGGTATCCCAGAATTACCTTTTATTTCTCCGAAAATTGTATGGAAACTGAACAACGAAGCAGAGGCGAAGGCAAAGAAAGGAGTGAAGTCTAACTTCCTGGAAGACATTAGGATTGAGGTGATGAAATGGCAGAGCGAGCAAGAGAAAGCTAATCTTGTATCTGAAGGGTCGTTCAAGAATGCGAAGAACCGCCGAGGTACGAAGTCAGCAACAGCAGAGAGCAGCAAGAAGAGACCAAGCAATTCCGAAGCTCAGTTGAGCAGACTTCCCAACGAAATCCTGGATGAGATCTTTGGCTATGCAGTCCTCCAAGATAAGCCAATCCATGTAGATGCTTTGTTTCGAGACTTGCCTAAGAAGCAATATAATACTCGCGAGCGACAAGCTGAAAGATGTCGCTGGCCGTTCGGTGCGATGTACACCTGCAAGCGGTTCTATGCTTTGGGCAGACCACTGTATTCCTCTTTGAATACCTTCACAGTGTCGCTGGCAGCGTTTCGGACCTTGAATAAAACAATGAAGCTTTGGCCCAAGATACCCACTCATGCTTGCAACATCAATCCAGCAATAGCGAACATTCAAAGGCTTATCATTGTGGACCAAGGACCGGGTGAGTGGGCTCCATCAAGCCACTTGGTCTGGCATGCGTTACCACAGTTTCTCAAAGGCTTCAAACAGCTCAAACAGGTTGAGCTTGACTTCCGATTCTGCGGATGGTCAGAGATCGACTGGCATACACCGAAAGAACAGTACTACTATGACGCCCTTCCCCCGAGTGCCGACCTCAAACGCAAAATGGAAATAACTGGAGTTCGATTTGGTTGGACACTGAAAGAGGATCGCGAGGGTCGAAGAGAAGGCATCAAGGATGGTGCTCTGATGGTAAGGTTGTTGCCTGCTAAATTGCTTGCTGAGACATATCCCGATATGAAGAATAGCGTAGAAGGGGAAGTCATTGATGGCTTGGAACGATATCTAAACGATGTCCAAAGATGGGCGTGAGGAATAGAAAGGGGTTCACGAGGGAGGCGTTTCGGGGAAATGACGTTCGTCAAAAACTGCGTAACGACGACATGATATTGCTTTTCACACAAAATGGGATTATCACCACTCAATTCGACTAGTACTTTGATTTAGAAATTACAATAATATCATTTCATGAACACAGTCACAAGAAATCTTTGCAAAATGACCACATTGCCCAAGATCAAAAGAGTTGCTGTTGTTGGTGGTGGTATGTGATTTCTCCAAGCAGGTCTTGTCGGTACCTGAGGTTGATTCATTGTTCAGGTCCTGCTGGTGTAGCTGTTGCGAAGTAAGCTTGATTTTGTGACTCCCCTCATGCTATATTCCTCAAAGCAGTCGTTGCATTTGCACGCAAGAAAAGGGTTGTATTGCTCGGGTCTGGTCCTACAAATATCAGACGTCTGCCGCAAGAGAAGAACACCATACAAACAGAACAAGCACTATCACCATCAACTCCAGCACTGCCCACTGTCACTTTCGTCTCATGGTCTCCATCACAAGCCCTACCTCCCTCCATACACATCATCAAACTACGTCGGACTCACAAACTCTTCAGGTATCTCATTGCAGAACGTGCCTTTGACACAATCGACGTCTTCGAACAACGTAGTGACGCAGGCGGTGTCTGGAGATATACCCCTGAAAACGACACAGATGCCACCTTTGCCATTCCTTCTACGAGTCCGGATGTCGGGCTCGAGCAGCCATTTTGGCGATATAGTGATGAGACGAGTGGTGCGATGAAGAGTGAGGGTGTGAATGGGGAAGGGAGGAGGGATAAGAAGAGACCTACGTTTATTTCTCCGTTGTGAGTGCTGATGCTTTGATGAGATGGCACAGGTGGGGGATTGGTTGTGGACGCAGAAGAGGTTCAGAAAGGCGTGATGACATGGGACGGAGCTCAAGAGAGCAAGAGCTACACTAACATTACTGCTTACTCTTTCAAGATACGAACGACTCGAAGCAAACCTTCCCAAAATGCTCATGCAACACACCGACTTTCCCTTTCCGGACGACGAGCAGCTCTTCCCAACACACGCAGCTATCACCGAATACCTCGAACGATACGCCGATGAGGTATGTAAATTATTGCCAAACATCTCCTCACACCGTCGCTCAAACATGCCTCATATCATTGCCAAAACGTCACCTCTCCTCACAACTTCTCCTATCTACCTCATCTCTTACTTCGCAATACCAGCCACACACTAAATAACAGCACCAACAGGTCCGTCACTTGATCCACTTCTCAACACAAGTAACCTCCATCTCTACA
>Ga0115846_100651_pt1 | contig 17538 bp, 21 predicted proteins | sample InSIn5gowninarea_2_FD_83860 | JGI IMG/M metagenome (GOLD analysis project Ga0115846, IMG submission 83860)
CCTCTTAGTCAAGACTCGTGAGTGACCGTGCCTAAAGGCTAAATAATACTCTTAACCTCTTTGTCTCATTTGCCTCGTCAATTCCACATCACAAGCACGACAACCTCCCAGCAATCTCTCGCCATATCAGCATGAAGGGAAGTATCAGGACCCAAACGCAGCCGCAGAGCCGGATCGCCAACAGCTCCAGCCCGAAGCCGCAAATATCTTCCTCCACCATTCCAACAGGCAAATGTCTAGCACTTCTACTCGGTGCGATCGTTCCGGAGGTAGCTCGTGAAACAAGGACCGGATTTAATGTGCGCTCATCGGGTACTGGAAAAGGCTCCTTCCAAGTAACCCTTGGTTGCTTCGTTGCACCTTCGTCCGAGGCTGCGATGGCCTCGTCAGGGGCATATCGAGGATCGACTCCGTGCTTCGAGACAGGCTGCTCGTGGTCATGACCAGCGTAATACTCGTGTCTTTCTTGGCCGGTGTTTTGTGGCAAGTCTTCCATCTGTTTTGAGGGGAAATCGCTTGGGGGCATTGTTTCCAACGTACCCTGCGCCTTCGCAGCACACTGCAATCTCGTATCTTCGGGTCTCGCCAATGGCATTTGCTGCTGTGCTGTGACATGATCGCTGGCCGATGAGGATTGTCGTGCACTCGACCCCTCCCGTTCGCTCGTCCGGCGCTCGTCATGGTTCCCAACAACAGTCCTCGCAGCTGCAAAAGTATTACCTGACTTGTCAAGCTGCTGAACCATGGCTTCATCGACCCGATGGTCCATGCTGCTCGTGGGGATGACGTCTTCGTGTCTGTAAGCGGCGTTGTTCTTAGTTTCACGAACAGACTTTTCAGTCGCCACGGTAACTCGTAAAGGAGACTTGTCACGATCTTCGTTGCCATCGGTCGCCTCGAAACAAGGGTCGGCACCTTGCTGTTTGCTAATTGCTTCGTGAAATCCTGAGATGATGTGGTGTGCGAGATCTCCCAGGAGTACGCATTGAACGTCCACAGTACCAGCGCCGTTCATACTTGCTGGCGTTGTAGGACTCTGCGCAGTATCACTTGGCTCGCACGGCGACTGATCAAGGTGCTCCTCCATAGATGCGACCTTTTCATGTTCAAGATGATTATTCATCTGGTCGTGGAAGCTTGTTGCCGCAGGTGTTTGTTCGTTTGGTAATCCTGGAGGAGGTACATCTCCAGTGGACTCAAGCTTTCTGACATAATCTCCGTTGATCGAGTCTCTAACCGCGTCGTGGTCTTTCCAAGGTGCTGCTATCATAGAGAGAGATTGCTGGGAGGTTGTCGTGCTTGTGATGTGGAATTGACGAGGCAAATGAGACAAAGAGGTTAAGAGTATTATTTAGCCTTTAGGCACGGTCACTCACGAGTCTTGACTAAGAGGCCTGCAAGGGTTTATGCCGATATTGTCCATGGCGTAACGTGGTGATGGCATAGCAAAGAAGATATCTTTCAAAGTGTGAGAGTCATGGTCGAAAGATAGGCTGACGACTCATTGCCGGGTTGTGTGGGGCGATTGGCGTCGGCGGGAAGGTGGCGGGGTAACGGTAGGCTGGGAGACAACCGAGCCAAGATACAAAGATACAAAGATACAAAGATACCTTACCTCCTGTAGCCAATGTTTCAGACTTATCAGAGAGATGAGAAAGAAAGAGCAAGTACTCTATGCAGGCCATGTTCTGTTGTGCAACCATGAGTGCATGGAGCGACGACATGTATCTGCATTACTGCTGCTGAGATCACGCAGTTGAGAAGGATATACCTAGGTACCCGATACTCCAGTATACCTCGTCTCGTGCAAGGACCACCCTCAAGTACTTGACTTTCCCGCCCCTCGTCACTCACCATCCCCGCCAGCTGCTTTTCCCTCGTCTCCATCTCTCCAACCACCAACCTAACATACCCCAAGCCACCCTAATAAACTCCCCTGTCCGGAACAATAAATCCAAATCCTTCCATTATTACTCATTCCGCATATATCCACAACCACCATCTTCGCTCGCCCCATTCTTGCTTCCCTCTCCTCTCCTCTCCTCTCCTCCTTTCTCTTTCTCCTCTCGCAATGTTCTTCAAGCGCCTCTCCAGATCAAGGAACAACAGCTACACGGCCGACGACGATTCCTACGAGCGAGTGACACCCCAGTCCGGCGACAACCCTCCTTCATCCTTCAAGGCCGGCAGTCAATACCCCGACAGCAGTCCCCCGCCATCTTCACACGAGAACAACAACAACAACAACAACAACCCCCCTCAAAACAACCCCAGCGCAAACAGAATGTACACAGCCCCTAGACCGCAAGACTCGCCCGCCGCATACAGCTCGCAGCGACCTGGCGGTATTGGCCTAGGCGCGCGCGACAGCGGATACGTGGACGCTGCGCCGACGACGCCGAACCAAACCCACGAGCAGGATCAGGCGTTTTCGGCGCCGGATTTGTTGACGAGGGCGTTCAATGAGGCGGTTAGGCCTTATTCGGAGAAGATTGAGCATTTGGAGCAGCAGCTTGCGGAGATGCAGGGGTTTATTGAGCAGATGGAGCAGCAGCGGATGGATATTTTCAGTTGGATTGATAAGCGAGGGCTTCGTCCTGGTGAGCGTTGCAAACATATCTGATAGTAGGAAACACACTAACTTTGACGAAGACGTCCCTCCCGCCATCGCCAAACAAATGGACTCCTCGCCCGACGCCGCCTCCTCACTCAACGCCCAACTCGACCGTAAAATCACAATCGTGAACTTCGACCTCCACCGCCTCCAAGACGACCTCAACGACTCAATTTCCTCCTCCCACTTCGCCTCTGCCATGGCAAAGTTCCTCCCCGACATCCAACGCCTCGCCCATCTCCCAACCGGCCCCCGCTACGCCTACGAACTCCTCATCAAACTCGTCGGCAACCTCAACTCGCATGGCGGCCTCGAGGCGAGCGGCGCTGCGAACGGAGCCGCGGACGATGAGATTGAGGAGGATAGGAGGGCTAGAGGGACGTTCTATGACAGGATGGATACGGAGTTGGTGGAGGTGGTGAGGAGGAGGGGCCAGGAGGGGGAGGATTGGCCGGTCATGAGGGAGATCAAGAGGTTGGAGAAGAATGCGGCGTATCTGAAGAATCTGGGGATTGAACCGTATTTCCCGAGGTCGTTGGATGTGATGAGGGAGCAGGAGCGGTATGGAAGTAGTGGGCAGGGGACGCCGCCGAGGTATCAGTGAGTGAGGAGAGGGGCAGGAAAGGTGATATTGTAAGATTTGGGGAGAGATGGAAGGTTGGAACTATGGACCGAGTTGCGATGGTGGGATTCATCGGAGCTGCGTATGGAAGGACATTTGCGCAGAACACACCTTTGTCTCTGCGGCGGAAGGTACATAATGGGAAGCGTGGCGTGGTTTTTGCCAGGTTTTGTTTGTCGATATCAGGCTGGCGGGCATAGGGAATGGATTATGTACAGCACCAGAGATAAGAATCTTTGATGAACACGTCGATAGTCTTGAATCAGACAAGATCGTGATCTCGTATGCCTCCTTCAAGTCTGACCAAAACAGCACGACCGGTAAACGATGATGTGAATGGAAAAGCGCAGAAACCACCAGAGGCTCACCCTTGATGCCGAACTCCGAAATATCAAAATTCCTGACCTCCATCCCGCCCGTTATTCATCCTATCCTACACACCCTCCATCTCGCTCACAATTACAACTCCCATCCTTGAGAGAAAAAGTGGGCAAATAGACCTCCCGAATCATAAACCTCACGAATCATAACGTCTCAGGGGTGCATACCCCCTCACCACAACTTTCGAACACCGACGAGGGACCCGACGAGGAACGCCGACGAGGAAGAAAAAGAAAAACGGATATGAGCGGATTAGCAGAAGATATGGAAAAAGCGGCCATTAGGACGTTCTTCTCTTCGCCGAGGTTCGCGGTCGCGGGGGCGAGTAGTGATGTGCGCAAGTTTGGGCATAGGGGTTTGTTTTCATCCTTTCCTTTTTTCCCGTTTTCCTTTCCTTTTTCCTTCCTCTGTTTATGTTTTTGAGGTTTTGCTTTTCGTTGCTTTTCGTTCGTTGTGGTTTTCCTGGGGTTGGAGAGGTTTGGTTGGTTTATATTCATGATATCCATTTATTTGGTTTGGTTCGATCGCTTTAGACGGGGTCGGTGTTTCCGATAATTGCTTGGTCCGTTCTGGTTTTTGTTTGTCTGAGTTCGAGAAGGGCGGTTCTGTCACTTTGTGTTCGAGTTGTTCTGCACAGGGAAAGCTCGCTGGGAAGAGACGAATGGGCCTCGTTCCTGCGCTTCCTGCTTGTGCCTTCTCTCCTTTACCTTTTTTCATGTCACGCGGGAAAAAAAAATAAGATGACCACACAATCCTTTAGGGAGGCCATAAGTACGTCGGAACTGACTTCATCAACAGTATTTGCCTGGTACCTAGACCACTCCCTCCCTGTCACCCCGCTGAATCCCACAACCCCTCGCATCACTGTACCCTCAACCCGCCGATCCTCCCGCTCCATCTCCACCTCCGACGACTACGCAACCACATTCTCCCCGTCACACCTCCAGCCCAAACCCTCCGACTTTTCCCTCTCGGTCATCACGCCGCCGGCGGTAACGCGAAAGCTCCTCGAGGAGGCGGAGAGGGCGGGCGTCAGGGCTGTGTGGTTGCAACCGGGCAGCTTCGACGGAGAGACCTTGGGCTGGGCGAGGGAGGTGTGGAAGGGGGCTTGTGTGGGTGGTGGAGGGGCTTGTGTGCTTGTGCAAGGGGAGGAAGGGATGGAGTTGGCGGGAAGGGTTGGGGATGGAGAGGGGATGGCAGAGAGCGGGAAATTGTAGGTATGTTGCTTTTGTCCGGAGCTGCAGTCAGGAGGAGGTGTCTTGGGTTCATATAGATGCAAAGACGGATTATTGCGACGACTCTTGGAGTGGATGGAGGCGGGGTGCTTGCACGACGTCGATCTACTCCCATATGGATGAGACGGCTTATAACCAACGACGAACCTTGGAAGACGACGAGAAGATACATCCTCGTGGCGGAGGGAGTCAAACAGACACCCATCCGAATTCAGAAAATCTCTGCCAACCCATCGGAATCCATCTATCGACCAACTATGTCACCCACGCACGCTGCAGAGCCTGCCGTCCAAGTTATCCGTCCTCGCCTCTCATGGTTATGTCAACGGCGGAAACGACACGCTTCAGGTAGGGCAAGGGCGAATCTTGCGGCTCCTATAAAGCGCGCCGTTATGTTCGGGAGCAGGTATCGCTCAATGATTCTAGATCTGTGGGAGCCACACTTCCAAGATGAGGTAGATGACCGCAAGGAGATGGCACGTCCGGGTCTAATGTTGCTGCCATATTAGCTCCTGTCTGAAGCGACGGAAGGGTCCAGCATCCCGCGCGAGGTTGTTAGGTACAGAAGGGAGGGCGTGGGGAGTACCTAGGGTAGTTGCACGGTCGCGGTTTCGCAGAAATCAAGCTATCGTTGCTGTTTATAGATTGAAATCGAGGGGCGCTGCAAGGTTGCAAGCGGGGTCGATTGAGTAGCTAGCTGGGGAAATTAGCACCGAGGGCTGGCAGTCAGTTCTTTAATGTGGGGGGACACATGACTGATCAGTTGACCAAGCTCTTTCAGCTTTTCCCATCTAATAATACCCTCCAAGGAACGCTCTTACATGGCGTTATTTTCAGTCTAGCAGATATGCGCTCACAGCCGACGAGATGAAGCGACCAACTTCAAGTCTTCAGCACCCCACCTCATGCTTTGTACATGGGCCTTGTTCGAATGGTACATCTCACCACAGCACCTCAACACGAAACCTGCAGCAACAACAAACGCAACGCCCAAAGCGGGGTTAGGCAAGCAAGTAATAAACCAGTCACCCACATCTGAAATCGCCGCAAAAGCTACACTCCCCCACGACACGGCCTGTCTGCGGGGAAATCGACCTCACCTGCCTCGCTAAATAGCTTGGCGCCAAGCTCCAGCTAGTGGGGAGAAGGTGGGGAGGATGCTAGCTTGATTGGTGATCGACCAAGACAGTCACAAGCATAGAAACGCTAGCCTGGTTACTAATCTGTCGAAACCGGATAATGATGAGGCTAGGTAGCAACGGTGTGAATGAACCGAGTGACTGGTTGGGAGCTTTGGGAAAGTGGCTGGTTGTTGTAAGCCTTCTCCTATGTATCGAGGACTGTCTATAAACGCGAGCCTCACCCACCACCACCATGCTTTACCCAGCTGTAAGAGAAGGCTTTCGCGTCGGTGAAACTGTATCAATGACAAATTGACCCCACGGTCTTATTTTACCATGCTTGGACACACGCTCTTCACCCTCATCGCCGCCCTAGGCCTCTTCTCGTCCTCTGCGCTAGCACAGACTCAGAACCCGAATGAGTGCACACCGTCTGACTCTCTGCAATGCGTCCTCTGCGGGAACCCCAACAGCAGCGGCAACATCTGCACAGCTTATAACGCCGTGAGTAACCCCATGTGAATTTCACGAGTTGCCCTCTCGACACATCTGACAAAATACTATACACCCTCAAGACCTTCGACGACCTGACCACCAAGCGATTCACAACCTACAACCTCGCGACCTGGACCGGCTTCACCGCCGTCGGCTACGGCCACGCCAACCCCATCCTCCCCGCCTCCCGCCCCCGACAAGCCCGCTCCACAACCGGCACCGGCCTCATCGACTTCACAGACTCCGGCCAGCTCGCCTCCTTGCGTACCTTCTCCTACGGCTGCGCCACCCCGGCGGGCAGGTCGAGGGCGTCCGACGCCGTGGCCTGCAACGTCACCATCACGGCCACCGCGCTCCAGTTTCTTGACGGTGGCGGCGTTGGTAGCTTCCAGTATGAGGGCACGTTTTCGTATGAGCCTGTGCCGAGTGGGGTTGGGCGGTTTGTTGCGATGGAGGACGGGGATTGGGTGAGTGTGTCTGGGACCGTGACGGTGGCGCCTGGTGCGAATCCGTTCTATGTCTTCAACTACACGTTCAGTGCCACTGGGGCGGACTCTTCTCCGGTGTTTTTATATCTTGATGATGTGGTGTACTCGGCCCTTTGTATTGGGTGTGGGCCTTGAGGATGGACGAGACGGGGCTGCAATCAAAGATCGTGCTGGAGGTCTGTAGGCATGGTCTGTTCATGTGAGAGATGTGATGACCCGAGAGATATATGCTAGTGGTTAGACAGATCGTTGTGTGGAAGCTCCGCAGATCACACGGTCAATGCAGACAATTCAAGACACCTGAGCAATGCTGTAGATCTGTATCAGCGTTTCCAGTGCTTCATTGCCAAGCACATCCTGGATGACTCAAGCAGAATAGTTCTCGCACATCGTCCGTGATAACTTCTTCACACTCGGCATGACTGGGTCCATGGTCGTTTTCCAGAGACGTGAGACGAGGACCGCTGAATCCAGTCCGACAATACTTGCTCAGGGCAAATATTTGTCGCAGTATAATCTCGAAGTGGCGTCGCTGGGATATGACATTATCGGATTCAGTATGCTGCGAATCAAGCAATTTGATGCACTGCGAATAATGACGGGTAATTGGGTATTTTGTTAGTCTTCCATCGCTTGTCACACCAGTGCACTACAACTTGAAAGTCTGGCTTGAAATGTAACCCAAGTCGAGTGTCACATGCTTCAGTAATTACCTTGACAAACGCGCTTGGAACCTTACAGAGGAGCTAGTCTCAATAAGGGATTCTCAGAATAAAAGCCGAACATTAATTGTTGGCATCCTTCTTTGTGGTATACTATGTCAAACCTACCATTGCCTATTCTTGGCCATTGTCGGAAATCAAACGTTGAATAATTGTATTTACAATATATTGTAAGAGTCCCAGTTTCCATAAGCTCCCGCTGGAGCAGGGGCAAATAGTCCATGCATATACTATCTATGATTTGCAAGAATCAAGCCGAGAAGAAGCGCAGGATGCCGATGTATATCATACTATTGCTGCCGACGCAGTACGGCTAACGTACCAGTATACGACATATTACCAGTAATCGCATTGCTTCCGGTGGATGGTTTGCAAAACAGAATCGATAGACCAAACACACACAGAACCAATAGACCAAACCCATACAGAATAGTATAAAGAAGAATGGAGTTCGTTCTCTCATATTTACAACTTCCAGATCGGATCAGCTTCGGTTGCCCGAACAACAAGTCTTATTGATCCCAGGCTTGTCGAGGAAGAATTCTTCCGTGACACCATAAGGAGGGGTTTCGAGTTACAGAAGTTCGAAGTTAACATAATGAAAATGTCGCTGAGGATGGGTGAAACACAGCTCCAAGTGTACGCGGCACAAGACGTGTGGGAGGAAGCGCAACAAAGCCTGGAAAATCACAAGGTCGCAAGGTTCGAGATCTCGTTGTGTCGCTCGCAGCCGGATGCCACCAGGTTCTACGAATGGGTGGCCCACCACCAGTCTTGGCTCCTTTCCTCGATGTTGACGACAACGCTGAGGTTGTCTGGATTGCGAATCTCGAGGCCGATGATGTTGAGGTGGCCGAGGAGTTCATGCGGCCATTGCATATGGTGATGTTCCCGGCCAGAGCGCAACTCAGGAATGGCCAACCTCGATTGCCCGAGATGGAAATCCCGGCCCTTCTTAAGCATCACGACTGGATCGATGTCCGCACGCCTGCAGGCTTGCAAAAGTGGCAAGCCCGGGCGATTCGTAAGGTCAATCGGCAATTCGAATCAAGGACAAGAGATCCGACCCAAGATGACGCCTCCTATGACGATCCAACAAGGAGGCTCGAGCGGCAGGCCAGCAGGCCGCAGATGGATTGCCCCTAGATGTAAAGTTTCATGCTTCAGTGCGCACTGTGCTCACACTTCCTGTTCCTAGGAGGGACAAAGACACTTCGGCGGCAGCATTCTTTATAACGCAAGGCATTTTCAGCGGCTTTTCAGCTCAAGTCGGGCCGCCGCTACAACACAGCATCCTCGCGCTGAAAATGGGTGCAACTCACACCTGGTGAAATTCAGGCGAAGGCTCTGTTCAGATACGACTTACTGCCTCTCTGTAAGTGCCAGTTCCTGCCTCAGCAGATTACCGGTGCATTTTGAGGTCTCTATAGACAGATCGGCTACATTCCTGCCGACAATGACAAGCAATATTACGCTCAACAGGACGTCAAGACCGCCATGAAGTTTTTGGACACGAACTGGACATTGCAGACTTTCGGTGGCTTTATCTGCGACAAGCCCGGCTTGGGGAAACCCATCCTGGTGCTCTCGATTCACACCATTGTGGTAAGATACCACACGGAAAAAGGCAGGACCCAAGTAAGCACTTGACAACCACTGGACCAGCCGTCACTTGTTCTGGCCCCAACGCATGCGGTGAACATGTGGGCAGAGGAGATCGAGCTCTATTGGAAATCGTACCTTCATTTGTTGATCTCATATCGAGATTACAAAACACTCGGTGCATCGTACACGTTCGTCAAACCCAGGCATCTCAAGCTCGTATACAACCGCAAGATGGAAAACTTCCAGAGAACTTCAAGAAAGTTCTCGACCGAACGAATAAGGAAGCAGCGAAGCATCTCGTTCTGTCCAGTTACGAGACACACCGAGAGCGTGCTTTGAGGGCCGAAGAAGAGGAGGTGACCCCTGGCATTCCTTCGTAAAAATCAAAGAAGAACAAGAAAACCGGCGAGATGCGCATCTGGAAGAAAGAGCTCGTCAAGCGGAAATTCACTGTCAACCAACAGCGAAACTTCTACATCTGTGTCTGGTGTGACGAGGGTCACAAAAACGCAACGCCAATACACGTCATTACTTCGCCGTAAGATATTTCAACGCCAAATACAACTGACCATCTCTGCAACTCCGCAACTCAATGCTGCTTTGGTAAGTCTCCGTGCCCTTTGCTCAGTGCGCATCGAGCTTACAAGCCTTTTCACACATCATCGTGCAGATCGACCTCTTTTGGCCTTCAGTCCGCAAACAAATCCATACCGAATGATTGGACCAATACTTTCACGATAACTACGAAGTCGACTGGTTGGAGGAAGTGACCTCTCTCGACCCGACGGACCCGCGTCGTCTCTGTGCGCTCTACCCAAAACGAATTCAGGGACTTCTCAACATCAAAGACAAAGTTCTCGTGAGCAAGCTATATCACAATTTCGATACAATATGCGAGCTGCGCCGGTCTACAACATCCGAGCTTCCTGTCAACGGCAAAGGCAAAACACTTTCACTGCGAAACTAAAGCCCAACGCCACGTGGACAACCGTCGAACTGGCCTTCAGGTAGCCCAAAGAACCAACGAGACAGTGGTTGCACTTGCATGCAGCACAGTAGGAGCCTCTCGTTACGATGCGCACTGAGCATTAGCTAACCTTTCACAGGCGCGTTACGAGGAGAGTGTCAAAGGAGGCCCAGGTGATGAGGAACGTAGAGTCAAAGCTCAACCTGGTGTTCAGCAGCACGTCATTGTTCCGGACGAGGCGATCCGCGATCTAGGCATTGCAAGTTCGTCCACTCTTTGGGCGCCCTTCAATATCATCATTCTGAATGGCGGCTACTCAACCCTGGTCTCAAACTTGAAGAACTGGCGTAGGGACGAATTTGGAGGAGATTTGCTTATTGCCAACACACATCATCCAACTGATCCACAGGTTTCCACTCGTACTGAACGTCTCGAGTACCTCTGCAATGGCGCACCGATCGGGCGATACCTCCTCCAAGAGATTCTCGAACACACAATTTTCGGCGGGGGGAAAAGATCCTCGTCATCGAGCAATTTCCGGGTTTCGGTCAATTCTACGAGATTCTCATCCGATACTGCTACGTCAACTCCGCTCTTTTACATGCGGACCTGGACTCCAGCCAAAAAGACAAACTTATCAAAGCCTTTCAAGACCCCAAGAGCGATCTCAAAGTTATTACCCTCCTCCTTGATGTCTCGAGCACATCCACCAACCTACACCAAGACTGTCACCGGGCGATTTTCCGGTGATAGGCCGCAATGCAGCTGCGGAGCAATAAGGGGGGCCGCGTATCCATAGAGTGAGTGTAATCCAGTGCCGCAGTGCGCACTGAGCATGGTTGACAGTTTCCTGCAGATTGGTCAGGAGAAAGAAGTGATCATCAAGAGAAGCCATGTGAAAAATAGCAAATCACCTGGCGCGAAGTCGTCAAATGGACAAGGCCGCTATGCGGTTAGTTACTCGAGCTCACGATCCTGCTATCCATCGCCATATGGTCCAGTTACTGAACGACAAGAACAAAGATCTACAGTTGATGCACGAAGACCCCGAAGTCCAGAAACTCGTGGATTGCGCAGAGCGCTGAGTGGGTACCAGAACAAGCAAATTTCTACGAAGGCGAGGACTCGGACAGCGAAGCCAGTGAATTTGGAGTGCTGCCCGACCAACAGTCAGCCATGGACATCGGCACGTACGATTCCAACAAGGATGAACTGAATCTAAACCAGCACCTCCTTGGGCTTGACCCGTACCTTCACGATGAGATCGAGGAAGACGAGCGATTCCCCATCAAATGGTACTACGATCAGGACGATGCTGATGCTGAAGGAGATGAATCTGATAACGAGTTTTCCATCGGTGATCTACAGAAGGAAGCTCGGGATGAATGAAGAGGCAATGGAGGGCGCTCTAAAGCGGAAGACGGCGTCAATCTCAGGATGCCCGCGCTACCTAACGGTCCCGCCCCAGGAAGGAAAATACGTACGCTAATATTATCAGCCAAGAACAAGCCTACATACTTCAAGAGCTCCAGCTCGATCCGAACAAGCGGTACGGAGACAGTGACTTGGACGACAACTTCACCTTTCGACGCGCCCTGGAACTCGTCTATGCAGACAGGTTTGGGCAAAGGAAACATCGCTGGGCAACGGACGTCCACATTGATTACGACCATCTGACGGGCAGCGTTGTCAGACGCCTGAAGACCAAGCATCGCGCCGAAGCATCTGTCCTCGCGGTCTTGATGAAGAGACCGGAGAACAACCACAGCAAGCTCCCGCTTCCCGCTGCCATGACGACTTCGTAAGTTGACTCCAGTTCCGCACGGTACACATCTAACGATATTGTTAGATCTCGGCATCAAGCAGCTACACCACCGAGTAGTAAGACACCACGGGAACAGCGGGCTTTGGCCGCTGATGCCGCCGAAGCGCCCGAGTCAATGCCAAGCGTCGTAAGCTTTCACACGAGTTCGAGACCGGAATAGGCCAGAAGAACAATTGCGCAGCGAGGCTAGCGTCACTATGGAAAAAGCTAAAGCGATTCACGACTATGAAATGGAAACCGAGGATTTAGAGAAGGATGGACAGCGTGAAGATGATTCGGTCATGGACGAATTAGACGCGGTGATAGGAGGTGCTCTACTCTGAGTATTTGGTGTCTCTCATCATGCATGGATCTGGGGAGGGTATCTTCTTCACTGCATTATGCTTTGTTTTTCTGGTTGAATTCCTGCTTTTTGCACTGGGAAAGGTCGTTGAAATGACCTTTCCATAGCACACTCACATCGAGCATCACTCTACGCCAGCATTTCTGTTTCTGCTGATCTGGGGTTGCAGCGGCGCGAGCGAGAAATAGAAACGCGGGCAGCAGGGCATGAATCATGAAATGGTCACCCACGTTCCCCAGGGCTTTTTCCACAGTCACTTTTACGTGCTGCCGCAAGGGCACCCACCCGAGTACCTCTCATCCCATCCCAACCAGCGCTTCCTGATTCAGCTTGTTCCAAGCTTCATCCAAAAGCACTTTGTCCTTCTATTGCCCTTCTCGTTGCACCAGTCGAGCCTTTAGTCACTCTGCTACTCACAATCTAACTCTCACACCATGTCACCATCTACCAAAGTTACAGGTTCCAGCTCGAGCAGGATCATAGCCTTCTTCAAGCCTTTGTCAGACACTTCAGCTAGTCAGTCATCTTCAAGACTGTCGCCTGTTCACGACAACGACATTCCTGTCGACCCGGATAGACATCTCGATGAACCTCACCACCGGCCTGGGGAGAGACGCAAGGTCACGGAGTAAGCTTTCTTGAACACTGACAATAAGAGCGTTGGTTCTTTGACCTCTAATTCTCCTGTTTTAGTTCAGTCCAACCCTTCACGGACGACAATGATGGTTCAGAAGGTCTTCCGAGTTTTCCTCCTTCCTCGCCTGAAGACGCAACAAGCAGACTGAGCAGACTACCCTTGGCCAATCTCCATACTAACCAAGCATCGCCAAGCATAAAAGATAAGAATGAGACTGACACGTCTTCCGATCCTTCTATATCAGTAAAGAACCCTTCAGCTCTACCTCACGATCGAGCATAAGGGCCGAAAGTCTTGTTGGCGAAACCTCCTTCTGCTGATCAGCTTGAGCTCGAAACCGACCACTCGGCTTCATCTCATTTGACGACTACTCGATCTGCCGAGGAGCCTCAGTGCACACTGAGCACCGCCGACAATCACGGTGCACAGTCCTTGTTACGCCTTCAGATGGAATGCGAGCGACGTTGTCTTTCGAGAAGCGAGAGAAGCAAAGCACTAGATTAGCCTGGATTGATCAAAAGACCTCGGGAATATGATCATGGAGTGTAAAGAGATCCAAGAATAGTGCAGCTCTAGCTCAGGATTATAACAAGATGAAGCTCAAACAACTCCTAGCTCTGGTGCGGGAGCGTCATATGGATACCATGGTCAAGACATAGGGCCCTCTCCGTGATGCTTTTACCGCCTTCGATGCCGGATTTCCAACACAGCTCCTCTCAGCTACTGCGAATATTGACGGCCGATATCGTGACTGGCCTCGTTCAGAATTACTCGCAAAGAGCCGGAGTCGTCATCTTATCTCATCAGCCAATTCGAGACTGCACGGCGACGGACACCTGCTTTCACTTCTCCAGAAGGATGACCGAAGACTGAACAAGCTGCGGAGGAAGGACGATTCGCTAATTGAGCAACCACGCTCGTCATTGCAGAGCTTGTATCACGTGGCCTCCGAAAAGCGACCAGCTCAAACATGCAGCGGATACATTCGACTCGAAAACTCGTTGCTGATGACGAGCGAGTAGAAGTCTACAGAACGCACATGGGATTCAAGCTCGATGCCCCCGGGTCTTCAGCCACGCAAATTGAAGCTTTTGCGGCGGCACCAAGCTCAACGACATGTTGCACTGGATCTAGTCATGCTTCAGTCACAGAAGACACGCCTAACTGCGTGTTTGGTGGGTTCCTGCCAATGGCCCAAAACACTAGTGCCGCGTCGTGAATGCATTCCTTCTGTGAGAAGTGGGACGACAATCGGCTCCGGGAGTGTTCGCCCTTTCTGCAATGATATGCCCATCTCCGCCCAGAGGTCTCCTCTGCATCATCGGCTTGGCTTCTTCTCTCTTTAGGGCTGTGCCGGATTCACCACTGTTTGACGGATACAAACGTTCTACGCCGAGGTCTCGGTCCGGGATGTCGTCGAGCACTTCACCGACACATTGGGCGAAAGCGTGCGATCGATCATGGATGGGTCTGGAGCGTCATGGGACGGCATTATCAAGGCAGGGCTAGACGTGGACTTCTCGACGGATCGACACCAGGGACTCTACGCGATCTTTCTCGATTATCTTGCCAATGACATCAACGAGTGGTATGGCGGTAGCCCGGTCGCCTTCAAAAGATTCTTCACTCGCATGTTCCATGGTCACCTGAGCGACTCTTACCGCGAGCCCAATGTTCGTACACCTGGAAACGGACGTTGCAGGTATTGTGTCGCGTCTTTGCGCATCTTCCTGAGCAGTGGGCTCACCGCACGAAGTTTGGGGCATATCGGTTGAACGTCTACGAATGGATGATGCTTACGATCCTTGGCGGCTTCCCTGCAGACCAGCAATATCGTTTGCCCTCAGAGATGGAATTTGGCCTTCCATGGCCGGAGCAGACCATATCAGACCAGGCCACGATGGAGAGTACGAGCGTATGCGTGGGCTCGTAGGTATCAACAGGAGTGTTCCATACCTCAAATTTGCCGTGGCAGGAATTCCACACCTGTGGCTTTGTCTCCTGAACGGCATATCGGCAAGAGTGGACTACCCAAAGGGCCTGATCAAGCAGTCTGCGAATCTTCGACTTGGTGGTAGAAAGCTCACGTTTCAGTTCACGCGCAAGCACACCGAGCTCTTGGTCCAAACCAAAGTGGAATTTGTGTACGTCCAAACACACATTACTTCGGATGGCGCCCCACACAAACAACAGTATGCTGATTTACCGTTGATTGAAACCGGAATAGGAGCAAGCTGCGTCTCTGGCATTCAGCGCCAGTTTTCCGCAGATCAACAGCAGTGGCAAGCCGACCCTCCAAGCTATCACGTTGTTCATGAAGCGAACCAGATACGGCCAGCCTGGACCGCGCAGAACAAAACTTGGCATGCCAATTCTGCATGTCAGTCATAGAACACATCAATGGCGTCGCTCAGCTGCCTGCAGGTCCGTGAAGGGTTGATCTGAGTAGTCAGCGAAACACCGTGGAAACAAAAGTATGGCTTCAAGACCCGAGCGAGATTTCGCGGTCGCAGACGAAATGGCGAAAGTGAACACCTCGGCCAGTAACGACGAGTTCCATTGTCCATGTTGTCATCTTGAGATATTGGACGACAATAGCCGTACTATGCCCTTTAGATATTGCTGCTCGATCCACCTCAGGGCTGTTCCAAAATGCAAGAAGTACTCATGGCGACTATGGGAGTTACGTCAGGAGAACACTTGAGTTCCTCTCCACATGCCAACATTGTGCGAAAGACTATGCCTCTGATGGGACCTTGCGAGAACACTGGATATCTAGTACCGACCAATCATGCTGGAGAAAGAGAACTTGATGAGAGCTGAATACGGAGAAGAGTTGATATCGTCAAACTTTACTTTGCGCTGTCAATGGTGCGACCGAACATTTGTTTCGAGTACTCACCTGGACTTCCATTAGGAAGGCGAGAACGGTCGGAATTGTCGCGAGCAAGAAGACGAACAACGAACCATAGCGAGACTAGAGCCTTTACCGCCGCCTGGATGGGAATGCCGCCATTGCAGTCAGACCTTTGCCCAGGCGGAATACCTCACTCTCGATTGAAGTAGAAAAAGCTCTCTGACCTGTTTGATCGCTGAAAACAAGGAGAGACAAACGACTGGTGATCAGCTCTTCGTTCCCAATATCCTATTCTGCCAAGTTGAAGACTGTGTATCTGGTTCGGCGAGTATTTCTCACTTACATTCGTCGTTCTCCGACATCAAAATCCACTACTGTTTATGTCACCAAGATGTGACAACGCCGAGCAATCGAGAGGCTGTTTGGAAACCTACCAGCGCGCTACAAAGCCATCACTCAGCCCTCAAGGTGGTCACGGGTCGTGGCTGACGATGAAGATGACGATCTTTGAGACGTGTAGAGTACATTTACGTGGCCGTTGAACCCTAATTTGCTGAGCTTCCTTTACGGGTATGGCATGGTAGCAGGAGGAGCTGGGTATGACCAGTGCGCACTGAGCATGGCCGAGCAGGAAGTACAGCGTTACTCTGCTTTTATTCCAGTCTCAGGTGCTTTGAGTGCGGTGGAAATCTTCTCAGAGTTCGTGGCAGAAAGGCCAAGGTTACGGAAGAGGACGGACATATTTCAGCTTATAGTAGCCAGCGGACTAGTATTCAGAATCCATGAAAATACTGTGCTCGAAGACAATAATTCCATGTTTACATTTGACTAAGTCAGTGTCGCCCACCAAAAAATATCGTACCACATCGCGCGCCAAGGATGGTCCGACGAGCACAAGTGGGAAAACACTTCGCGAAAAGTAGCTTGTTGTGCGAAGATCTAAATGGAAAGTATCTAGCATTCGATTTAAGTTACAAATGAAAAACCAGCCAATTTGTTCTCTGCCTAGTTGATAGAACAAGAAAAAGATGGCATGGGCTTGGGCCGAGAGGCTTAAAAGGAGTGACCGAAACCCGTGCAACCCAGTCGTTATTTCCCTCCCGATGTTAATGACGCTCAGAAGTTGAGTCGAGCGTCAATATTTTTAAGGAAACACGCCCGAGACCGATCTCTTTTTACTCGTCCTCCACATGTCTTTTGACCCTGAAACCCACTAACGAAACCCACTAACCCCCTCCCCCCCTGACGTATGGAGAATAAGTCGCATAGGACGTGGTAGAGCAGCCTGTCGTGGTGGCCGGCATGCTCGTCGTGTAGACATCGGTGCTGTAGCTGTAGCCACCAGTGCAAGTAGAGGACGAGGAGGTCGTGGAGGATGTCTTGGTTTCCTTATCCTTGGTGGTTTTGGTCTTGGTGGTTTTGGTCTTGGTCTCCTTGGACTTGGAGCTTTCGGTGGAGCTTGAGGAGGACGTGGAGCTTGAGGAGCTGGAGGACTTGGAGCTTTTGGATGAAGCTTGGAACAAGCTGAATCAGGAAGCGCTGGTTGGGATGGGATGAGAGGTACTCGGGTGGGTGCCCTTGCGGCAGCACGTAAAAGTGACTGTGGAAAAAGCCCTGGGGAACGTG